>Ga0208824_1000339_pt1 | contig 52057 bp, 49 predicted proteins | sample AD_JPNTR3_MetaG_FD_184447 | JGI IMG/M metagenome (GOLD analysis project Ga0208824, IMG submission 184447) | Active sludge microbial communities of municipal wastewater-treating anaerobic digesters from Japan - AD_JPNTR3_MetaG (SPAdes) (version 2) | ecosystem: Engineered > Bioreactor > Anaerobic...
TGTGGTGAGCCGCCGCAAATTCACCTCACTCCGTCGCCTACGGCTCCTACATGAGGTGAATTTGCCATTATCTGCTTAACATCTTATTTTTTGAGGGTTAGTGTCCAAGATCATTGACAAGTGTACAGAGCTGACGATCTTTCGGGGAGCTATCTCTTGACACAGCGGAGAGATCATGCTATAATAAAAGTTGACAGTTCGTTTGCGCCATCCTGTCGTTAAACAAAACCAGGGCAATTCTGAGATCAAACGCAGCCTAGCTGTGCCACTTTGTCATCAGATGCGTCTGCCGGCGGCAGGCGTATTTTTTTTGGAGGAAAAATGTACTATCTTAAAACTTCCGCTGCTTTTGACAGCGCTCATTTTCTTGCCGGATATGAGGGGAAATGCTCCAATATCCACGGCCACCGCTGGACTGTCGAGGTGAAGATCCGTGGAGAGGAGCTCCAGAGCTCCGGCACAAAGCGTGGTATGCTCATCGACTTCGGCGACCTGAAAAAGGCCGTGCGAGGCCTTGCAGACAGCTTCGACCACGCACTGATCTACGAAACCGGCTCCCTCCGCAGCAGCACTCTTGCGGCGCTGAATGAAGAGGGCTTCCGGCTCATCGAGGTGGGATTTAGGCCGACTGCCGAAAATTTCGCACGGCATTTCTTTGAGCTCCTCTCGCAGCAGGGACTTGCCCCCTGCTCAGTGACTGTGTACGAAACGCCGGAAAACTGCGCTACATACGAGGTGTGACAATGGGAGAATTCAAGCTTGCTGAGCATTTTATCAGCATTAACGGCGAGGGCCAGCGTGCCGGAGAGCTGGCACTTTTCCTGCGATTCACCGGCTGCGACCTGCGCTGCGACTGGTGCGATACCAAGTGGGCGATACCCATGGACGCACCATTTTCCCCGGCCACTACTGAGGAGCTTACCCAGATCGCTGCGAAGGCTAAGGACACCATGGGCGTCCTCAACGTGACCCTCACCGGCGGCGAGCCCCTCCTGCAAAAGGATCTTCCGGAGCTTTGCAGCAGCCTTGCCTCCCTGGGCCTCAATGTGGAGATCGAGACCAATGGTGCAGCTCCTCTAAAGCCATTTCTTGAAAGCTGCGCAGAGCTGGGCTGCCGTCCGCAGCTGACCATGGACTACAAGCTGCCATCAAGCAAGATGGAGAGCCGTATGCTGACGGAGAATTTCCCACAGCTGGAGGAGAACGACACCCTGAAAATGGTCTGCGCCTCCCGTCAGGATCTTTCCCGTGCAGAGCAGGTCATCAGGCAGCAATCGCCCAAGTGCAAGGTCTATCTCAGCCCGGTGTTTGGCCGGATAGACCCCGAGGAGATCGTAGAGTTCATGAAAGAGAAAAAGCTGGGCAGCGCTCGTCTGCAATTACAGCTTCACAAGATAATTTGGGACCCGGAAAGGAGAGGTGTCTGAATGGACTTAGAAAAGATCCAATACCACATCAGAGGACTGCTGGAGGCTATCGGCGAGGACCCCGACCGTGAGGGACTCGTGGAAACTCCTGCCCGTGTTGCCGGGATGCTCCAGGAGGTGCTGGAGGGAACGGCCTACTCAAACCACGACATCGCCCAGATGTTCGGCAAGACCTTCTCTGCGGAGAGCTCCGGCGCTGACGAGGCCGTTGTCATGAAAGACATAACCGTGTTCAGCTACTGCGAGCACCACCTGGCGCTGATGTACGATATGACGGTGAATGTGGCCTATATTCCCAGAGGAAGGGTCCTCGGCCTGAGCAAGATTGCTAGGATCTGCGATATGGCGGCCAAGCGCCTACAGCTACAGGAACGCCTTGGCAGAGATATTGCAGAGATCATATCCGAGGCCGCCGGTACTCCCGACGTGGGCGTCCGGATCCTGGGCTCTCACAGCTGCATGACCGCAAGAGGAATAAAAAACGCCTCAGCAAGAACTGAGACAAGGACCTACACAGGGCAGTTCAAAACAAGGAAAGACTTGCAGGAGCTGCTGGTGTGAAAGGAGAAAATATGAAAGCATTGGTACTTTTCAGCGGAGGACTTGACAGTACTACCTGCCTTGCCCTTGCTGTGGAAAAATACGGCGCAGAAAACGTTATCGCTTTGTCGGTTTTCTACGGACAGAAGCACGATAAGGAGATCCAGGCTGCCCGAAAAATTGCCGAATACTACGGTGTGGAGCTGAAGTCTCTGGACCTGACTGCGATCTTTGCGGACTCAGACTGCTCTCTGCTGTCAAAAAACGATGAGGCTATCCCAGAGGAAAGCTACGCAGAGCAGCTCTCAAAGACCGGCGGCAAACCGGTCTCCACCTACGTTCCCTTCCGAAACGGCCTGTTTTTAGCCTCAGCAGCCAGCATTGCCCTGTCCAATGGCTGCTCCGTGATCTATTACGGCGCCCACAGCGACGACGCTGCCGGGAACGCCTATCCGGACTGCTCGGATAAATTCAACAACGCCATGAATGAGGCGATATTCACGGGAAGCGGTGAGCAGCTCTCCATCGAGGCGCCCTTCGTTTCCATGACAAAGGCTGACGTAGTAAAGACCGGCCTGAGGCTGAATGTGCCCTTTGAGCTCACCTGGAGCTGCTACGAGGGCGGAGACAAGCCCTGCGGAGTTTGCGGCACCTGCCGTGATAGAGCCGCTGCATTCCAGGCAAACGGCGTCACCGACCCACTTCTGAAAGGAGAATAATATGACCGGCAGAAAAGAAAACGAGAAGGGCAGCATCACCCTCCTCGGCAACCAGAATACCAAGTATTCCGCTGATTACGCCCCTGAGGTGCTGGAGACCTTCCCCAACAAGCACCCTGACAGAGACTATTTCGTCAAGTTCAACTGCCCCGAATTCACCAGCCTTTGCCCGATCACAGGCCAGCCGGATTTCGCCACGATCTACATCTCATACGTTCCGGCGGAGCGCATGGTTGAGAGCAAATCCCTGAAGCTGTACCTGTTCAGCTTCCGCAACCACGGTGACTTCCACGAGGACTGCGTGAACATCATCATGAACGACCTGATCAAGCTCATGGAGCCAAAATACATCGAAGTATGGGGAAAATTCCTGCCCCGCGGCGGTATCTCCATCGACCCCTACTGCAACTACGGCCAGCCCGGCACCAAGTGGGAGCAGGTGGCATGGGAGCGGCTCTCACGCCACGATCTCTTCCCGGAGGAGGTCAACAACCGCTGATCATGGGCGGCTGATCCCGTATTTCTCGTAAAATCTGCTGATGTCCTCGTCGGACTGCACAAGCTCGGCGAACATCAGCATTTTTTTGCCCTTGTCGTAAAAACCGATCGTGCGCTCCCCCGTGCAGGTGCTGGACTCCACCCTCACGTCCTCCGCTCTGTATGGCTCAGGAATGGGGAGCACCAGCTTTTTTCTGCGAATCAGAGACATTTGTGTCCCGAGGCCGCCTCAAAATTGTACTTCACGATGCCCAGGTCCAGCTTGGTGAGGAAGCCCTTTTTCGCAGTGATCATAGCCTCATCGCCCACCAGCTCCACGAAGAATTTCTGCTGGTTGAGGGCTGTGGGAGCCATCATCGCACCGATCATCCCGCTGCGAAACCACCCCGGCATTTCCGGCTCAGGCAATGCACAGAGCTTGTGGAAGGGCTTGGACCTGTGACGGCTGCCCTGATCTTCGCCGTAGCCGACCGCTATCACGCAGACCAGCCTCTCATCGCCGCTTAGCTCCGCCTTGCACTTTGACCTGCTGAAGGTGCCTGCCACCCAGCAGGTATTCAGTCCCATGCACTGGGCCTCCGGCACGATCCTTTGGCCGAAATATCCGCATTTCTCCTCCATGTCAATGAGACTGTCGCTTCCCACGAGAGCAATGTAGCTGCGGACGTTTTTGAACTTTCCATAGTGCGCCATAAATGAGTCGAAGCAGTCAGGATCTCCGCATATCAGCTGGATATGCAGGCCGCTCTCCTGGTCACACTTAGAGATCAGGCTCTCCAGAGCGGCTCTTGCGTCCTCCTCCAAGGGTCTGTCCTGATACTGCCGAACACTGTGTCGTTCACGAATTGCCTCCTTGATAGTCATAAGAGCACTCCCTTTCATCGTCAGGCTAAGTGCCTGTCATTTCATGCTTTGATTGTAGCACGATCTCCGAAAAAATGCAATACCATTGATAATTTTTGTTGACACGGTACCTGTCATCTGATATAATTATGGAAGAATTCGCCGCATGATCCGCTGCGGCTAAATAGGAGTGATCTTATGGATAGACCAGAACTTTTTGCCGACCCTCTAAGACAAAAAGCTGCTGACCTGACAAAAGCTATGACAGAAGAGGAAAAACTGCACCTGCTGTCAACTCACCACGCTGCCGTCCCTAGGCTTGGATTGAAGGAATTCTTCATCGGGCACGAGGTGGCAAGAGGCTTCGTTGGGCGTGAGGAGGAGAACTGGTCCACAGTTTTCCCACAGCCCATAGGCCTTGCCGGTACCTTCGACAAGGAGCTCATGAGGCAGCTGGGAGACATCGCCGGGGACGAGTGCCGTGCCTACTACAACAGGGATAAACGTGGCTGTCTCTGCGTGTGGGGACCCACAGTCGATATGGAGCGTGACCCTCGCTGGGGACGCACCGAGGAGGCCTACGGCGAGGACGTTTGTCTTGCCGGAGAAATGACTGCCGCCTACACCAGAGGCCTGGCCGGGGATCATCCTCAGTTCATGAAGACCGTCCCCACGCTGAAGCATTTCTGCGCTAACAACAACGAGCACCACCGTGGAAGCTGCGACGCCTATATTCCTCCCCGGCTGAAATACGAGTATTACTACGCCGCCTTCATGAATGCGATCCGCTTCGGCGGCGCAAGGAGCGTCATGACTGCCTACAACGAGATCAACGGGCTGCCGGCCATGCTAAACCCGGAGCTGAACACTGTTCTCAAGGAAAAATGGGGGCTTTGGTTTGCGGTGACTGACGGCGGAGACTTCTCTCAGACTGTCACCGCCCACCGCTTCTTTGAGCGCCATTCCCAAACTCTGGCTGCCGCTTTGAAGGCCGGCTGCGATACAATGACAGACATCAGCCAGCTGGTGGAGGAGGCCGCAAGGCAGGCGCTTTCCGAAGGGATCCTGACCTGGGAGGAGATCGACCGCTCCATCGAGAATACCCTCTACGCACGGCTGAAGCTGGGACACACCGCCGAAAGCACTCCCTGGGACGGTCTGACTCAGGCTGACGTGAGCACCCCTTCCTCTGAGCAGGTCAACCTCCGGGCGGCTCGTGAGCAGATAGTCCTGCTGAAAAACGACGGCCTGCTGCCGATCCCAGACGACGGAGGAAGCATCGCTGTTGTGGGGCCTCTGTGCAGGGAAAACCTCATGGACTGGTACACCGGCAATTTCCGCAGCGCTGTGGATCCCGTCACCGGCATTTCTGAGGAGTTCTCCGGCCGGAAGATCCTCAGCGACAGCCTCTGGGATCACGTTGCTGTGAAGGCACCAAACGGCCGATACCTGTCTGTTCATGAGGACGGAACTGTCCGTGCGGACTCCCCTTCTATCGGCGAGAACGAGATCTTCGAGCTCCAGGATCAGGGCGAGAACTGGCAAAACCTGTTCTCAGTAAAGCATCAGCGCTACCTGCGCCTTGACGAGGAAGGCGTTCTGCGGCTCCATGGCCGCCGGATCTACGATTGGTTCACACGGGAGACCTTCCGGCTCTTCCCCACGGAAAACGGCACGATCACTGAGGAGCTCCTCCACGGAGACCGGCTCTTCTGCAATGAGGACGGAACGCTGGAATTCACCGAAAAACGTGCAGTTTCTCCAAATGTGATCTTCCGCTATGAGACCGTCAGCTCCGGCCGTGACAGAGCTGCTGAGCTGGCGAAAAATAGCCGCTATGTGGTCTACTGCACAGGCAACCACCCCGTTCAGGTGGCCAAGGAGTGCTTCGACCGGAAGACTCTGGCGCTGAATATCCAGCCGGGAATGTGCCAGCTCCTCCACAGCGCAAATCCCAGGACGGTGCTGGCGCTGATTTCCAGCTACCCCTACTCGGTGGTGGAGGAAAGCCAGACCCTGCCGGCAGTGATCTACTCCACACACGCAGGCCCTCACCTGGGAACTGCTCTGGCGGAGGCACTCTCCGGGAAATACTCCCCGGCTGGACGACTTGCGATGACCTGGTACCGGTCTGAGCTTGATCTGCCGGACATCATGGACTACGACATCGAAAACGGCGGCACGACCTATATGTATTTCACCGGGAAGCCACTGTTCCCCTTCGGCTTTGGCCTATCCTACGCCAAATTCGACTACACTGCACTGTCCGTTTCCGACAACGGCAGCGGCCTTTCGGCAAAAGTGACTCTGCGGAACTCCTCTGAGACCGACAGCGACGAGGTGATCCAGGTCTACTACTCTGTTCCCGGATCAAAGGTCAGCCGCCCGATCCGGAAGCTCTGCGCCTTTGAGAGGGTCTTCCTCAGATCCGGCGAGGAGAAGACCGTTGCTCTGACGATCCCGGAGCACATTCTCCAGATCTGGGACGTTCGCAAAGGCGAGATGATCACTGAGTCCGGTGAATATGTTTTCTCCGCAGGGGGATCCTCGTCGAGCCTGCCGCTTTCCGCAAAGCTCACCCTAAACAGAGGCTGTCTTTCTCAGCGGGGCCGCAGCTTCTCCGCAGACAGCTTCGACAGCGCAAAAGGCATCCGCATTGGCTGGGACAAGCACAGCCAGCGCCACTTCGTCTACTGCCGTGGCTGGAACGGCACCCTGGATCTCGGTGGAGTTCCTGCTGCCGGAAAGGCCAAGCTGACCCTGACTGCAAGCTCCGTTACAGGGCCGAAAACGATCTCCGCTAAGATCGGAGATGCTGAGCTTGAGCTCCCTATCTGTGCCTCGGACAGCACCTCCAGCTTCGCATCGTACTCAGCAGCTCTGCCAAAGGGACTTACCGATGACAGCCGGCTGACCATAAGCCTCTCCGAAGGCCTTGCTCTCCTGGACATCGCCCTGAGCTGAGGACAGGCTCAAAAACTCACCTCCTTCATATTATGACAAGGGGATCTTCTCCCCGGCAATATGAAGGAGGTTTTATTTATGGCTGCTTTTTACAATCAGGCCACTATTTCCGTCAACGGGAACGTGACCAGTTCAAATATAGTAGTTGGCGAGATCACACAGGTGCTCTCTGCCGAAAAGAACAGCGTTATCCCCACCTATTCCCCTGAGAGCGACACGGTCTTCACCGTAAGTTTGGTGAATTCCGGCGATACTGAGCTCACCGGCATCACTGTCACTGACGACCTTGGAACTTACCAGATCGGCGAGGAGGGCGCTCAGACTCAGGTCACTCCCCTGACCTATTCCAGCGGCAGCGCTGCTCTTTACGTCAACGGAGTTCTCCAGCCGGCGCCCGCCGTGACCTCGGCCTCTCCTCTGACAGTCAATGGCATCACAGTCCCTGCCGGCGGAAACGCCATGCTGGTCTACGCAACTTCTGTCAATCAGTATGCTCCCGTGGGAGCCGGCCAGTCGATCACCAACACTGCTCAGATCACCGGCACAGGTATCGCTTCTCCTGTTCTGGCCGCAGCTCGGATCACGCCCTCCAGCGCTCCCGACCTGGCAATCAGCAAGTCTCTGACTCCCAGCACTGTTCCGGAGAACGGCCGGCTGACCTACACCTTCATTATCCAGAATTACGGCAATACCGAGGCCTCCGCAGCAGATCAGGTGATCTTCCGTGACGCCTTCTCGCCTGCTCTGGATAACATCGAGGTCACCTTCAACGGAGCCTCCTGGACAGCCGCAAACTACTCCTACTCACCTGCAACAGGCGTGTTCGAGTCTCTTCCCGGACAGGTAACTGTCCCTGCGGCTGAGTACACTCAGGATCCCGACACCGGTGTCTGGTCCACTCAGCCCGGAGTCAGCACTCTGGTGATCTCAGGCAGCGTCATCTCCTCATCCTCTGCTGAGCGCTGCGTTCAGTACGCAAGGAGCTGACCGAAAATCGGCTCTGCCGCAGCACCTCCGACCCTGTGCCGGAGGTGCTGTTTTTTGTGCAAAAATTGCGTTTGCTCCCAAAAGCAAACAAATTGCGAACTTTTTCCATATTCCTTGCATTTTTGCCGGATCTATGGTAAAATTAAAGTAATTATTGAAAGCAGGTGATATAATGCTGAACGGGCGCAAGATCGTCGCTCTGTGTACCTCTAGATTGAACGATCCGGAGAACAGCCGCTTTGTTGCTGAGCTGAATGAGTTCCTCCGGACTGACCAGACGAGCCTTTTCATTTACAACATAAATACTGACCAGTATTGGAACGATGATGAACTCCGTGCTGAGGCCTCTGTCTTCTCATTGATAGATCTTTCGGTCACTGACGCCGTTGTCATTATGCACGAAAAGATCAAAAGCGAAAAGGTCACTCAGCAACTCATCGACCGTGCAAATGAGACCGGTACTCCCGTTATCATCATCGACACTCAGCGTGAGGGCTGCGTCAACATAGGATTTGACTACGCCAAAGGCTTTGAGAAGGTGGTCAGCCACGTCATCGAGGACCACGGCGTGAAAAATGCTGTCATGATCGCCGGATTTAAGGGGAATTCCTACTCCGAGGAGCGTATCGCAGTTTTCAAGAATGTCCTTGAGCGAAACGGCCTGCCCTTCTCTGATGACCTTCTTTACTACGGAAATTTCTGGGCAAAGCCTGCAAGTGAGGCAGCAGAGCAGATCATCGCCTCCGGAAAGATCCCCCAGGCTGTGATCTGCGCCAACGACATTATGGCAATCAACGTGTGCAGCGTCTTCCAGGAGCACGGCTACCGTGTCCCCGAGGACATCATCGTTACCGGCTTCGACGGCATCGACGAGATAAACTACTCCTCCCCCAAGCTGACCTCCTGCTACTGCGGCAGCGCTGCTCTCTGCGGAGCCGTTCACGAGGCTCTGAAGGAAGCGCTGAACGGCCGTTTCAAGCCATCCAGCCGTCTTGTGGAGCCCACACTGATCCTCAGCGATTCCTGCGGCTGCCGTCACACCGGCGATACCATCACTGTCAACCGCCTCCGCAGCTTCAACGACCGCTTCTACCGCTATCAGGACGACAATATGGTCCTTACTGAGATCTCAGACAGGATCCTTGCTGCCAGGAACCTGTTCGATGCAGCCTGTCTCATGTTCACCGACGTGATCCAGGACCTGTGCATAATGATCAACAAGAGCGTTACCGACAAGACCCACAATTATTTCTCCGCAAAGCCCTACGACTACTTCGAGGAGGATATGCTCCTCTTCTTCCAGACCAGCGTGGAGAACTTCCGCCAGCGCCCGATGAAAAAAAGCATGATCGCTCCTGACATCGAAAAGCTCATGGAGCCGGGATACCCGCTAATCTTCAACGTGCTGTCCTTCCTCAACGTGCCGCTGGGCTATATGTGCTCCCATTTCAACGACTACGACATCATCAACTATACCAAGATCCCGATCGTAGTATCGACTATCAGCGGAGGACTGGGCGGCTTCCTCAATATGCAGTACCAGCAGTACCTGATCTCAAGGATCGAGGATATGTACCGGTTAGACCACTTGACAGGCCTGTACAACCGCCAGAGCTTCAGCCGTGAATTCGACAAGCAGATGAAGCTGCTGTCTGAGAAGAGCGTGCCGGTGACTGTTGTGCTTGCGGACCTTGACGGACTGAAGGCGATAAACGACAGCTTTGGCCATGCTGCCGGCGACAACGCTATCCGTGTGACAGCCTCTGCGCTGAAGGAATCATGTCCTGAGGACGCTCTCTGCGTGAGATTTGGCGGAGATGAGATGCTTGCCGTGATATGCGGCCCCTGCAACGCCATTGAGATCAAGGCCAAGATCCGGAAGTACCTCAGCGACTACAATCGCCGCTCCAGCAACGGCTATAAGATCTCTGCCAGCGTTGGAACTTACATAACCAACAGCGCCGGAGATGTGAGCTTCGAGGCGCTTGTCAAGGCCTCAGACTCAGATATGTATGTTGAAAAGCAGTCCAAAAAGAACAAATAATGAAAGCCTCTCCGCTCGGGAGAGGCTTTTTTCGGGAATTTCCCCGTATTCAATAGGGCCGATAGATGATCGGCATTGCCCGGCCGTTGACGATGCGGCCGCTGTCGGTGAAGTCGGGAAGGAAGATCTGGCCTTCCTTCCGGGCAAAGACCATGACCCAGTCTCCGCTGCCGTGGGAGATCCCGGGGCGGTTTCCATGGAGAAGGGCTCTCTCGCCGTAGTTTACCTCAAGGGTGAACTGGATCTCAGCCGGGATCTGGATCGCCGCATAGACGGTATCCCACTGGATAGTTCGGACCTCCACCGGCTCAAAGCCCACATCAGTCTTGTCTATGCCGTACTTTCCGAAGGAGCTCTCACCGATCGGCCAGACCTCCCCCCAAGGCACCTGTTACGATAAATCCGCCCTCCGACACCGGCTCATAGGAGTCCTCAAGGTAGTTGTACACTACTCCCTTTTTTCCGGGAACATTGTACTCACGCTGAGGATCTGAGCGCTGGATCTTGGCGGTATAGCTGCGGTTTCGGAAGAGGCTCCACTTCTCGGGAGCCTCAGTTATATAGCTGATATTATCACTTATCTTCATCTTTTGTTGAATGTATGAACTGCTCCAAGGTTATCATCGACTTGCTGAGCATGAGGAATTTATCGTTGTAATAGTCAACGGCCTTTGAAGCGATATAGATCATGTAGCGGAAGACCTCCTTGCCAAGGATACTTCCGGCGTATGGGGCGGTTATGCGGAAGGAGATCGTTCCGTCAGCTATGTCGTAGTCGAAGCAGCCGTCTGCCAGGCCATAGTTGGCATAGGCCACAGCCACAGCCAGATCCACACGCCTATCCTCTGTCACGGTAAACGGCATGGGCGAGATCAGCTTTACCAGCTCTCTATCCGGACGGACAAAGATCCCCATTTTCATTGGAAGATCCTCCCCCGTGATGCTCATGGTGATCAGCAGCTCGTCCTCGCTGCGCTCATAGGTAAGCCCGATCTCATCACAGAGAGAGCAGATCGAGCTGAAGATATTCAGAGCCTGTGAGTTATCGTTCGTCATATTATCCCTCCGATCAAATGAAGCCAATGGTGCGGCTTCTGTTCTTCTTGTCGTTTACCAGCTGGAAGTCCTTCTCGCTGCTTGCAAGAGAGAGATCCTCCACAGTCAGCACAGTGCAGTGCTCGCCGCTCATCTGACAGCGCAGTGCAGCCTTTGCCCAGGTGCGCTCATAGAGGTTGCGGACGTATCGGCCGTTGCTGAAATCCTTGCGCTCCATAAGCTCAGACGAAAGAGAAGCGAAGTAGTCCTTCACAGCCTGTTCCAGACCCTCCCCAAGGGTGAAGCTCTTCTCCGCCATTGAAATGAAGATCTGTGTGAGCTGCTCACGGGTGTAGTTGGGGAACTCGATCTTGTAGGGCATACGGCTCACAAGTCCGGGGTTGCCCTTCATAAGAGCCTCCATTTCATCGGGATAGCCGGCCATGATCACCATCAAATCGGACCGGTGGTTCTCCATTTCGGCAATGAGGGTATCCAGCGCCTCACGTCCATAATCTGCGGTGGAGAAATTGTCGTCACGGTAGAGCGAATAGGCCTCGTCGATGAAGAGCACGGATCCGTAGGCGTCACGGCATATAGCCGCTGTTCTGGGAGCTGTCTCGCCCACGAATTTTCCGCAGAGGTCTCGGCCGGAGTGCTCCAGGAAGCTGCCGTTGCGGAGTATCCCCTTCTCACGGAGGATCTTACCCACTATACGGGCAACTGTGGTCTTGCCGGTGCCGGGATTTCCCACAAATCTCATGTGTATGCAGGGAGCCTCCAGCTTTTCGTTCTGGGAATGAGCGACGATCTGAGCAACGATCTGATCCACCTGCTCCTTGATGCCGTCCATGCCCACCAGCTGATCCAGCATCTCGGTGCCGGAAAGCCCCATTGTGTTCTCGTTTTTAGAAAGTCCTGCGATCTGATCCTTGGTGATACAGCTTGAGGAAATGCCTGTCTCGGCCTCCGAAAGCTGCATACGGTAGAGCATCTCACGGACCACCTTTCTGACAGTCTTGATGCCGTAGAAGCGGCCGTCGTTTTTCTCCTCAGCTATGCGCTCACGGAAGATCTCCCTGGCCTCATCGTCCATGGTGAAGCCTTTTTCGTCCAGGATCTTGTCGGCGAAAAGGTCGATCTCCTCCGGGTCGAAGGGCACCATAGAAAGTGACCTCACGAAGACCATGTCGTTCAAATTCTGGCGAAGGTCCTCCAGAACGGTCTGCTCCACGAAAGGCACCCGGAAGAACACCACATGGTGTCCGGCGCTTTCGGCCGCAAGGGAGAGGAATTTCCGGAAATCCACATCGTCTGAGCTGGTCATCCACTCTGAGATGTCCACGCAGACAACTCTGCTCTTGCCGCTGACAGACAGAGCCTCGATCACTCTTTTCACGGCCTCGGCAGTGCCCTCACCCTTTTTCGGAGGGAGCTTCACCTCGGCCACCCTGGTCCTGGACTCGATCTGGAACAGCTCAAGCTCCTCCAGCAGATCAGCGTAAAGCTCAAGATATGTAGAAAGCCCGCAGCCGTCGTTGACAGAGAACAGGCAGCATCTGCCGGTGACAGTCTCGAAGGTGCCGTATTTTCTCACCACAGGAGCGATCTTGACAGTCTCCTCCGCCAGTTCCTTAAAGGCAGAGGCTCCGATGAGGGCTCGGATGCGCTCAGCAGCTGAGGACTTCTCCGGCTTAGGCGGCCGTGAGTCTCCCAGCTTTTTGGGCGAGCTTTTGGCAGAGCTCGTATTTGAGGAGGCCATTTCCCTCTCATCAGACAGCTCAGGGCTGTCTGCCGTGACCTCCTCCACAATAACAGAAAAATGCTTATCATCAGACAGAGAGTAGAGCTCCCTGACTATCTCCTCCAGCCGGTCCTCCACCAGATCCAGATCCGGCGGCACCACCAGCGTTCCCTGGCACTCAGTCAGGGTCTTGGAGGTTATCTTGGCGCCAAGCTGCTCCTCCACCGCAGCGCTGACACGCTCAATGGGAAGGACTCTGTCGCCTCTTTTAGAAAGCACCCAAGCCGGGTCAAACTTGATCCGGAAGGCTGCATTTACGGTATGATCCATGGTATTCTCCTTAAAAAAATTGCTAAAATACCCGAGCTTTTCACAGCTCTTATGGTAATATCATACCACAAAACCCTTTTTCTGTCAAGGAAAACAATGCAAAATACCCTAGCCTGCAAGAAGTTGTACGAGCTCTTCTCAAATGGTTGCAATTTTCCCGAATATGTGTTATAATCAATTCATACTACTTTAGGAGGTACCTATAATGAGCGATCTCATAGAAAACGATCTCCCCGAGGAAGAGGAAGGCGACGAGCAGTACATCACCATAACCGATGATAACGGCCAGGAGCTGTCCTTCGAGGTCCTTGGGATAACTGAGTACAAGGAGCGCAGCTTCATCGTGCTGCTTCCCTTTGACGAGGAGGACGACGGCATAGTTATCCTTGAGCTGATCCCCTCCGACGATCCGGATATGGACGAGTTCATTCCCGTTGAGGACGGAGCTCTTCTGGACGAGATCTTCGAGGAGTTCAAGAAAAACTACCAGGGCGAGTACGAGTTCGAGTAAAAGAAATGTCCGCAGGCTATCCTGCGGACGTTTTTTTGCAAAAAAGTCCCCACTCTGTCAGCAAGAGTGGGGACGTTATTTACTGCTCTTTCAACTGATGAGTCACTATCAGTTTTTGATCAAACGCAGCCCTGAGCCTTCATAGCCTCAGCTACCTTCAGGAAGCCTGCAATGTTAGCACCGGCCATGTAGTTGCCCTCCATGCCGTACTCCTTAGCAGCGTCGTCGCAAGCCTTGAAGATGCTCTTCATGATGCCGTGGAGCTTCTCGTCAACTTCCTCGAATGTCCAAGAAAGTCTCTCGCTGTTCTGGCTCATCTCAAGACCGGATGTAGCAACACCGCCGGCATTAGCAACCTTAGCAGGACCATAGAGGAGGCCGTTGGAGAGGTATGTCTCGATAGCCTCGGGAGTAGAAGGCATATTAGCGCCCTCAGCGATAGCGAAACCGCCGTTAGCAACGATAGCCTTAGCGCCGTTAGCGTCGATCTCGTTCTGTGTAGCGCAGGGAAGAGCGATATCCAGCTTGATGTCGCCTGCATTGGACTTGAGAGTCCAAACGCTGCCCTCGTGGTACTCAGCATTCTTGTGAGAAGTTCTGCCAATGTACTCCTTGATACGTCCACGCTCTACCTCCTTGATCTGCTTAACAAGATCAAGATCGATACCCTCGGGATCGTAGATATAACCATTTGAATCAGAAACTGTAACTACCTTTGCGCCGTACTGAGTAGCCTTCTCAGTAGCATAGATAGCAACGTTACCGGAACCGGAAATAACAACAGTCTTGCCCTCAAAGCTCTTGCCGTTAGCCTGGAGCATCTCGTTTGTGAAGTAGCAAAGACCATAGCCTGTAGCCTGTGTTCTGGCAAGTGAGCCGCCGTATGTGAGACCCTTACCTGTGAGAACGCCAACGAACTCGTTGCGGATCCTCTTGTACTGGCCGAACATATAGCCGATCTCTCTAGCGCCTGTACCGATATCACCGGCAGGAACGTCTGTATCAGCACCGATGTGCTTGCAAAGCTCTGTGATGAAGCTCTGGCAGAAACGCATGACCTCTCCGTCGCTCTTGCCCTTAGGATCGAAGTCAGAGCCGCCCTTGCCGCCGCCCATAGGCAGAGTTGTAAGGCTGTTCTTGAATACCTGCTCAAAGCCCAGGAACTTGATGATTCCAAGGTAAACAGAGGGGTGGAGTCTGATACCGCCCTTGTAGGGTCCGATAGCAGAGTTGAACTGTACTCTGAAGCCACGGTTTACCTGAACCTTGCCGTTGTCGTCTACCCAAGGAACACGGAACATGATCTGACGCTCAGGCTCAACGATACGCTCGAAAACGCCTGCATCGATGAGGTCCTGTCTCTTCTCAGCAACAGGCTCAAGAGTCTCAAGGACTTCAGTAACGGCCTGGATGAACTCAGGCTCGCCGGGATTTCTCTTCTTAACTGTTTCTAAAAGATCGATAAGATACTGATTCTTTAACGCCATTGTTAAAAAACCTCCTTCAAAAATTTACTGCATTTAGCAGCTAATCAAATTATACCACTCCCGGAAAAATATTGCAAGAGCAAGTTTACCGGAATTAACGAAAATCCGTACTTTCGTCACTTTGCACAATTCTTCACCGTAATAAAGCTGTGATGTGGTAAAGAATTAGTATAGCTCCTCACTTTTTTCCCGCTTTTTTTGTACAAGGAACACTCCTCCGTAAAGTCCGAGAGCTGCGCTCAGGCAGATCGACAGGATCCCGCTGCGGGGAGGATAGTCCGGAGAATAGCTGGTGGTCGGGACTTTTTCGTCGTAGAGCACCTTCGCTCTGCTGCCTGCGGTTATGAGGAAATAGCTGTGAACGTACAGCTTGTGAGACTGTCCGTCAACTTGGTAGCTGATCCAAGCCTTGTAGCCGGTCCTGCCGCCTCTTCTTACGTCGTAAACGATACCTGAGGTAGACTTTGTGCAGACCTTTTCCAGCTTGTTCAGCTTCACAGCCTCGCAAACTCCCAGGATCAAAAGTGCAACTGCGCAGAATATGGCCACCCACGGGCTTCTGTGTCTTCTCATTTTCTGTCACCTCGATACATATCGCTGCCGGCAAACTGGCTGACCAAATACAGCGATCCGCAGACCAGCACCGCTCCGCCATGAGCCTTAGCAAGCTCAGTGGCCTGTTTATAGGCATTTGTGAGAGCTCCAACCGCCTGTGCATTCTCTCCGCAGAGCTGCGCAAGCTCCTGAGCCGGAACAGCATTGGGTGCAAAGTCGTCCACAGTCAGCACTCGGCTGGCGAACTCCCCTATCCTCTCGATACAAGAACGGTAGTCCTTGGACTTTATCATTCCGGCAACAGCGAACACCTTTTTGCTATCGCCGTAGAACAGGTGCATAGTCTCGGCCAGACTTTCCACGCCCTCGGGATTGTGGCCGCCGTCAAGGATCACCACAGGATTGCCCTGGATGACTTCAGTTCTGCCAAGGACCTTGGTTCTGTTGAAGCCGCTTATGATGTTCTGCTTGGTCAGGCGGAAGCCCCTCTCTTTGAGCCTCAGGCAGACCTCAAGAGCCGTGCCAAGGTTTTTCCAGGAAGCCACGGAGTTCATCTTCAGGTGGAAATCCCCGAATTCACTGCGGACACAAGGCTTCTCCAGACCAGCGCTGACAGTAAATTTCATATCGTTCCGGAAAAGCCGAACACCATTTGCAGCGCAGGTGTCCCGGATGACCTTTTCCGCCTCATCGGGGAGACAGCCGCCGATCACCACGTCACAGCCGGGCTTGATGATGCCGGCCTTTTGTGCAGCGATCTTTTCAACAGTGTTTCCCAGAAGAGCCGTATGGTCAAGGGAGATCGACGTGATCACAGCCACATCCGGTGCCGGGATAACGTTTGTGCAGTCAAGAAGTCCGCCGATACCGGCCTCCAGAACGACCACATCGCAGCGTTTTTTCAAGAAGAACAGCATGGCGATGGCCATGGTTATCTCGAACTGTGAGAAATCACGGCGCTGCCCTGCATTTTCTGCAACGGTCTCGCAGATCTCAGCCAGGTCATCATCGGGGATCTCAACGCCGTTCACACGGATCCTGTCGTTGTAGCGGAGAATAAATGGTGAGGTGAACTGACCGACGGTATAGCCGGCGTCCATGAGAGCCTCCGAGACGAACTCCACGGTAGTGCCCTTGCCGTTGGTGCCGGCGACGTGGACGAAGCGGAGCTGTTTCTCGGGATGTCCGAGGCTGTCCATAAGCTGCTGAGCCCGGGAGAGGTCCATGATAGGGCCACCGGACTTGGTGAACTGGCCGATGAAGTCCATAGCATCTGAGTAATTCATTATTTTTCCTCCGAAAAAGGGTATGCGGAGGCTTTCACCTCCGCAGCTGTTATTAGAAAAGTTTCCGCTGCCGCTGAACGGCAGATCAACATAATTCCAAGGGCATACCAGTGGACGCCCTCAGACACCCAGCAAGGCGCTGCCCTGCACCCCGCAATTTTTTTAATAAGTATCCGGATAGGTCTCCGCCTTGGCAACGGCCTCTTCCAGTGTCATTCCGGCAAATTCCTGCGCCGGGAAGATCTTTCCGCTCTTGCCGTCAGATACGAACGCTCCCACGATAACTCCCGGAACAGCGCTCTCCGGAGCGTTAGGTGCAGCCGGTCCGCCAAGATCTGTTCTGCACCAGCCGGGATCCGCCAAATTCAGCGTGATGTCCTTGCCGATATACTTCGAGCCCAGGTCACGGGTCACCTTGTCAAGAGCTGCCTTGCTTGCGGAATAACCTGCCTGCTGAGGGTCAAGGTCGATCCCGCTTGTGGTGTTCACAATCCTGCCGAAGCCCCTCTGCTCCATAGCAGGAAGGAAATGATAGCAGATCATCATAGGTGCGATAGTGTTCACCCGGAAGCTCACCTCGTAGTCCTCCGCCGGGGTCTTCAGGAACTCGCTGCGATATGCGATCTGTAGACCTGCGTTGTTTAGGATGATCTCCACGGGAACTCCCATTTCGTCGATCTGAGCACACATAGCCTCCACCTGAGCAAGATCATTCAGCTCAGCCTGAACTGCCTTCGCCTGAACGCCCAGAGCAGTTACTTCCTCCAGAACAGCCTGACAGTGCTCGATATTTCTGCTGTGAAGGATCAGGTTGACCCCCTGCCTTGCCATTTCCAGAGCAGCCAGCCTGCCGATACCTCTTGCGGCGCCGGTGATCAGCGCCCATTTACCTTTAAGATCCGTCATAGGATCACCTCCTCTTGCAATTTTTTCCTATTCTCAATATTCGTAGTCGATGCACGCTCTGTCTGTCTTAACTGTGCCGATGAATTTTCCGAACTCCAGGTGAGCCGGGTGTACCTGATATGCGTTCAGGTCTGCGATCGTCTCAAAATCGCAGATCAGAGCGATGGTGTAGTTGCTCTCAGGAGCCTCCTTTGAGTTGATCACCACCTCGCCCTTTTTCAGCTCGCTGACGTTAGCGATAACCTTGTCGAAGCGCTTCTGAGCCTCAACAGCGTTCTCATACTCGCTTCTTCCGTCAGCCTCCTTGAGCTTGAACATTACGATGTGCTTTACCATTTTCTCCCCTCCTTACTCGTCATATTTTGCCAGAACAGTCTCGGGACTTCTCATGAAGTCCTCTATCTCCTGCCGCTCGAATACCGGCTCAAAGCTGCCTGCGTCGTCAAGAAAATACTCCGCAAGCTCATCGGTATCCATTGGCCCAAGATCTGCTGTATAGTGGTCCCAGTAAAGGTGCTGGACCTCCCTAAAGCTCTCGAATATCTGCTTTGAGAGCAGTATGCCGTTATCCAGATATACCACAGTTGCCCTGTCCGTGAAGAAACGAGGCTTGTTCCAGTGATAGACCCTGGACTTGAAGGTCTTTGTGCCGTCAAAGGTGGAATACTCACCGTTTTCCGCCCAGAAAAGGCCACACTTCTCCATAACTCTGCCAGAAGCCGGATTGTCCACGGCGTGCTCGGCAGTAATTCGCTCCGGGTCGTGCTTTTCTCGGATAAACTGGATCATTCTGCCGGTGACCTCCGTAGCGTAGCCCTTCCCCCAGCAGTCGAAGCGGAAGTTATACCCGAAGCTCCAGCTGCCGTCGTCGGTGTGAAGGCGCATACCTCCCGAGCCCATGAGCAGGCCGTCGCTTTTTCTCACGAAGCCCCACTGATACTCGTTTTCCAGAGTCTCCAGACCCTTCAGCCAAGCCCGGCTGTCCTCTGGGGAGCGGTGCGTGTTATATGGCATGAAGGTGTTCACCCGCTCATCGCCTGCCCACTGAAAAACAGCCTCTGCGTCGTCAGTGGAAAGAGGCCGCAGTATGCAGCGCTCAGTTTCAAGAATTGGTGATGTGAAGATCATGGGGCACCTCATTTCGTCAGCTCGTAGCTCTCCTCTAAAAGCGGAAAAATGGTCTCCGCCGGAACAGTGCCGTCCAGCAGCAAAGAGATCCACTTCTCCTTGTTCATATGATAGGCCGGAAGAGCCGTGCCCTCCCCCACAAGGATCTCTCTTGCCATGGGAGTGCATTTCAGGTCAAGCACATCGGTCTCGCCATCTTTTTCGATCCCGAGAACTCTGTACTTTACCCTCATCAGCAGTCCATACCACTTTTTGTTATTACTGTGCCGGAGCACCTGGTTCCAGCGATATTTCGGCCACGGAGCATCGGGGATCGTACCGTAGTTATCCGCAGCGAAGTCCAAAACAGCCCCTCTCAGGGTAAAAAGCTCATTCTCCACTTTGAAGATCCTCCGGTGTAATGCCCATTCCGTCCATTGGCAGAGACATATTCATCTCCTCCACCCAGGTGAAAACGTTCAGCCGTTTGACGCCTTGCAGCTCCGAATCAGTTTCGGCCTCCGTAACTTCCTCAGATACAGCAGAGCTCTCCTCAGATGAGGAGGGCTCGCTTTTCTTTTCACTGCACCCAAACAGCAGGCTGACCACTGCCAGCACTGCTGCAAGGCGCCCAAAAGTCATTCTCGTTATTTCTTGAATGCAGCCAGTGACTGCTCGATCTTCGCCATTTTCTCCTGAGCCTTAGCCAGCTTTGCCTTCTCAGCCTCGATGAGCTGTGCAGGAGCCTTTGCTATGAAGCCCTGATTGTTCAGCTTTCCGCCCAGGAAGTCGATGTCCTTCTGTACCTTGGCCTTCTCCTTCTCCAGACGTGCGATCTCCTTCTCCTTGTCAACAAGCTCGTCCATAGGGATGAAGATACGGGCTGTGTCGGTAACTGCATTTGCGCAGTTCTCGTGGCTGAAGCTGCTGCCAGCCTCAACTGCGGAGGCAGAAGCCAGCTTCTCGAAGAATACAGCGCAGGACTCGAAGAGAGCCTTGTCCTCGGTCTCGATGAAGAGCTTTGCCTTTACCGAAGGCGGAACGTTCATCTCAGTGCGAACGTTGCGGACAGCCTTGATCGCAGCGATGATCTTCTCGAAATCACACTCCTCTGCGGAATAGTCCATAGCGGAGTCATAGGTGGGATAGGTCTCCAGGATGATCATGGAGCGGCCGCCTGTGAGCACCTGCCAGATCTCCTCAGTGATGAAAGGCATAAAGGGGTGCAGCAGCTTGAGCATACCCTCCATAGCCCATACCAGAACAGCCTGAGCCTTGGCCATGGTCTCGCCGCCGGCCTGGATACGGGGCTTTGTGAGCTCGATATACCAGTCGCAGTAAACGTCCCAGATGAAGTCGTAGATCTTCTGTGAAGCAACGCCCAGCTCGAACTTCTCAAGGTTCTCGCCGACCTCCTTGGCCAGCTGGTTGAACTTGTTCACAAGCCACTTGTCCTCCAGCTCAAGCTCAGAAGGCAGTCCCTTGAACTCGAAGTCCTCGGGAAGATTCATCATGATGAAACGTGAAGCGTTCCACAGCTTGTTTGCGAAGTTTCTTGCAGCCTTGACCTTATCGTCGATGTAACGCATATCGTTTCCGGGAGAATTTCCGGTAGCCAGCATAAAGCGGAGAGCGTCAGCACCGTACTCGTTGATGACCTCAAGGGGATCGATGCCGTTGCCCAGTGACTTGGACATCTTGCGTCCCTGTGCGTCACGAACAAGGCCGTGGATAAGAACTGTGTCGAAGGGAGCCTTGCCCATATTCTCAAGGCCGCTGAACATCATTCTGATCACCCAGAAGAAGATGATGTCATAGCCTGTTACCAGTGTGTTTGTGGGGTAGAAATAGTCAAGATCCTCGGTCTTTTCCGGCCAGCCCAGAGTTGAGAAAGGCCAGAGCGCAGAGCTGAACCATGTATCCAAAGTGTCCGGATCCTGTCTCATGGGCTTTCCGCACTTAGGACAATTGCAGCCGTCCTCCTTGGTAACTACCATCTCGCCGCACTCGTCGCAGTAGAATGCAGGGATCTGATGTCCCCACCAGATCTGACGGGAGATACACCAGTCACGGATATTGTCCAGCCAGTGGAAATAGATCTTGTCGAAGCGCTCAGGAACGAACTTTGTGTCTCCGTTCTTAACAGCGTCGATAGCCGGCTGAGCAAGGGGCTTCATCTTAACGAACCACTGAGTTGACACCTTAGGCTCAACAGTTGTTCCGCAGCGATAGCAGGTACCAACATTGTGGCTGTAGTCCTCGATCTTTACCAGAGCGCCCTCAGCCTCCAGATCCTCAACGATCTTCTTTCTGGCCTCGTAGCGGTCCATTCCGGCGTATGCAGGATAGTCGTCAACGATAGTTGCATCGTCGTTCATAACGTTGATAACGGGCAGATCATGACGCAGACCTACCTCGAAGTCGTTGGGGTCGTGAGCAGGAGTGATCTTAACAACGCCTGTTCCGAAGTCCATCTCAACATAATCATCGGCAACGATCGGGATCTCTCTGTGAACGATAGGCAGGATAACTGTCTTGCCCACCAGATCCTTATAGCGCTCATCGTTGGGGTTTACGGCAACAGCAGTATCGCCCAGCAGAGTCTCCGGACGTGTGGTAGCCAGCTCCAGATAGCCGTCGGAGTCCTTGATCTTGTAGCGCAGGTGCCAGAAATGTCCGGCCTGATCCTCATAAGTTACCTCAGCGTCAGAGAGCGAGGTTTTGCACTTAGGACACCAGTTGATGATCCTCTCGCCACGATAGATAAGACCTTTCTCATAATACTTTACGAAGACCTCCTTGACTGCCTTTGAGCAGCCCTCGTCCATGGTGAAGCGCTCTCTTGACCAGTCGCAGGAGGAGCCCAGCTTCTTGAGCTGCTCAACGATACGGCCGCCGTACTGCTTCTTCCACTCCCAGGCACGCTCCATGAAGCCCTCACGTCCAAGATCCTCCTTGGTGATGCCTTCCTTGCGCATAGCCTCAACGATCTTCGCCTCGGTAGCGATAGCAGCGTGGTCAGTTCCGGGGAGCCACAGAGCGCTGTAGCCGCTCATTCTCTTCCAGCGGATAAGGATGTCCTGAAGAGTCTCGTCCAGGGCGTGACCCATGTGGAGCTGTCCTGTGATGTTCGGAGGGGGGATAACGATAGTGTAGGGGGTCTTCTTGGGATCCACCTCTGCTCTGAAGCAGCCCTTGTCGTTCCACTCCTTGTAGATCCTGTCCTCGAAGGACTTAGGATCGTATGCTTTTGCAAGTTCCTTTGCCATTGGTAGTTTCTCCTTTTCTGATAAGATCGGTCCGGGTAAAAGAAAAGCCCCAGACCTTTCGGTCCAGGGCGAACGATTGTCCGTGTTACCACCTGAATTCGGGAATGATCCCGCACTCTGCGAGGCCGCATAGCCTCTTCCCCTGTAACGTGAGGAACACGCCGCCGCTTACTGTGATTTCACCGGCAGGACTCAGAAGCTACTTCCCCACAGCACTCATACCGCCTCACACCGGCCGGCGGCTCTCTGAAAATCGGGACAGCGGGTACTCCTCTTCGTCATCGTCTTTGTCATATGCTACTATTATACACGATGTTCAGAGGTTTGTCAAGGGTTTTTGAGCTGTTAGCCTTTAGCTAACGGTTATCAGCTCAGATACCTATCTTCTCGACCTTCATCAGGTTAGTGGTTCCGGAAACTCCCAGGGGAACTCCGGCTGTGATAGCCACCAGGTCACCGTCCCTTACAAGGCGGTGTTCCTCGGCAGCCTCAACAGCTGCGGCAAAGAGCTCGTCAGTGGAGGTCTTCTCGTCGATGATGAAGGGGATAACGCCCCAGCTCATGTTCATCTGCCGGCAGACCGTCTCGCTCATGGTGCAGCTGATAATGGGGCACTCCGGGCGGTATTTTGAGATCAGACGGGCGGTCTGGCCTCCCAAAGAAACAGTGATTATAGCCCTTGCGTCAAGGTCGTGAGCGGTGGTGACAGTTGCGTGAGCGATAGCCTCAGCCACGTTTCCGTCGGGATTGGAGCGGCGCTCGGAGAACCGTCCCTTGTAGTCGATATTCTTCTCAGTGGTCTCGGCAATGAGAGCCATGGTCTTTACTGCCTCCACCGGGAAGGCTCCTGCGGCGGTCTCGCCGGAGAGCATGATAGCGCTGGTGCCGTCGTAGATAGCGTTTGCCACGTCGGTGATCTCAGCACGGGTAGGTCTTGGGTTGGTGATCATGGACTCCAGCATCTGTGTGGCAGTTACCACCTGCTTGCCGGCATTGTAGCCCTTGTGGATGAGCTCCTTCTGGATCGCAGGGATCTGCTCGAATGGGATCTCAACGCCCATGTCGCCTCTTGCGACCATTATACCGTCAGCGGCCTCAAGGATCTCGTCGATGTTCTCAACGCCGTCGGTATTCTCGATCTTAGCGATTATGCGAACGTCGAACCAACCCAGGCTCTGGGTGAATTTTCTCAGGTAGTTTATATCAGCCGCAGATCTTACGAAGCTGGCAGCGATGAAGTCAAAGCCCATTTTTGAGCCGAATTCCAGGTCGTCCATATCCCTCTCGCTGAGGTATGGCATGGAGAGCTGAACGCCCGGCACGTTGATGCCCTTGTTGTTGGAGAGCTTTCCGCCGTGGATAACTCGGCAGACGATATCAGTCTTAGTGACCTTCTCGGCCAGGAGCTCGATAACGCCGTCATTTATAAGGATACGGGTGCCGATGCTCACATCTCTGGGGAGCTTCTTGAATGAAACGCTTCCCACCTCGGCGGTGCAGAGAACGTCCTCTGTGGTGAGTGTGTATGTGTCGCCGTCGTGGATCTCCACAGGCTTATCGTCAACGAATTTTCCCAGACGGATCTCAGGACCCTTGGTATCCAGGAGGGTAGCTATCGGCAGATCCAGCTCCTTTCTCAGGCGCTCCACCTGACGGAAACGCTTCTCATGGGTCTCATATTCGCCGTGTGAAAAGTTGAATCGAGCAACGTTCATGCCGGCAAGCATGAGCTCACGCATGATATTCTCGTCATCAGTAGCCGGTCCGATAGTGCAGACAATCTTAGTTTTTCTCATTTATATCACCTTTTCTCAGAGTTTTTTCAGCTTGGCGAAATTGGCCATGATCTTCTTTGTGCCCACCTTCTCGAAGGCGATCTCCAGCATAGCGTCGTTGGACATTTTCTTTACGGAAACGATAGTACCCTCGCCGAAGATATTGTGGAGGACACGCTCACCGGCGTTGTACTCCACCGCAGCCTTCTGAGAAGCTCCGGCGTGCATCTTGTTTCTGGCAAGCTGCTGCTGGAGAGTAGCAGAGTGTACCTCGGTAACTGACTTGTCGTTCTCCTCCAGCATAGCACGCATAGCAGCGGCATTATCGTGCTTTTCGATGAGCTCGGTACCGATCTCCTTCATGAAGCGTGAGGTCACATTGCGCTGGGTCTGGCCGAAAAGCATACGCTGTCTTGCGCTGGTGAGGTAGAGCCTCTCCTTGGCACGGGTAATGGCAACATAGGCAAGTCTGCGCTCCTCTTCAAGGTCATCCTCGCTGTCGAAGGAACGGCTGCTGGGGAAGATCCCTTCCTCAAGGCCGATAACGAACACGTTTTTGAACTCAAGTCCCTTTGCGGAATGTACCGTCAGGAGAGTGACCTTGTCCTCGGAGCCGTCATCACGGTCAGCCTCGGTGTACAGAGCGACTTCCTCCAAAAATCCGCCCAGAGAAGGCTCCTCCGCTTCGTTCATGTACTGGACGATGGAGGAACGGAGCTCCTCAACGTTCTCGATCTTTGTCTCAGCGTTCTCCAGAGTTTTCAGGTGGTCAAGATAGCCTGTTTTGTCCAGAACATAGTCCAAAAACTCGTCCAGTGGCAGCTCCTGAGCCTTCTGGTCAAGGTCAGCGAACATAGCCGCAGCGGACTTCAGAGCACTTACTTTCTTGGCAAGCGGAGCGAAATCCTCACAGGTGCTGATGACCTCAAAGGGAGTCAGTCTCAGGTCACGGCTGATGTCCTCGATAAGAGCGATAGTCGAGTCGCCGATGCCACGCTTGGGCTCGTTGATGATCCTGCGGAAGCGCAGCATATCGCTGTGGTTGTTGATGAAGCTAAGGTAGGCGGTAACGTCACGGATCTCCTTCCGGTCGTAGAATCTCATGCCGCCGTAAACTCTGTAGGGTATGCCGCAGCGCACCAGGGTCCGCTCAACTGAGTTGGACTGGGCATTCATGCGGTAAAGCACGGCGTTACCGGAATATTTACCGGTCTTTTTATAGTCAGCAGCAATGGTATCTGCTACGAATTTTGACTCATCGTTCTCATCGACAGCCTTGTACCAGTAGACCTTCTCGCCCTTGGCGCCGCCTGTCCAGAGGGTCTTCTCCTTGCGTCCCATATTGTGGGCGATAACGGAGTTTGCCGCATCAAGGATAGTCTGTGTAGAGCGGTAATTCTGCTCAAGGCGGATGACCTGGGCGCCCTTGAACTGGCTCTCAAAGCCCAGGATATTCTCGATATTTGCGCCACGGAAACGGTAGATGCTCTGGTCATCGTCGCCCACTACGCACAGGTTGGAGTGCTCCTTTGAGAGCAGCGAAACAAGGCGGAACTGGACGTGGTTGGTGTCCTGATACTCATCGACTAAGATGTAGCGGAAGCGCTGGCGGTACTTCTCCAGTACCTCCGGGAACTCCTCGAAGATCTTCACGGTGAACACAAGGATATCATCGAAATCCAGGGCATTGGCGGCCTTTAGGCGCTCCTGATACAGAGCGTAGAGCTTGGAGATCACCTTCTTACGGTAGTCCATACCGGCATCAGCACGCATCTCCTCGGGAGTTATCATCTTGTCCTTGGCGAAGCTGATCTCAGTGAGCACAGCCCTTGGAGCAAGCTGCTTCTCGGAAACGTCGATCTCCGCCATGATATTCTTGATAAGGCGCTGGCTGTCGTCAGAATCGTAGATCGTAAAGTCGCTGCTGAAGCCCAGTGCGCCGATCTCGCTGCGGAGGATCCTCATGCAGGCAGAGTGGAAGGTAGAGGCGTGAACGTTAAGAGCCTCCTCCCCAAGCATATCCTGAAGGCGCTCCTTCAGCTCTCCGGCAGCCTTATTCGTAAAGGTGATAGCCAGTATATTCCACGGCTTTACGGGCGAAACTGCAACGGTCTCCCGAAGAGTCTCAAAGTCATCGGCTGCGCCTGAGGCGTAATCCTGGAGGAATTTCAGGTCGGCCTCATCGCCTATACGGGACTCGTCGAAGAAAGCGTTTCCGAAGTTGATCATGTTGGCGATACGGTTCACTATAACAGTGGTCTTGCCGCTTCCGGCTCCTGCCAGCACAAGAACAGGACCGTTCACAGTAAAGACGGCCTCCTGCTGCATATCGTTCATGCGGCTGAAATACTTTTTCAGCGCAGCCTGTTTTGCGCTGATGTAGGACTGTTTATCCATAAAAGAATCTACTCCATTTATAAAATTAGTATAATGTAAGGCTTATCACGAAACTATTCTTATACAATTATAACATACAATATCGGTAATTGCAAGGGGTATCGTCTGTGAAGATCAGAGCTGCACAAGACCCTGATCTATCATCTCCTGAGCAGCCAGCATAACTCCCAGCTTTCCGGAGGTGTAGGTGATGCCGCCCTGCATCCAAACTGCGAAGGGCTCACGGATCGGAGCATCTGCTGAGAGCTCGATGGAAGCGCCCATGGTGAAGGCTCCGGCGGCCATTATGACCTTGCTGGTGTAGCCCGGCATATCCCATGGCTCAGGAGTTACGAATGCGTCCACGGGAGCGCCCTTCTGGATACCACGGCAGAAGGCTGTCAGGTGCTCCTCGTCACCCAGCTTTATGGCAGTTATGATGTCGCCCCGGGGATCGGTCTTTCTGGGAGAGCACTCAAAGCCAAGGGCTGTGAACAGCTCCCCAGCGAATGCGGAGGTCTTCAGTGAAGCGCAAACTACGTCCGGAGCGAAGAAAAGTCCCAGCAGCATCTCACGATTCATGCCAAGGGTGCAGCCTACCTCCTTGCCCATACCAACGCAGGTCAGGCGGTATGAGCAAAGCTCTACCAGGTCAGCTCTTCCGGCGATATATCCGCCTGTGCGTGCGATACCGCCGCCGGCGTTCTTGATAAGCGATCCGATCATGATGTCAGCTCCGGCATCAGAGGGCTCCAGCTCCTGAACGAACTCGCCGTAGCAGTTGTCCACCATAACGATAGCATCAGGGTTGCCCTTGCGGACGGCCTTCACCATCTCGGAGATGTCCTCCACGGTGAAGGCTCCACGGAGAGAATATCCCCGTGAACGCTGGATATAGGCCACTTTTGCGCCCTTGACCGCCTCAGTGATCTCCTCCAGCTTAGGGGAGCCGTCCTCGTTAAGATCCACCTGTGCGTACTCCACGCCGTAGTCCATGAGGGAGCCGTTTCCCTTTTCACCTGCAAGACCGATGACCTCCTCCAGAGTGTCGTAGGGCTTGCCGGTTATGGAAACCATTTTGTCCCCTGTGCGGAGAACGCCGAAAAGCGCCACGGACAGAGCATGAGTTCCGGAAACGAAATTGAAGCGCACCAGAGCGTCCTCCGTACCCAGAGCCTGAGCGAAGACCTTGTCGATAACGTCACGGCCGATGTCGCCGTAGCCGTAACCGGTGGAGCCGTAGAAGCACTGCTCGCTGACCTTATTATCTGCGAAGGCCTTGAGCACCTTTGCTCCGCAGTATTCAGCGGTCTGCTCCATTTTTTTGAACGCCTCAGCGCAGTCCGCCTCAGCCTTTTCTGCTATCTCTATGAGCTTCGGATCGAAGCCGTAAAGTTGATTTATCTTACTGTTCATTTTATTTCCTTTCAAATGTATATGGTCACATCTCGTCTGCAAGTCTGCCTTTGGAGAGACTGTCCTTCTCCACGTCGATACGCTCAAGGACGATCTCCTTCTCGACCTCCCGGAAGCCGATCTCCTTGTAGAAGCTGACACGGATGTCCAGAGCCAGCAGGTAGGCACGCTTGCCCATGTTGTTCAGCCACAGAGCCAGCCATTTCAGGAATTCCCTTGCATAGCCGGCGCCACGAGCCTCAATCTTTGTGGCCACCTGCCCGATCAGCACCTCTCCGCCAATGTCGAAGACCACAGAAGCCGTAGTGCTGCCCCGGTAGGTGAAAACTCGGCTGATACCGTGGCGGCAGCGGTGCGAGGTATCGGTGTACCACAGGGAAAAGTCCGCAATATTGGGAAATCCCTCGCTGAGTATGGTGTAAACGTCCGGGAGGTACGGGTCGAAGTCCACGAACTCCTCGGCGAATTTATAGCTGTTCTCGTCAGGGATCAGCTCGAATATCGTCCGTCCCAGCTCCTGATAACGGCTGCCCAAAGTGATCCCCCGGAGGATCTTCTGGTCGCCCTCGATACGGAAGGGCTCGTTCATATTGATGAAGATCTGGAGCTCCTCAGTTGCCCCAAGACGGCCGTCTCCGCAGATTATCAGGGTGGAATTTATGATGAACATGAAGCCCTTGCCGCCACGGCCGTACTCGTCAGTTACCGTGTAAAACCGGCAAAAATCATACCCCGGACCGTAGGCCTTCATGTACGCCAGCATTTTTCTTCCGGAGAGGGACCTCATCAGCAGCTCATTATCCAGCTCGCTGTCGCTTTTCACAAGTTTGATCATAGCTTTGGTATCCTTCCTGCAAGCTCACGGACCAGTGCGTAGGTGCTCTCCAGGTCAGCCGACTCTATCACGCAGGCCGGCGAATGGAGGTATCTGCAAGGCACTGAGACTGCCAGAGTCCGCACGCCCTTTCCGCTGATATGTATGGCACCGGCATCATTTCCGCCGGCAACAGCGCTCTTTGTCTGGCAGGGCACACCGATCTCCATAGCCGTGTCGAAGGCCAGCCTGTACAGCTCTCTGTCGTAGATCGTGCGGCGGTCCATGAAGCTGACCACGGGGCCGCTTCCCAGGCAGCAGACCTTCTTTCCGCCGGAAACTCCGTCAATGTCCGCAGCAGTAGTGGCCTCCAGCACCAAGGCGAAGTCCGGAGCAACGGAATAGGCAGAGGCGCCAGATCCACGGAGGCCGATCTCCTCCTGAACGTTGAACACGAAGTATGTGTCAAAGGGCAGATCCTCCTGCATAAGGCTGATCATCATTGCGCAGCCTGCACGGTCGTCGATGGCCTTGGACTTGATCTTGCTGCCCATTTCCAGGAAATCGGAGCTGAAATAAGCGCAGTCTCCCGGCGAAACGTATTTCTCAGCCTCCTCCTTCGAGGAAGCGCCGATGTCGATAGTCATGCCGCTGAATTTCGGGGGAGCCTCACGCTCCTCCTTGGAGAGATCATGCACAGCCTGAGAGCCTACAACTCCCTGTATACCGGCATTTCCCACCTTCACCTGACGGCCGATAACAACGGAAGGATCGATACCTCCCACCTGATCAAAGGAGAGAGTGCCATCGGAGTTTATGTGGGTGATGATGAAGCCCACCTCGTCCATATGGGCGCAGACCATGAGCTTTTTGCCGGAGCTTTTTCCCTTTTTGAAGCAGATCAGGCTGCCCAGAGGATCCGTGCGCATCTCATCGCAGTGATCCTTCACCTTTTCCATAATGGCGCTGCGGACGAGCTGCTCGTCCCCGGAAACGCCGTTGATAAGGCATAATTCCTTCAGAAGACTCTTCATTTTCTGCCCTCCTTGATGAACTCCGCAAGAAGCTGTGCGGAAAGTCTGACGTCCCTAAGGTCGATGACCTCAGCGGGAGTGTGCATATTTCTCAGGGGGATCGACACAGTACAGGTCTCGGCGCCGCCCTTTTCCACGGAATACCGGTCAGCATTGGTGCCGGTCATGCCGTTCATCACCTCATACTGGAAAGGGATCTGTGCGTTCTTTGCACAGGCAATCAGCTCCTGAGAGATGCGTCTTGAAAGAGAGGGAGAAACGCCTATCATGGGGCCTTTCCCCAGCTCGCCGCACTTTTTCGGGTCCTCGCCGGTGTTCATGGCGAAGCTGACGTCCACGGCGATAGCAATGTCGGGAGCAAGCTCAAATGCCCCGACTTTAGCGCCACGCTCGCCCACCTCCTCCTGAGAGGAGAAGATCACGGTCACGTTATAGCCCAGATCTTCGCCCTTTAGCAGCTCCAGCGCATAGAGGATGCAGGCCACTCCGCAGCGGTCGTCCAAGGCTCCGCAGGTGACTCTCTCACCCAGTAGCCTTTTCAGCTCCACATCAAATTTCACGCAGTCTCCCGGCGAGACCAGCTCCTCCAGCTCCTCCTTGGAAAGCCCAGTGTCGATGGCGGCCTCAGCGAAGGTCATGACCTTGTTGCCGCCTTGAGCAAGGTGAGGGGGAAGAGTTGAGAAAACTCCCGGGATCTGGCGCTTTCCGAAGATAACCACCTGCTGAGTGGGAAGGAGCCTGCGGTCGATGCCTCCCAGACTGTCCACCTTCACGAAGCCCTCCTCAGAGATGCCTGTGACGATCATGCCGATCTGATCGATGTGAGCGTCAAGCACCAGATCCGGCAGCCCTTCACGGCGCTCCCCAAAGCGTCCGATGACGTTATTGTTCGAAATATAGACCTCAGAGCAGTATTCCTCCAGCATGGACTTTGCCAGCTCTCCGGCAGCGTCCTCACAGCCGGAAGGCCCGAAGGCCTGGGCCAGCTCTGTTATCGTTCCTAAAAGCTCCATATGATCCTCCCTTTTATAGTCTTGATCTTTATCCTTTATTATAGCATGATCCTGAAAATATTGCAACGCCCGGCAGTAATTATTTCTGAAAGGAGGTCATGCGGCCTAATTGTTACAAAATAGTGAGCAAACTGAGCTAAATTATTACAGAAATGCTACAAATTCCGACAAAATCAAAATATCCGCATTTTAGTTGTTGACTTTTCAACTGAATGCTGATAAAATAGTTATGATGCGATTTTTGCGTATCAATATACTTGTAAAGGAGGAACTGCTTTGGGAGAGCGCAAATATTGCTACAGATGTTTGGAAAAATACGACGCCGGTCTCACCGTCTGCCCGCACTGCGGCTACGATGAGCATACCCCGTTCGATCCTATGTACATTGCTCCGGGTACCATTCTTCATGACAGGTACCTCGTAGGGATCCTTCTTGAGTATAACGGCGAGGGCGCTACCTACGCAGGCCTTGATATATCCACTGGCTGCAAAGTCATGCTCAGAGAGTATATGCCGATCAATCTTTGCACCCGTGTAAAAAACAAAGCCGTCATCAGTGTAAATTACAACAACCTTGCCAAGTATAAGGCCTTTATGGCTGAGTATACCGAGCTGAACAAGTCCCTTGCAAGGCTCCGCAATAATTCGAATATAACCCCTGTTCTCGATATGTTCGCCGAGAACAACACTACATACACCGTCTTCGAGCACATCGAGGGCGTGAAAATGCTGGACTATTTGAAGGATAACGCCGGCGAGCTCAGCTGGGAGCAGGTCTCAAAGATCTTCCCTCCCCTGTTCACTACCATCGGTATCCTCCACAATGCAGGCATAATCCACAGGGCTATCAGTCCCGATACGGTCTATATCACTTCTAAGGGCGAGCTTAAGCTGTCCGGCTTCTGCGTTTCCGCCGTTAGAACTGCCAACGCCGGCCTTGAGTACGAGCTCTTCAAGGGCTATGCAGCTCCTGAGCAGTATTCAGCAAGCAGCAGCAGCCGTCAGGGATCCTGGACAGATGTTTACGGAGTCTGCGCACTCCTCTACAGAGCCCTTACAGGCTGTATGCCCGTTGACTCTATGAGCCGAATGAAGCACGACGACCTCTGCGAGCCTGCGGTCCTCAACAGCAAGATCCCTCAGCACGTTTCCCGTGTTATCATGGAGGGCATGAACCTTGCCGGAAGAGACAGGATCCAGACGATCACTGAGCTGGTGACACGCCTCTTTGAAGCTCCCGCTTCTCCTATGAAGAGCACCTTCACTACGCCCCTGCCCGTACCTCCTCCCCAGAACGAGGCTCCGCCTGTTCAGCAGCAGGAGTTCTACGGCGGCTATCAGGACCCCAACCAGCAGTACGCTCCGCCTCCCCAGCAGCCATATTACCAGGAGCCTGCTCCCTATCCTCAGTACGATGATGTGGGCGATTACGACGACTACCGCTACGAAAAGGTCAACACCGTTGACAGGATCAAGGTGCCGATCATCATCGGTGTCCTCCTGCTGGCGATCCTAATGATCATCGCCGTGGTCATCATGCAGATGATCATGCCAAAGGACAGGAATTCTTCCAGCTCCTCAAGCTCCTCATCTGTCTCCGATAATGTGGTAACAGGCACGACCGAGGAGACTACCGAGCCCACCACAGTCAAGGCCGACACCGAAATGCCTGACTTGGTGAACAAGTTCTATGAGATAGCTGAGGAAAAATACAGAGATTTCTTGAACTTTGAGGTCATATACGAATATAACGACAATTACGAAGCTGACATGATCTTCGATCAGAGCATCGAGCCCGGCACTCAGGTGGCTCAGGGCAGCGTTGTCAGAGTCAAGGTCAGCAAGGGCAAGGAGTCCGCTATGATCCCGGATTACAGCGGCCTTACAGTTTCACAGTATGAGAACAGGCTGAAGGAGGCCGGTATCTCCAACTACTCCCTCATCGCTTCCAACTCAGCTTATGGAACGCCCAACACTATCTCATCACTCCAGATCGACGGCAAGACCGTTAGCGCCGGAAGCTATTTCAGCAACAAGGAAGGCAAGAAGCTGATCGTTTACTACCTGCCGGCCGACGCTGTTGTAACGCCGCCTCCGGAGAGCTCATACTACCAGGAGCCTGAGTCAAGCTCAGTTTATGTTCCTGAGTCGAGCGTTCAGGAGTCCTCAGTTGTTGATGTCCCAGTTGATACTCCCGTGGATACACCGGTCGATACGCCGGTGGATACTCCCGTAGATACGCCGGTCGATACTCCGGTGGATACCCCACAGGACGGCGGAGAAAATGTAGGTTAAAAACAAAAGGTGTGGTTTCGGCCACACCTTTTTTGCATTTTTCCAGAGCGCCGAGGATAGTATTTACGGTCGCTGATGACAAGCAATAGTTCGCCAAATATGCTCAGCTATCAAGAATGTATAAAACTTTTCTGTGCATCCGGATAGATTTTAGTTAGCTGTACGATTTACCTAGTAAACTGATCAATATCCTTGACATAATAATAATTATGCTGTATAATAAAACCTATGAATTCTATAGGAAAAATATGAAAGACCTCTTGGCTGTAAATAAACAGCCTCGAAGAGCCGTTTTATTATTGAAAGGATGAATGAACATGAAAAAAAGAATACTTGCATCAGCGCTTTCGGCTGTACTTGCTTTATCCGCTGTATCCTGCGGAAAAACTGACAGCGGTGATGCAAACACTATCAAGATCGCATACCTCCCCATCACTCATTCTCTGGCTGTTTTGGAGGAGGCTGAGGAGCTTGAAAAAAGCTCAGGCCTGAAAGTCGAGCTTGTAAAATACGGCTCATGGTCTGAGTTGCTGGACGCTCTAAACTCAAACAGAGTAGACGGCGCTTCTGTGCTGATCGAGCTTGCCATGAAGTCAAAGCAGGAGGGCATCGGACTGAAAGCCGTTGCTCTTGGACACCGTGACGGAAATGTTATCATCGTTTCTAATGACATCGGATCTGCCGCCGATCTTAAGGGCAAGACCTTTGCTATCCCCCATAGGCAGTCATCACACAACATACTGCTGAACGATGCGCTTGCAACTGCCGGACTTACCATAAGCGATGTAAACGTCACAGAGCTCGCTCCTACAGAGATGCCCTCCGCACTTGCAAGCGGTCAGATAGACGGATACTGCGTTGCAGAGCCTTTTGGAGCAATGGGCGTTTCTCTTGGTGCAGGAAAGGTGCTTTTCAGCTCCGAGGAGCTTTGGGAGGATTCTCTTTGCTGCGGACTGGTGCTTACCGACAAGTACATCGACGAGCACTACGATGATGCAAAGGCTTTCGTTGAAGGCTACAAAGAGGCCGGAAACAAGCTCGATAAAGAGGCTGCCAAAGAGGTAGCGAAGAAGTATCTTTCTCAGTCAGATGAAGTGCTTGATATTTCTCTGCAATGGATATCCTATAATGACCTTGACATAACAGAGGATATCTACAACACACTTGCTGAAAAGGTCAAGGAGTATGGACTTTCGGATGCTCCTCCTGCTTATGAGGATTTTGTGAAGAACGATTTTTGATAGGGCGTGAAATCAATGAAAAGGCTACTCTCTCTGAAAAACGTTGTGATCTCAGTTGCAATACTGATATTGATCTGGCAGCTGCTGTTTTATGTCAGCAGCTATGATAAGGCATTGTTCCCCTCTCCCAAAATGGCATTTGATGCTTTAGTCGAGATGATAGTAAGCGGAAAGCTGTTTGAGAACATAAAAACAAGTATGTACCGATTTGCCGCAGGCTATTTTAGTTCGGTGATCGTTGCTGTGATCCTGGGACTTATCCTTGGCAGACTTCCTAAGGTCTTTCAGTACATAGATCCTGCGGTGCAGCTTCTAAGGCCGATCTCACCTACAGCGTGGATGCCCTTCATCGTTCTGCTGTTCGGTATCGGAGATGTTCCCGCTATCGTTATCATCTTTATTGCAGCTTTTTTCCCTGTTTTGCTGTCAACTGTTGCGGCTGTGGGGAATATCGACCCGATATATCTGAAAGTTTCAAAGAATTTCGGGATAAAGCAGCCTTCACTGACATGGAAGGTGATACTTCCGGCGGCTTTCCCACAGATAGCAAACGGTATACATCTTGCCCTGGGAACAGCATGGATATTCCTTGTTGCAGGCGAGATGGTAGGTGCTCAGTCAGGTCTTGGCTATCAGATAATCGATGCAAGAAATAATATTCGTGCAGATATTTTGCTTGCGACTATCCTTGTCATAGGTCTCATAGGCATACTGCTTGACGGAGCACTTAAACTGATCGAAAAGGCGATCCTCAGATCATGGGGAGGTGCGGAGTAATGTACATCGAAGTAAAAGATGCCTGCAAGGATTTCGTGCAGGACGGAAAAAGATTTACCGCCCTGGATCATGTATCCCTTGACATCGAAAAGGGAGAGTTCATTTGCCTGCTCGGACCGTCGGGCTGCGGCAAAAGCACTCTGCTCAATGCTCTTGCCGGATTTGAGAAAGTGAGCAGCGGAACTGTCAGGATCGGCGGAAAAGAAGTCACAGAGCCTTCTCTGAGCAATATAACGATCTTCCAGAAATATGGCCTGCTCCCTTGGAGAACTGTTCTGAAAAATGTTGAGCTTGGACTTGAGTCAAAGAGGGTGCCAAAGGAAAAACGTGCTGAGATCTCAAAAAAATATCTGGAGCTTGTGGGACTTTCAGGCTATGAAAAGCGTTACCCCAAGCAGCTTTCGGGCGGTCAGCAGCAAAGAGTGGCAATAGCAAGAGGTCTTGCAGTTGACCCGGATATTATTTTTATGGATGAGCCCTTCGGAGCACTGGACGCTATCACAAGGATGAAGCTCCAGGAGGATATCCTCCGTATTTCAAGGGAGGAAAAAAAGACGATCATTTTCGTTACCCACGATATTGAGGAGGCGGTATTCCTCGCCGACAGGATAGTTGTTATGATGGCTGATCCCGGCAGGATAAAGAGTATCGTCAAGGTACCGCTGGGAGCTCATCGTGACAGGACGAGCGATGACTTTTTATACGTCCGTGATAAGATATTTGAACTTTTCAATATGAAAACAGAAGGCTTTATCGAGTATTATATTTGATTTGAGGAGACATGATCATGAGCGAACATGAACACAAGCACCACCACTCCCACGAGGAGAGCAGCGCCCCTGCGCATATCCACTCACACAGAAATTTGATCGGCTTCGACGAACACGGTATCCCTACGGTCATTTTGAAGGCAAGCCATGGCGAGGGCGAAGCTGATGATCCTCAGGCATTCATCAAGGACTATATGAATGCCGTTTCGGAATACAGAAAGACTTTTCCTTCAAAGCAGGATGTTATCGAACAGACCCCCGACCCTGCCGTCAGAGAGCTTCTTCTGCGAATGGAGCAGCTCGGTATCGACACCGCCTTTGACCGTTTTGATAAGCAGAAGCCCCAATGTAATTTCGGACTTGCAGGTATTTGCTGCAAGATCTGTAATATGGGTCCATGCCGTGTAACAGCAAAAAGCCCGAAAGGTGTCTGCGGTGCGGACGCCGATCTGATCGTTGCAAGAAATCTTCTGCGGTCGGCGGCGGCTGGTGCGGCACAGCACGGTATGCACGCTAGAGAGGTCATGCTCGCACTGAAATGGGCTGCTGAGGGAAAGCTGGATGTTCCCATACTGGGCGAACAGAAAATCAGGGCGACTGCGAAGGCTTTTGGTATAAAGCAGAAAAATCGTCAGCTCAAAAACGTTGCAAGAGATCTGGCTGATGCTCTGCTTGATGACCTTTCGAGAACTGTTCCCGGTGAATACAAGACCATTTCGGCCTGCGCTGTGCCCGAACGGCAGGAGGTATGGAAGGATCTTGATATACTGCCTGTAAGTGCTTATCATGAGGTCTTTGAGGCTTACCATAAGTCGGGCTGTGCAACTGACGGAGACTGGCGTTCGGTAATGCAGCAGTTCCTAAGATGCGGACTTGCTTTCACATTTTCGGGAGTTGTAGGAGCCTCTATTGCTACGGACAGTCTCTTCGGCGTGGGCGACAGAGTTACCTCGAAAGTCAATATCGGTGCCCTCGAAAAGGGATATGTGAACATCGCTGTTCATGGTCATCTGCCGCTTCTTGTAAGTCAAATCGTTGAGGCCGGCAAGCGTGAGGACCTGATCGAGCTTGCAAAATCAAAGGGAGCTAAGGGAATAAGGTTTTATGGCATATGCTGTTCGGGTCTGTCGGCTATGTACAGGTATGCAGGAGTTGTTCCGCTGTCGAATGCTGTCTCTGCCGAGCTCGTTCTCGGAACAGGCGCTCTGGATCTTTGGGTGGCGGATGTTCAGGACGTATTCCCCTCGATCATGGAAGTAGCTCGCTGCTTTAAGACTACTGTTGTAACGACCAGCGAATCGGCAAGACTTCCCGGTGCTGAACGCTACGAATACGATCATCACCACTCCAATATCGGCGAGACAAAGGCTCTTGCCGAAAAGATCGTACGCCGTGCAATAGAGAGCTTTGAGGCTAGAAAGGGCATACCTGTTTACATACCGCCCTATGAGGTCGAAGCAGAGGTGGGTTTCTCGGTGGAATATATCCACAAGCGCTTCGGCAGTATGCAGCCCCTTGCCGATGCGATCAAGGACGGCCGCATACTCGGTATAGTAAATATGGTGGGATGCAACAATCCGAAGGTGCTTTATGAAAAATGTATCGTTGATGTTGCAGATGTTTTACTGAAGAACAATGTTCTTATCCTTTCAAACGGCTGTGCTTCATTCCCGCTGATGAAATTGGGATACTGTGCGGTATCGGGAAATGAAAAGGCCGGAGACAGCCTAAGAGAGTTCCTAAAGCCCGATCTTCCTCCTGTTTGGCACGTTGGCGAATGTATCGACAACACACGCTCCTCCGGGATATTCGCCGGTATTGCAGGAGCTTTAGGGCATAAAATGTCAGAATTGCCCTTTGCTTTTTCTTCTCCCGAATGGGGAAATGAAAAGGGCATCGACGCTGCACTTGGATTTAGACTTAACGGCATAAGCTCCTATCACTGCGTTGAAGCACAGATATACGGCTCAAAGAATGTTATCGAGTTTTTGAAATACGGCACTCTTGAGACCCTGGGATCTTCCATGAACGTTGACACAGATCCTGTCAAGCTGGGCGAAAAGATAGTAGCTGATATGAAAGCCAAGAGAAAAGCTCTTGGCTGGGATAAATGAAACGGAGGAATGTAAAATGGCTTGTTTTATAGTACCGGCAGCAGAAGCGGCAGTTACAACTATCATTCAAAAGGCAATAAAAAGATCAGAGGCTAACTCTGATCATGAATCCACCGATAATAAGATCCGCCTATCTGAAAAGCTGAAATGGCTCAACGGAATGCTGTGGGGCGGCTCCGGACTGCTTGCGTTTGAACACCTATGGCATGGTGAGATCTCACCATTCTTCCCCTTCCTGACGGCTGCAAACGACCCGGCAGAGACTGTGAAAATGCTCCACGAAATGGCCACATCAGGCTCGGCAATGGCAATACTCGTTACCGCTGTATGGGGCGTATTGGCGGTCGCTGCGGATAAGATCATCGGCTCTGAGAAAACAGAAAAAAGCAAGGCAGGTGCAGCAGCATGACACTTCTTATCACAATGATCGCAGCCGCAGTTTCCACGGTGAAATGGTATACTAGCTCCAAGGCAAGAGAGCTGAAGATTGGTGTTCTGCTCTATATGTTCTGGGGAGCTTCGCTGATGTGGCTCGTCGACGGTGCAGCCCAGTACCTTGAGGTCGGTGCAGGATACTTTACACCTTCGGCAAAGGATATGCTCAATGATACATTTCTTGGAATGGCAGTGATCGCACTGGCTCTGGTAGTTTGGATAGTCTATCTGCTCATAAAAGATCCGTCCAATCTGCTGAAGGAAACTCTGTTAAACAAAAAAAATCGGTCGTAAGTGGGTGAAGTCTGCCCATACACAGCCGGAAGCTGAGGCCTCAGACCATAATAAAACAAGGATCCCGGTACAAATGTATCGGGATCCTTTATCTTATTCGTTAGGTTTTGTGCCAAGGAGCTCTCTCAATAAGGCTCACTTTGAGGAGTAGACAGACTCCAGCCATTCGATCATGGCGTCGAAGCCCTCCTGTGTGCGGTCGAACTCCTGCTGGTTTTCGATCTCCGCTTTTTCGGAGCAAAGACGGCCGTGCCAGGTCTTGCAGACCAGCTTTTCGCCGGTGCAGACCTTGTAGGCGAAATCGCCAAGGCTTCCGGAGTAGTCGTTGCCGCTGTCGAAATAGTAGAACTTAGGTATCTCAAAAATCTTGGAAACGCTGGTTTTTCCGGGCATATCAGAGCCTCCCTTCAAAGTATTCCCGAGCAGCCCAAAGGTCGGGGTAGACTGCGCTGAGAAGGGGCATGATCTCCTCCTCAGGCTGGGTCAGGTCAGGTATCATTATGGCCTCACAGCCGGCAGCATGAGCTGCACGAATGCCGTTTGGCGAGTCCTCAAAGGCGGCACACTCCTGAGGATCCAGCCCAAGAGCCTTTGCTGCTGTCAGGTAGATCTCAGGGTCGGGTTTGCCGGAATGCACCATGTCGCCGCAGATCACTGCATCAAATAGCTCTCCGGCGCCGATCTTTCCCAGATAGCGCTCAGTTCGGTCACGGGCGGTGGCAGTGGCAACTGCGCAGCGGACTCCCCTTTCCTGTAGGTAGACGATGAACTCAGGCATACCTTTTTTCAGGTCGATACCGTTTTGGTCGATGTCCGCATTTATGAGCTCAGTTCGCCGGGCCCGGATCTCCTCTGAGGGAAACTCCTCCCCGAAAAATCCCTTGAGCTTGGGGATAGAGAACTTTCTTGCAAGGCTGCGGATCGCGAAAACGTGCACGTCACGCATATCGTAGCCGAAGTCAGCCGCAGCCTGCTTCCAATACTTCAGATACAGCTTTTCAGTGTCGATGAGGAGGCCGTCCATATCGAAAACGGCTCCCCTAAGTTTAGTTTTTTCCATGATCCTCCATAGATAGGAGCAGCGGCGCAATGGCACCGCTGCAAAGTTTTTACCAATTGATCATCCAGCTGTACATACCCTCGTACTGACGGGCAGAGCTGTTCCAAGAGAAATCTGCCTCCATGCCACGCTGGACCATCTTGTCCCACTGGTCACGGTGGTTGTAGTAGATGTGCTTGGAGTAGTTGATAACGCCCAGCATCTCATCGCCGTTGTAGTTAGCGAATGAGAAGCCTGTGCCTGTTCCGTCGAACTCATTGTAGGGCATAACGGTGTCCTTCAGGCCGCCTGTCTCACGAACTATCGGGATAGTTCCGTATCTCAGGGAGATCAGCTGAGTCAGGCCGCAGGGCTCGAACAGTGACGGCATGAGCATAGCGTCAGCCGCAGCGTAGAGCTTGTGGGCGAGCTGGTCTGAGTACATGATATTTGCTGAGACCCTCTCCGGGTACTTCCACTGATAGTGCTTGAACATATTCTCATAGCGAGAGTCACCTGTGCCGATGATAACGAACTGAGTGTTCTCGTCAACGATGCGCTCGATAGCGTAGTTCACCAGGTCAAGGCCCTTCTGGTCGGTGAGTCTGGAGATGATAGCGATCATGTACTTGCCCTCATCAACGGGAAGTCCCAGCTCCTCCTGGAGCTTGCGCTTGTTCTCAGCCTTTTTGGTCTTGCAGTTCTTGGAATTATACTCGGCAAAGATGTTCTTGTCGTTGGACGGGTCGAATACCTTGTAGTCGATACCGTTGAGGATACCACGGAGAGAAGCAGATCTTGCCCTCAACAGGCCGTCGAGCTGCTCGCCGTAGAAGGGATACTTGATCTCCTCAGCATAGGTCTCGGAAACTGTGGTGATATAGTCAGCGTACACCAGACCGCCCTTGAGCATATTAGCGCTCTTGTTGAACTCCAGCTTATCGGGAGTGAACATATAATCGGGCAGAGCTGTGTTGTACTTGAAGGTGTCGATGTCCCACACGCCCTGGAATTTCAGGTTGTGGATCGTCATGATCGTCTTTGTGGAGCTGTAGAAGGGATTTGTGGCGAAGGTAGAGTGCATGAACACCGGGATCAGAGCCGACTGCCAGTCGTGGCAATGGATAATGTCGGGACGGAAGCCGATAACAGGCAGGATTGCCAGAACAGCCTTACAGAAGAATGTAAAGCGCTCGATGTCCCATTTCAGGTCAGAGGTATATGGGTAGTCACACTTATAGTAGAACTCGTTGTCAACAAAGTAGAATTTGATCCCGTTGTACTCATACTCCATGATACCAACGTGAACGCCGTCGGGGCGGTAGCCGTAGTCCATATAGAAGTGAGTAACATACTTGAAATTGTCCCTGAATTTAGCGGGGATACAGGTGTAATAGGGCAAGATCACACGGACGTCGAACTCGTCCTTATTGATATACTGCGGCAGAGCGCCCACAACGTCAGCCAGACCGCCTGTCTTTATAAAGGGAACACATTCCGAAGCAGCGAAGAGGATATTTTTCATGCTGTCAGCTCCTTACATTTTTAGATTTGCTGTTTTACAGCTCTCTATCATTATACACCAATTTACTTTTCAAGTCAATAGAAATGTATAATTTTTGCACAAAAATTTTAGGGGCAGCCGAAACTGCCCCTTTCTGTTCATTATTTGAAATACGCAACTCCGCTCTCGAAGATCTTCTGATCCTTTTCTCCGGGAACGTTCTTGCAGATGTAGCTGCCCTTACGCTCGGAGTGACCCATCTTTCCGAGGACTCTTCCGTCGGGAGAAGTGATGCCCTCGATAGCCTCGATAGAGGTGTTGGGGTTGTAGCGGATATCCATTGTGGGATCGCCGTTCAGGTCAACGTACTGAGTAGCGATCTGGCCATTCTTAGCCATCTGCTGGATCAGGCGGTCAGGAGCAACGAAGCGTCCCTCGCCGTGTGAGATAGCGATGCTGTGGATGTCGCCCACCTCGCAGCCGTAGAGCCAGGGGCTCTTATTGGAGGCGATACGGGTATTGACCATCATGGACTGATGGCGGTTGATGGTGTTGAAGGTCAGTGTGGGAGCATCGTCAGCCATGTCCACGATCTCGCCGTAGGGCACAAGACCCAGCTTGATCAGTGCCTGGAAGCCATTGCAGATACCCAGCATAAGGCCGTCACGGTTTTTCAGCAGGTCGTGTACTGCGTCCTTGATCTTGGGGTTGCGGAAGAAGGCAGTGATAAACTTTCCGCTTCCCTCGGGCTCGTCACCGCCGGAGAAGCCGCCGGGGATCATGATGATCTGAGAGCTCTTGATAGCTGTCTCAAAGTAGCGTACCGACTCCTCGATGTCGCCTGCGGAGAGGTTGCGGATGACCACTACCTCAGTGCGTGCGCCGGCTTTCTCGAAGGCACGGGCTGTGTCGTACTCGCAGTTGGTGCCGGGGAATACAGGGATCAGCACCTTAGGCTGAGCGGCCTTGATAGAGGCTGTCAGGTGGAGCCTGTCTGTGTAGGAGTAGGTTTCGGGAGTAGCTGTAGTTGTCTTTATGCGGCAGGGGAAAACGGGCTCCAGCTTGCCTTCCCATACACGCTGAGCAGGCTCTAAGCTGAATGTGTAGTCCAGAGCACTGATCTTGTAATCGGCGATAGTCTTACCGATAACACGCTCATTCTGCTGAGCATCGCCATCAAGCTCGATGACGAAAGCACCGTAGCAGGGCTTGTACAGCTCCTTAGCGGTCATTCTTGTGCTGAACTCGAAGCCCAGCTTGTTGCCGAAGCACATTTTAGCGATACCCTCAGCAGCTCCGCCGCAGCCGATAGTCCAAACAGCCTTTGCACGGCCATCAGCGATGATCTGCTCTACCTGGTCGAATACAGCCTTCACGCTGTCGAAAACAGGCAGGCCGTTCTCATCATAATCAGGAGCAAGGTAGATAACGGTGTCACCTGCGCCCTTGAATTCTGTGGAAACTACCTTGTCGGCCGTTGCTGTAGAAACTGCGAAGGAAACAAGTGTGGGAGGAACGTCGATGTTCTCGAAGGTACCGGACATAGAGTCCTTACCGCCGATAGAGCCGCAGCCCATTTCAAGCTGAGCCTTGAAAGCTCCCAGCAGAGCAGCCATAGGCTTGCCCCAGCGCTTGGGATCGTTCTGAGTTCTCTCGAAATACTCCTGGAAGGTCAGCCAGCACTTCTTATAGGTACCGCCGGCAGCAACTACCTTGGCGATAGACTCGATAACAGCCATCATTGCGCCGTGGTAGGGTGACTTCTCGGAAACATTGGGATCAAAGCCCCAGCCCATAAGTGAGCAGGTGTTGGTCTCGCCCTTGAGAACGGGGATCTTTGCGGCCATAGCCTGTGAGGGAGTCATCTGATAAGCTCCGCCGAAGGGCATGAGGACTGTGCCGGCACCGATGGTGGAGTCGAACTTCTCGATGAGGCCCTTCTGTGAGCAAACGTTCAGGTTGCCCAGCAGCTGAGTCCAAGCCTCTGCGGAGTCAGCAGGGATGCTCTCCTCCTCATCAGAGGGAGCCTCAACGGTGATGTCTGTATACTTGGGAGCTCCGTTGGAATTGAGGAACTCTCTTGAAAGGTCAACGATAGTATTGCCGTTCCAAACCATTTTCAGTCTGAGCTCAGCCACAACGTCAGCTACCAGAGTAGCCTCCAGGTTTTCCTTAGCAGCCTCAGCCAGGAACTTATCCAGATCCTCGGGAGCGATGACTACTGCCATTCTCTCCTGAGACTCGGAGATAGCGATCTCAGTACCGTCAAGGCCGTCGTACTTCTTGGGAACAGCGTTGAGGTTGATGACAAGGCCGTCTGTGAGCTCGCCGATAGCAACGGAAACGCCGCCTGCACCGAAGTCGTTGCAGCGCTTGATCATCTTAGTTACCTCGGGGTTGCGGAACAGTCTCTGGAGCTTTCTCTCCTCAGGGGGATTACCCTTCTGTACCTCGGCTCCGCAGCTCTCCAGTGACTCAAGAGTATGAGACTTGGAGGAGCCTGTAGCGCCGCCGCAGCCGTCACGGCCGGTCTTTCCGCCAAGGAGGATAACGATGTCTCCCGGAACAGGAGCCTCACGGCGGATATTCTCAGCAGGAGCAGCACCAAGAACTGCGCCGATCTCCATACGCTTTGCAACATAGCCGGGGTGGTATACCTCAGCAACGTGGCCTGTAGCAAGGCCTATCTGGTTACCGTAGGAGCTGTAGCCGTTCGCAGCACCAACAGTGATCTTTCTCTGGGGGAGCTTGCCGGCAATGGTGTCCTCAACAGGAACAAGAGGATTAGCAGCACCGGTGACACGCATAGCCTGGTAAACGTAGGAGCGTCCTGACAGGGGATCACGGATAGCTCCGCCAAGGCAGGTAGCCGCACCGCCGAAGGGCTCGATCTCGGTGGGGTGGTTGTGGGTCTCGTTCTTGAACATGAGGATCCAGTCCTCAAGCCGGCCGTCGATGTCCACCTTGATCTTTACGGAGCAGGCATTGATCTCCTCGCTCTCGTCAAGGTCGGGAAGAAGGCCGTCAGCCTTCAGCTTCTTAGCAGCAAGAGTACCGATGTCCATGAGGGTAACGGGCTTGTCCGTTCTGCCCAGCTCCTCACGAACGTTCAGGTACATATCATATGTATCACGGATATAGGGAGTCTTGATGTCAACATTCTCAACGTTTGTCAGGAATGTAGTGTGACGGCAGTGATCTGACCAGTAGGTGTCGATCATGCGGATCTCAGTGATAGTGGGATTGCGGTGCTCAGTGTTGCGGAAATAGTCCTGACAGAAGGCGATGTCGTCATAGTCCATAGCAAGGCCGAACTGGTCCACGAAGGCATGAAGGCCTTTCTCGTTAAGGTCGATGAAGCCTTCCAGCTCCTCAACAGTAGTGGGGATATCATAATTTGTATCGAGAGTATCCACAGTGGCAAGTGAAGCCTCACGGCTCTCCACAGGGTTGATGATATATGACTTCAGCCGGTCGAACTCAGCATCGGTGATATTGCCGGAAACTATGTAGACTCTGGCATTTCTCACACGGCAGCGCTCGCCCTGACGAAGGATCTGGATACACTGCTCACAGCTGTCTGCACGCTGGTCGAACTGGCCGGGAAGGTACTCCACGGCGAAAACTCTGTCACCGGCAGCAACGGGAGGCATCTCCTCGTAAACAACATCCACCGCAGGCTCAGAGAAGACTGTGCTGATAGCCGCACGGAAGTCCTCCTCGCTGAGCTTGTCAGCGTCGTAGCGGTTGAGGATCCTCAGGCCTGTGAGCTCAAGACGCAGGGCTGTACGGATATCGCTGAGCACGGACTGTGCCTCGACAGCGAACTCCGGCTTTTTTTCGGCGTAAATTCTGAATACGGACATATTCTGTTCTCCATTTCTCCGCAAGGGGTGATATTTTAACCGCAAAAGCGGTCAGCAATGCTTATTCCTTTTCCGCAGTCCTGCCGAAGCAGTGATCGGAAAAGCTCTCTTCTATTATAACACTAATTATCTGATTACGCAAACTTTTTTTCGGATTTTTTCGAGAAATTTTTATTAACGTGTGATCCGGAGCGCATCCACGGTGGAAATCGGGGCTGTCCTCCTTCTCAAAGAGCACCGGAAGGGTCCTTCCCACCAGGTTTTTGTGGTGCTCAAGGGCAAGTTCCTCCCCCAGAGCTCTCATGCGGGCGGCACGTTCAGCCTTCACCGGCTCGGGGACCTGCTCCATAGCCGCAGCAGGGGTGCCCTTCCTTGGGGAATACTGGAAGACGTGTACCTTGGAAAAGCCGATCCTCCGGACAAAAGCCATGGACTCCGCAAAGTCCTCTTCGGTCTCCTCCGGGAAGCCCACCATTACGTCGGTAGTGAAGGCGCAATCCGGGAAAAGTCTGCGGATCTGCTCAGTCACAGCCAGGTATTCCTCCGGTGTATAGCGCCTGTTCATGGCCTTTAGGGTCCTTCCGCAGCCGCTTTGCAGAGAAAGGTGGAACTGCGGACAGAGCTTTTTCTGGGCAGCAAGGCGCTCAAGGTCGCCGGTCAGGAGCATCTCAGGCTCCAGAGAGCCCAGCCGCACACACTGGATGCCCTCAGTCTTGCAGACCTCCTCCACAGCGTCAGCCAGGCGAAGCCCCCATTCTGCGCCGTAGAAGGCAAGATTTATCCCCACAAGCACGATCTCCTTGTGGCCGGCAGAGGCCAGCATATCGGCCTCACGGCGGATGTCAGCCATGGGCTTTGACCGGCAGCGTCCCCGGGCGTAGGGGATCATGCAGTAAGAGCAGAAGCAGTTGCAGCCGTCCTGGATCTTCATGAAGGCACGGGTCTGGCCAAAGGAACTACGGTATTCCGCCACCTCAAAGAGGTCGTGGGAGGTGTACTCCCCTATCTCCACGATCCTTCTGCGCTCATTGAGGACCTCCAGAGTCAGCTCAGGGATCCGGGAGCGGTCCTTGGTGCCGGTGATTATGTCGGCCTCCGGGAGCTTTGCTGAGATCTCCGGGTCAGCCTGAGGCATACAGCCGGTGAGCACGATCACAGCTCCGGGAGCCGCCTTGCGCATCTTCCTAAGGCCGTGAACAGATCTTGTGTCGCCGGAGCTTGTCACCGTGCAGGAATTGACCACGATCACGTCAGACTCCTCCGGTGAAGGGCTCTCGGAAAAGCCCAGCTCCGCAAAAGCGCTCCGAAGACATTCAGTCTCATATTGGTTGACCTTGCAGCCAAAGGTCATAAAAAAACCTTGTACATTTTTCACCTTCTCAACACAGTTCTTTCGCAGGAGTTTCATGTATATTTTGCACAAATATAACCAAAGGTATTTATGCAACTCTAACAGCTCTCTGTTATCAATAAAATAACTGACAAAAAGCATATCTATATTATACTAAATTAACGAAATTGCCGTAAATGGCTTGACATCGGGATTTTTTAGTGCTATTATGGTATTGCGGTCAGGAAAAGCCGCAGAAGAAGAAATAAACGATAAAAAACAACCACCCAACTATTTGAAGGAGGTAAACACCATGACTAATGCTACTGTTTCACTTCAGGCAATCAACGATGTCAAGGATTTCGTAAACATCGTTATGAAGTACGATTTCGACATTGATCTTGTTTCCGGCAGATACGCTGTAGATGCTAAGTCGATCATGGGTATATTCAGCCTTGACCTCTCTAAGCCTATCCAGCTCAATGCTCACACAGACGATGCCGAGGATTTCCTCAAGGAGATCAGCAAGTACATCGTAAAGTGATCTAAGGTAAAACACAGAGGAGCGCTCCGCAAGGGGCGCTTTTTTCTGTCAAAAATTCCCTGAATACCGCAGAAAAACTGCGCCATAATATACTCAGGACGCACAAAAAGCAGTGCTTCCCGAAACGATCCTTAATAAAGGGGTGTTCACAATATGTGGGACAAACTTGCGCTTATCCTTCTGATAATCGGAGGGATAAACTGGGGACTGGTCGGGATCTTTGAATTCGACCTGGTTGCGTGGCTTTTCGGCGGCGCAGGGAGCCTTCTGGCACGGACGGTCTACATCCTTGTAGCCATTTCCGCTGTCTGGTGCATCTCACTTCTCTTCCGGAGAAGCGAGGAGCTCTCATACAACACCGCAGACCACTGACCCCATTAACGCTCCTGATGATGCCGCAGGAGCGTACATAGCTGTAAAAAAGGGAGACCTGAAGCGGTCTCCCTATTTATCATTATTAGTCGCTTACATAAGGGAGAAGAGCGATGTGTCTTGCTCTCTTGATAGCAACTGTGAGCTCACGCTGATGGAAAGCGCAGGTGCCAGTTACACGTCTGGGAAGGATCTTTGCTCTCTCAGTCATGCACTTTCTGAGCTTTGTGATGTCCTTATAATCGATTCTCTCGATCCTGTCCGCACAGAACATACAAACCTTCTTGCGGGGCTTCTTGGAAGGACGGGAATTTCTCTCCTTTTCCATGACTATTCCTCCTATTCATATAAAGTATAGATCAGTTTTTTAGAACGGAACATCTCCGTCGCTGAGGATCTCCTCGAAATCACTGAGATTGCCGTAGGACATATCATTATTCTGAGGCGCAGGCTGCGAAGGAGCAGACTGTGCAGGAGGAGCCTGAAAGCCGTTATTGCCAGCGTTATAGCCGCCGTTGTTATAGCCGCCGTTATTATAGTTCTGATTTCCGCCGTTTCCGCCGGACTCAGACTTTCCGCCCACGAACTCAACGTTATCAACGAATACATCAGTGGTATAGTGGGTAACATCGGGGTGGTTCTTATCGGTATAGCTGCCTGTACGGAGACTTCCTTCAACAGCGATGAGCTTGCCCTTGCTGAAATAGCGGGAAATAAACTCAGCTGTCTGACGCCATGCAGTACAATTGATGAAATCGGACTGACGCTCGCCGGTACTCTTATCAGCGAATTTCCTGTCCACAGCGATGCGGATCCTACAGGATGCGACGCCATTCTGAGTCTGTCTCAGCTCAGGATCTGCGACAAGTCTTCCAACTAAAATGACTTTGTTCATGACTTTCTCCTTTCAGAAAATGGTATGGCTTAGAGAACAGTTACGAGTGAACGAAGAATACCGTCTGTGATGTTCAGACGTCTTGTCAGCTCAGCAGGGTAATCGGGCTTAGACTCAAATGTGTAGATAACATAGTAGCCCTCTGTCTCGTCCTCGATAGGATAAGCGAGCTTGCGCTTGCCCCAATCCTCGTTGACTTCAACAGCCTCGGCGTGACGCTCGATCCTCTCCTTGAACTTCTCAACGAGAGCCTTCATAGCCTCCTCACCGTTCTTCATGCTGAAAACGACCATTACTTCATACTTAGCGGATACCTTTGCCATTTCTGTACACCTCCTTCTGGGATCATGCCCGGCAACCAACTGCGGGCAAGGATAATAATATCGCACAAACACGATACCTAAATATTATATCACGCCTCCCCGGCTTTGTCAAGGACTTTTTTCAAGTTTTTGAGAAAAATGTCTTTCTTCCGCTTTTCAGCAGAAGAAAGACATTGCATTTTTTCAGCTTTGTCTCTGGGAGATCATTCCTGGAGCTGTTCCTCAGTGTTCAACTCAGGCTTGTCCTCAATTAGCTCAGTTTCGCTGTCCTGGTCGGAGGGTCTGTCTGCAAGTTCTTCCTCAGAGGGCTGGGCAGAAGGCTCCTCCTCAGTCGGGTCCTCTGTCTCAGTCTCTGCGGAGTTAATGTTCTCCATGTAATCGGCCAGGGTCGAATCGCCGCCGGTCTGCACATAAGAGTAGTATTGCAGAACGATAGATGCGTCAGTTGCATCTACGAAGCCGTCGCCGTCGATATCGGCATACTGAGAGGCCTCTTCGGCGATCTCGTTAGCGGTATTTGTCTGACGGGCAGCGTACTCGGCTAGGAGCAGTGAAGCGTCTGATGCGTCTACAGTTCCGTCGCCGTCCACATCTCCGTAAGAGTATTCAGGCTCAAAAGGCGGCTCGATCGTCACGGGAACAGTAGTTGTCGTTTCCGTAGTCGTTGTGACTGTCGTAGTCGTTGTAGTCGCAGCCGCAGAACTTGTATAATTCGGCACCTCAAAGCCTAAAATGTGGAAATACGAGAAGCCGTCGCTGGAAGAAAGATCCACAGTGTGGGTCTTGACCTTATCTGAGGAATTTCCGCCGATCGAGGTGATAGTCGAGCCGCTGACCGCAACGACTATCTCAACGTGGTCGGAATTGTTGTTCAGAGGCTCATTGGTATCCCAGTATACGATGTCGCCGGGCTTTGGGATATATGTACCGTAGGCCTTGAATGTGCCGCCGAAGAGTCCGGTCTTGGACTGCTTGGTGATGTTATCGGCCGTATATTGGCGCTTGATGATGCTTGACGGAACTCCGGCCTGGTCTGCGCACCAAGAGACAAATGCGGCACACCAGCCCATGCTCACGTTTCCGGCTCTCTTGCCATACTCTGTGAAGTTTCCGGAGCCGGTGGAATTTCCGGAAAGGTCGTTGGCGTTGCTGCCCTCATGATAGCCCAACTGAGACTGCGCAACTGCCACGATATCAGCACGCTGATCTCCTGTAAGCTGAACTGCGGAAATATTCTTAAAGTAAACGCCGCTCTTATAGGAATCGCTGGCAGGATAGGTCATTCCCACCGCCGAAGCGGTCATTCCCGAGGACGATACGAGCATTGTACAGCCCACGGCTGTAGCAACTGCTCTTTTGACGAAACTCTTCATACAATTACCTCCTTAGGGGTCTCCCCTTTTCAAAGCCTGCATCAAAAACAGCAGGTTTATGCTATTATACCATATATTTGGCAAAAAATCAAGAAGTTTTGTTGAATTTCTTCATATCCCCCCAAAAACAGCAAGAGGACGCACGGCTGTGCGTCCTCTCTTCTCAGTCTCAAAGATCAATGATAAGCTCAACAGGACAATGGTCGCTTCCCAGGATATCCGAGCAGATCAGCGAGTCCTCCACCTTGTCCATGAGCCGCTCAGACACCACGAAATAGTCGATGCGCCAGCCCACGTTCTTCTCCCTGGCCTTAAATCTGTATGACCACCAGGAATAGGCCTCCGCCTTGTCCGGATAGAGCCGGCGGAATGTGTCCGCAAACCCGGCTGCCAGCAGCTCGGTGAACTTGCCTCTCTCCTCATAGGAAAAGCCGGCGTTGCCGATGTTGGTCTTGGGGTTTTTCAGGTCGATCTCCTCATGTGCAACGTTCAGATCTCCGGTGTAGATCACAGGCTTTTTCTTGTCCAGCTCACTGAGATAGCTGCGCATATCGTCCTCGAACTCCATTCGGTAGTCGATGCGCTTCAGTTCGTTCTGAGCATTGGGGACGTAGCAGCACACGAAATAGAACTCATCGTACTCACAGGTGATGACTCTGCCCTCGTCCATGTGGGTGCCGTTTATGCCGAAGGTCACAGAGATGGGCTCCTTTTTGGTGTAAACAGCCGTTCCGGAGTAGCCCTTCTTCACGGCGCTGTGGAAATACTTGTGGTAGCCCTCCGGGGAGAAATCCGCCTGGTCAGGCTGCATCTTGGTCTCCTGTATGCAGAAAATATCGGCGTCGGCCTGGGCGAAAAAGTCTCCAAAGCCCTTGGTCAGGCAGGCACGAAAGCCGTTGACGTTCCATGAGATGAGTTTCATATTTGTCCTCCTTGGGGAAATCTATGGTCACTTGTTTTGGGAAATGATCCTAATAATATCAGCACCGTATTTTTTGCATTTTGCTTCACCGAAGCCACTGACAGTAAGCAGTTCCTGGATCGTAGCAGGACTGATCTCAATGAGGCGTTTTAGCTGATCATTGTTGAAAATATAATACGGCTTTACCCCTTCTTCACGGCTCTTATTGAAACGATAGCTGCGAAGAGCTTGATACAACGGAGTTTCCTCAACATTTTGCGGAATCGGCTCAGCAGCAGTCCGCTGCTCACCGATCACCTCTTCTTGAGCTGGTGCCTGAGCAGGAGAGGAATATTTTTCGGTATAGTCCTTTGTGTACGGCTGGTTTTTTTCAAGGAAGAAATCAGCAAGCTCCTTCATTTCCTTATCAGACATACCGGAAGCATCACAATTATCGTTCAGCTTCTTCAAATAGCTGACCAGACCGTCGGCCTTGATCACTTTTGACTTGATGTCCTTTGGAGCAAATCTCATATCAAGATAAGTCGAGGGATTAGCCAGAACGATCACAGATTTATAGGTCTCGTCAAAACGTTTATCAAATGCAGAGCGAAACAGCGCAGGCTTTGTCTCTCTCATGATCTCATGCACCATATCAAGGTGCCTCTGGTTTTGAGTAACGGGACTATATATGCCAGTTTTTTGATACCGTCTGCCCAGCTGAACGTTTCTGCTGAAATTTCCCTGGGCGTCAATGGTGATATTTCCGTAAAGATTTTTGCACTCGATTATAACGACCAGCTTGCGGGTCACAAGAAGGTAATCTATCTGAGTAGTAAGACCGTTCCTCTCGTAAAACAGATCATGAAGGATATACATCGGAAGATGGCTGTTTTTCAACTCGAACATCAGAGCATTCTCACCATAGATACCGTATTGGAGCAGCTTTATATCATCTTCGATCTGTTCTTTCTTTTGCGGATCAGCAGTTGCCAGATAAGCATTGAGCTGTTCTAGCTGCTTCTGAGCTTCGCTGTCCTCCTTAAGAACGATCGGATCTCTTAACTTGTCAAAAAGTCCCATAATTTGCCTCCTTATGGTTATTACTATTATTTTACACCATTCTCGGCCCGATGTCAACCAAGAGCTTTAGGCAAGCCTCTTGCAGTCCTCCCCAAGCTATGCTATAAATGCCCTTATTCGGCATTAGTATCCCTTAGTGGTCATTAAAAGGCATTAAGAACCCGATTCTACGTCGTTTTCGGAGGTAGAAAGCCCGAAAACCGCGCTATTTCGTAAAACTC
>Ga0208824_1000353_pt1 | contig 51282 bp, 56 predicted proteins | sample AD_JPNTR3_MetaG_FD_184447 | JGI IMG/M metagenome (GOLD analysis project Ga0208824, IMG submission 184447) | Active sludge microbial communities of municipal wastewater-treating anaerobic digesters from Japan - AD_JPNTR3_MetaG (SPAdes) (version 2) | ecosystem: Engineered > Bioreactor > Anaerobic...
TTCTTGTGCTATACTATTCATGGAACAACTCTCTTTTCTTGATATTTGTTTTGGTGGTACTTAACATTATATCATATTGAGAGTTGTTTTTCTATTTTGACTGTCTATGATCTATTGTAACATAACATCAACGTCCAGCAGTGGTCTACAGGCCATTTCAAGAGCCAGCAGTGGACTCTCCAGGACTTCGGCGGCGGCTACTATTATATCCGCTCATATTCCGATCCCGGTTATGTGCTGAAGGCTGAAAGCGGCTCTAACGGCGGCAATATCGACATCGTTCCTTACTCCACAAAGGACAGCGCTATGCTGTTCAAGTTCTCGAAAAATCCCGACGGTTCTTATTATATCATGAGCCGTGCTTCTAAGGACGGCTGCTATGTTGAGATAGAGAACGCCTCGACTGGAAGCGGTTCCAATGTTCAGCAGTGGGAGCCTACCAACCACGACTGCCAGAAATGGGAGACAGATACCTTCACCACCACTGCGGTAACTACTGCTTCCACCACTACCACCACAACTACGACTGCGGCCGCAACTACCACAACGGCGCCTGCCACAACTACAAAGGCTGCGACTACAGTTCCGGATACAACGACCGCTGAGATCACAGAAGCAGAGACCGATGCGGCCTCCACTGAAACTACTGCTGCTGCCGCTGACCTCCCCGGAGATGCAAACTGCGATAACTCCGTTACCCTCAACGACGCTGTTGCTATCCTCCAGTTCGTTGCAAACTATAAGAAGTACCCGCTGACTCCGGAGGGTATCGCCAATGCGGATGTGTTCTCGCCTGGAGACGGTATCACCGGCCTGGACGCCCTTGCAATACAGATGCTTGACGCAAATATGATAAAAACTCTTCCTATCTACGAATTGCTTTAATACTCAGTACAAAAAGAACCACAGCAGTCTGTTCGGACGGGGTTTCCCCGGAACAGAACTGCTGTGGCTTTTTCTTGTTCACCGTTATGCTCAGGCTTTTCAGTGCCTCAAACAAATGCCGGAAAAGTTATTGGAATACTGTTCACGATATTTATCATCAGATTTTTAAAACTACCTCAATGCCGCTGTCCACAGCCTTGCGGAACTTCTCTCCGTCAGCAGGACTTCCTACGACTGTTCCGTAGTGAATGGGTATTGCGTACTTCGGACGGATAGTGTTAGCGAGCTCCGCAGCCTGTGAAGCGTCAGTAGTGTAAGTTCCTCCCGCAGGAATGAGCGCAATGTCGCACTTCAACTGCTTGTTGTCGGGAGTGATGTCCGTATCGCCTGCAATGTAAATGCGTCCGTGGTCGGGACTGTCGATGATGTATCCCAGCCAGCCGTTGGACTTGGGGTGGAAGGGCTTGCCTATATTGTACGCAGGGACAGCCTCGAATTTCACTCCGAGAATCTCAAACTGCTCGCCTGCGGTGACCTGCTTCACGGTCAGACCAAGCTCCTTCGGCTCGTTTACAGTGTCCGGACAGACGATGATAGTGTCGGACTTCATCACCTTGTGGATATCATCGGGAGAGTAGTGGTCGAAGTGGCTGTGTGTGATGAGGATGATGTCGGCATCGTGAGCAGCGTTTCTGATGTTGTACGGGTCGGAGTAAATGATCTTTCCTTCGTCAACACGGATACTGCTTTGTTCGTTTATGGTTATGAGATCAAGCATGGTGAGACCTTCCTGTCGGTATTTTTCTACAATTATAGCATAGATCGGCGTGGATAGCAAGCAATTTTTCGTTGTTCATATAAAACCTGTGTATTATAGAGCTTTTATTGACACGGCAGTGATGCTATGGTATAATGTTTACTAATATAAATCGAGATTTGTAAGACGATCGAGGAAGTAGAATGTATATTGTTACAGCAGAAGAAAGCCAGATAAAAACAATTGTAGACATATCTGTCAGAGCATTTGAAACAGACGTAAATGTCGGCGGTGCAAAAGGTGACTGTCCGCCCGGATATGATTCGGTAGAATGGCATAAACAGATGGCTCAAGAGGGGCATTTGTATCAAGCAATGATAGGAAAAGATATTGTGGGAGCAGCCGTCATATTCCCGGATGAAACAAAAAACAGTGTGTACATTGGCAGAATTTTCATCGACAGCGTCTATCATAGAAAAGGTTATGGAATTCGTTTAATGGAGTGCATAAAAAAGCACTATCCATTTGCCGCGGAGTTTGATCTTGACACTCCAAGCTGGAATGCACGGACAAACGCTTTTTACGAAAAATTAGGGTATCAGATCATAAAAGAAGAGGACGGTTTTGTTTTTTACAGGAAGACGAGAAAGTGAACTTCATTTAATTCAGGTTCTCACATAAATACTGATTTATCTCAGTAAGCAAAACAGATGTTAATGCCCCTGAGCGTTAATTGAAACGTTCAGGGGAAGAACTCCGCACAGCGGTGTTTTATTGACACGGCAGTGATGCTATAATTTACTAATACAAATCGGAGATCAAGGAGCTGATAAACTGTGACGATAGAATACAGAAAAGCTGAAACAGAAGATGCAGAAATGCTGGTAAATATCTACAATGCTTCATTTTACAGCGATTACAGGAGATTTGGTGCTTGTCCCGGTTATGGTAAAACGATAGAAATGATGGAAGCTTCAATAAGAGATAATCCGAAATATATCATACTATGCGATAATAAACCTGTTGGGTGCGTTTCCTGTAAAATGCAGGAAATGAGAGTGTATGAGATCACTTGCCTGTGCATTGTTCCTGAGTATCAGGGAAAAGGAATAGGTACACAGGCGGTTAGGTTCGTAAAGACTCTTTATGAGGATTGGGAGAAGATAACTTTAGTAACACCTGTGGACAAGAAAGAAAATGTTAAGTTCTATACCGAAAAATGTGGATTCCGTATAGTATCCACTGAAACAGACGGTAATGTTGAGCTTGCTCGGTTCGTTCTGGAAAAGCAGATATTAACAGCAGAATAAAACACAATGCCCCTGAGCGTTAATTGAAACGTTCAGGGGCAAAACTGTATGTGCGTTTTACTCACTCACAACAGGGATCCATATCTGGCTCTTGTAGTCGGGAGACAGCATATCTCCGTCGGGGTAAGCCTCAATGTCCATTTCATAGGTGGGAGTGTAGTCCGATGTGGGGAAGAACTCCGCACAAAGCTCGTGCCAGAGCTGCTGTATAGCCTCGGGCATGGGACCTGTACACTCAGCAACTACCCACGTTCTTGCAGGGATAGTGTTCACACGGAAGCCCTCGGGAGCGACTGTATCGGGAGCACATTCCACAGCGATACCGTAGTCGAAGGTCTCGGCGTCTGTGAGACCGTTGCCGTAGCAGGTACCGTAGATAAAAGTGCTGTCCGATGCGTGTTCAAGCAGAGTTGTGATAGTGCCGTCGGACTTGGCTCTGCCCCAGAATTCGGGGATAGTGTTCTTGTTCTGTTCACCAACAACTGTGTGCTGCTCCACCTTTTCAAGCACTGTGAATGCGTCCTTTTTAACGATGTTATAATTCATGGAATTACCGCCTTTCAAAATGATCTGCACCTTGAAACGGGAAAACGAACGGAGCCTGCCGCCCTCGCGCTTTGCCTCAGTAGGCGTTACGCCGTGGAAGCGAGTGAACGCTCTTGTGAAGCTCTCAGGCGACTCATAGCCGTATTTCAGCGCCGTGTCGATGACCTTTGCGTCCGTTTTCATCAGCTCACTGCCGGCAAGTGTGAGCCGCCTGTTACGGATGTATTCGCCTACGGTGATACCGCACAGTATACCGAATATTTTCTGGAAATAGTAGGGCGAGCAAGCCGCCTGACTTGCGACCTCCGCCATATCAAGTTCATCGGTGATGTGCACTTCGATGTAGTCGATAGCTTTCTGAATACCTGTGGCTAAGTTCATTGGTTTTCCCTCCTTTAGTGTGATTCCATTATAACATCGTGAGAGTTTTCTGTCCTGATATTTTGTGGCTTTTGGTGTCAGCATCACAAGACTATTTCGTACTCAATTAAGACTTTTCCTGCCGAATCATATTCAATGCACTTCGTTTTATAAGCTAACTTCTTCGGTACAGGTCTGTTTTGGGAATCAAGATACATTTTTACAAGTTTGACTCCGCCATGCCCAAATTTTCCAGTTTCGATTTCCATGTTTGCACCTGACTTATTGTTTGCAGCCATTTTAAGATAATCTGAGTTCCATTTTTCAGCGACCTCATCAATATTTGTATGCCTTCTGAAAGCCCATTGGTGACGATCAGTTTCCTCGGTATTGAAATCGTTTATATTTTCATACAACTGGATCCTGACAGTTCCGTTATCAAGCGTTTCGTTTGAAACACAGTCTTTAAACGATGTCAATGTTTCCTGCGGAACAAATTTGAAGAAATCCTTACCAAACCACATTATGTATGTGCTTGTAAATCCTATCCCACCGTATTCATGAGAGTGTCGTGAGAATTGCTCAATGTCAATTATTTCCGTGTTAAAAGGCTTATAAGGCATCCATATTTTTTTCTTGAGATTAGATGTGTCAATTCCTCTTCTTTCATAAGATGAAATTTCATATGCAGTACTTAACAAAGAATCTTCATATTCGCGAAAAGATGCATTGATGATCTTTGTGTCTTTCAATAAGTTATTCAGCTTGTTTAACAACTCAGACTCATCTTTACACTCTTTTGAATCTATCATCATAGTGATAACATTCGATATGTCATCATATCTCAGCATAAATGTATTATTGAAGTCTTGTGAAAGGGAAGCTGAAAAACGAATCCTTTTCTCAAAAGAATTGTATAAATAATCATAATATGTAGCTTTATTATAATTTGTTTTCTTATGCAGAGTTGCCGGACTCATTTTCTTTAATTTAAAAGGTAGATTATCTATTACATCTTCAATAATACCATGCACTGTTTCATTATAATATATCGATAATTTAAAAGCTACTCCATTCACGTTCATTCAAAACCATCCTTTCTTTTGGTAGTCCAATCTCACCAATGCCTTGCCGTTCGGCAGCGGATATGACTCCTGCAATATAAGAGAATAGCCTATCTCCACCATAGCAGCCGTGAGTGCCGCTTCTTCCATTTGGTGATGTACCTCGTCAAGCCTGTCGAAAGCTCGCAGGTACGGCGACTCCGACACCCACTGCTCATCGTCCGTGTTTATCTGTATCACGCAGGAAACGTACTCGGGAGCGGTCTGCCAAACGGCTCGCTGAAACGCTTCGTAGCCGATGTACTCGATAAGCAGATTCGCTATCAGAAGCTGTGCCTGCGGGAGCTTCTCTGCCTCGTGTATAAGGTCGATGTGCAGGCACTCCAGAACTCCCGAAAGCTGAGTATATCGCTGAGATACCGCGCGGAGGTAGTCCGCATTGATGTCCACACCGTAGACCGTGCGGAACTTGTTGGTGTCGATGTGTTCAAGTCCGTTTCCGCCTGCAACTCCCAGAACTGCCGCAGTCTCTACAGGGTAGGCGGCGAACTACTCCTTCATAATGGAATCGAGAGCCTGAAGCTGCCGCACAGAATCAAGGCTCATGTGCTTTTCGTAGTCGTCAAGACTTATTTCTTCCCATGGGTTGCTCATATACAGCACCTTTCCAAATCGTATTCATCATTTATCAGAAAATAGTCAAGTCCGTAACTGATACAGCCGCGGAGACATTCCTGATTGTCCTGTATTATGTCCATAATACTGAGGTCATTGGAGAGCCTTTTCTCGATAGCGTTCCCGAAGCTGACAATGTCACTGAAATGGCTGGTTATGTAGCTTTCACTCATAACAAGGCAGATGTATTTTATCTGCGACAGGTAGTCGGCGTCAAAGCTGTTCTTCCAGTCAAAGGGAATATAGCAGCCCTCAACAATGAGGTTCTGTTCGTTCTCAATGGCGGTCTTTATCATCTCTTTCAGGATATTCCAGAGGTATGCCGTCAGCTTGTCGTCGTCATAGGGAGTGAGCTCGGTCTGACCGCTTCTTATAAGTCCCATTTTCATGTGGTCGATAGACAGGTAAGGGTACTTGTATTTTTCAAGCAGTTTCTGTGCAAGGAGCGTTTTCCCTGTATGCGAAGCGCCTGTTATCAGTATTATCATAGTAGCCGCGGCTCCTTTCCGATAGTTTCAATAATTATATCATATTTGGGGGATTTTTTCAATAAAAAACAGCTCCTGTCCGTGTGGATGTGAGCTGTTTTCAGCGTGAACTGTTGCGCTTTTGCAACGGTTCATTTTTCAGTTGTTGCAAATAATACAACAACTCATAGTAATGTGCATTTTCTGCGCTTTGCTTTTGGCGGTCGTACTGAGACTTGAACTCAGACATCGGAACGCTCCGATTACTCACAGTTTAGCAAACTGCTGCCTTACCAGTTAGGCTTATGCGACCTTGTGTTGATTTTGACTGTCCGCAAGGCTAAATGCGCGGAGGTTTCTCGCGTTCTGCAAAAAGTGAAACGCGAGACCGCGCGCGTCTGCTCGACGCTGGTGACGGATAGGGGGATCGAACCCGCTATTTAGAGATTGAAAGCCTCTTGTCCTGACCTATTAGACGAATCCGCCATATATCTCCGCTCAGAAAAGGGCGGAGATTATTATTGGTGGGCAAGGTAGGACTCGAACCTACAGCGTTTCTATGTCACGGATTTATCCCCCAAGGGGACTTCCTCGCTACGCTCACAGCGCATCCGCTGCCTTCACCAATTCGGCGCACTTACCCATATTTCGTCACTCAGACACGAGTGACGATTATTATTTTATCTATCGGAATATCAAACATATCCGCAAGTATTATCAGGTTGTCGATAGTAGGGACAGTGTCTCCACGCATCCACTTGAAGATAGCCTGCGGAGTATTGAAACCGCATCTTGCCTGCACATCGGATATCTTGAAGCCCTTGGACTTGATGATATTCTTGATATTATTACCTGTTGCCTTTACGTCGATTACTGGCATCGTGAGCAACTCCTTTCCTTGAATTATGATTTCAGACATAGAAAAAACACCGCCTGCTTACATACAGACGGTGTTTATCATTTGTATGGATCACAACACAAAGAAAGTGTTCTCCGAAATGACTAATCACTACGCTTATCTGTATGCAGCACAAATAGAGCCTCTTCACTCTCGTGATAGAAACTTTCCTCATAGTGTTCGCTATACAGATATACCATAGTAAACTGTCTCATTTCGTGTAACTCCTTTCGTAATAATTCTTTTTACAGAGGTCGCTCTCGACCGTTCCTGTTCTGACTTTACCTGTATTATATCATAGATTTTTGGAAAAATCAAGTAAACTACAGGTATATCTTTGAAGTGCTTTGCGAGAGTTGGAGTTGATAAATACATGAACTCAGTTTATCTCCCTGCGTATTCTCTCCACCAGTCCCATATCCGCCGGTAGCCACTTCACGCTGTCAAGCTCATCTTTGGTAAGCCACCGTGCTTCCTGAGCTTCAAGCAGAACCAAGTCACCCTCTACGACCTCACACCAGAAGCAGTTCATGGACAGGTGGAAGTCGGGATAATCATATTCTACCGTGTCGATAAGCTCGCCCACTTTTATTTCAGTTGCAAGCTCTTCACGAATTTCTCTCATAAGCGCTTGCTGTGGAGTTTCGCCGGGTTCAATCTTTCCGCCGGGAAATTCCCACATACCTTTGAACTCACCGTATCCTCTTGCGGTTGCGAATATGCGTGTCTTTGCTTGAAGTGAGTCGCATATCACAGCCGCCACAACTCTTATCGTTTTCATATCATCCCACCGTCAACTGATTAGTCTTTTTGAGATACTTCGCAGGAATAGGCTTGCGGAGCTTCCACACAACGTTCATAGGCTTCGAGCCTTCCGATTTCACATAGTCAGCAAGTCCAAGGAAAGTATAAGGCACAGCACCCAGCTTATTGCTCTTGAACTCACGGACAAATATCATCACGTTTGTGCCCATGTCACGATGATGTATGTAACGCTGACCTATATTACTTTGCGGAGTTATGGTGCTTTGGCTCTGCCAGTGGAACAGCTCGCTGTTGATAGAGTAGTCATTGTACATGGTGGTGGGCGAATAGTCCTTGTCCGACTTGTTGAGCGTTACGAACAGCAAGTCGGTCTTTTTTTCTCCAGATACTTCACGCCCTCACGGACGGTATCAGGCTTCATGAAGTCCAGCGCAACGAGTATCTGGTCTCATGTGTAGCTGCAATGCACATCCAGCGGACAGTCATAGTCCACTTGCACAGGCTCGTCGATTAAGTCGATCTTATCGTACTTGTAGTACATCAGCTCAAGTATTTCACTGAGCATCACAGGCGACTTTGCAATCTTGCGGAAGCCCTCAAGCAGGTCACTGAAACCGCAATCCTCATAGGACTTCTGCCATATTGTGAACTGTAACATCTGCCACATTCTCTGCTGAACACCATCAAAATTATTGATGCTGTAATTGTCGATTTTCGGCAGATAATCTATCACAAGTTCTATCAATCTATGGGAATCGATATATGAAAGTCTCGGCAGTGCCTTAGTGATGACTTCCTCAATATCTTCAGTGAAGTTCGGCTTTACTTCTGCCTGCACACACAATCTCGCAAAGCTGATTTTAGTGCCGTATATCGCACTGATATCAAGGTTGTAGTAATCAAGGAAATTGGCAAGAGTAAGAGCTTTTCCGCTGTCCTCTGTGAAGTTTGCAAGACGCTTGACAATAGCGCTCTTGTTGCCAACAGCCTGCCTGATATTGTCGAGAATGTACTTCTGCGCCTGCTTCTCCAGCTTGATATAACAGCCCTTCGGCAGCAGAGGGAAGCCATTCTCTATCTCGTCCCTGACACTTCGCTGAGTGTTGCCGAGAAGTGTTGCAAACTTAGACTCAAAATTGTACTTCATGTGAGCCTGACCGATGAAATCAAGTACTGTAAGGCAGTCCTTGCCCTCGCTGAGACGCAGACCACGTCCGAGCTGTTGCAGGAACACCGTCAAGCTCTCGGTATGACGCAGGAACATCACCGTGTTGACCTCAGGGATACTAAAGCAGGTTTTCATTAGTTTCTTATGAACAGGAAAAAGTGTTGGCGTATCAAATTGCCAATAAGAATCGTTGTGTGGACTAAGAATTGTTAGTAACGTATAATTTTTATTGATATTATAAGTTTTATTGACAAATAACAGCTGCGGTGATAAAATGAAATCATTAAAAACATTTGTAATTACAACTTGCTTGGCAAGGCTAATTGTTTTTGCCTTACCCCTCCGAATTGTAATGACACATAATTGACGCGTGATAAGACAGGAGGAACCATGAAAAAACTATCATTGACTATATTATGCTGTATGCTCGTTACTTTCGCTTCTCTATCGGGGTGCGGTCACGAAACTGAAGGCAATATCAGCTCCGGTTTGGCTTCAACTACTCAGGAACAGACAGAAGCAACGGAAATGACCGCCTCTGAGACCACAATGGAGCCTTCGGAAAATGCGACAGATTCTTCATTTAATATGGCTGAAACTATTTCCGCTTCTTACGTCTGCGGCGTTCAGCTTTCGCCTGATATGACATGGGGAATGCTCGGCAGTGATTTTACTGTTGAGTCGGGCGACTTTGCTTATTCGGAAAAAACAATGCGCTTTCCTGTCGCCTTGACTACAAGGGACAGTATGTTGGAGGAATCGCTTTCAAGGATTGCAAACAGCTTGGGGATATTACAAGCGATTCCAAAATATTTTACTTTCTTATCAAGAACGATGATATGGATAAATTTGATGTTACTAAGATCGCTGTTGCTGGCGTTAAGCTTAATGACAGCTATGATGCGGTCTATACCGCTCTCGGCGAACCTCAGATGAAGTTCGGCGACAATGAAAGCCTCAAATACTATGAGTCTGATGACGGAAAAGTGATAGATTTTGCACTGTATGAAGACAGCATTCAGTTTATTTTTATATCGTTTTAAGGCATAATACTACGTGACATATTACTTTTTTTCATTTTATCCTTCTTCGTGTTTATTGCACGTGGAAGATATAATATGCTATGCATTAAAAATGAAATAAGGAGAAAAAACCATGGCATTCGACTTGAACAAAGAACTTGAAGCAAGAGAGGTCTCAGGGCGTGTCACGGTGATGCGGCGTTTCATAGCGTCCGCATTGTTCTGCATATTGGCAACCGCAAGGAGTTGTTCCGCACGCTGGTCAACGCTCAGACCGTCGAACTCCTCGTCACCTGTGAGCTCCGTAACCGCTGAAACTATCCTATTTGCAAGGCCAAGCTGACCTTCGATATCATCACCTGCAAGCCGTGAGAGTCCCCTCTCAATGACCTCAGAGAGATACCCTGCCAGCACCTGCGGTGCCTCTGCTTTGTCGATGTTGCGCTTGTCGATAAGCTGTGCGGAATCATCAATTTTATCCGATAGTTCTTTGTTTATGACCTGTTCGTATAGTCCTGGTCTTAGCATGGGGTACCTCCGGATAGTTGCATAAATTATGGTTGGATTTAACAGTTGTTATTTGTAATATTATAACACAATTGTATCAGATTTACAATGCTTTTAGGTATTATTTTAAAAACTTGTCATTTCCTTTGAGTGTGAGAAGATAAATGGCAGTTGTTGTGCTTTTCACAACAACTGCCACCGCCGAAAAAGAATAATTATTAGAACAGCACCTGCAACATACACAATTGCAGGTGCTGTTTTTTGTGCGTTTATCCAAAGATTTGAAAAATGACTGTGCAAAACGACTCTCCAAGTTCTTTATAAGTAGAGGGCAAAGTATATTGAAAATTTAATATCCTGCGCAGGAGTGATAACACAGCAGTTAAGTGCGCCGCAATAGTTCCGCAGCGTGTCCTCAGCAAGTTTGGCTACCGAGCCTTAAAGTAAGGGCTCGTATTTAGTAGCTTGCGAAATTGGCTGAAGGGGCACCCTTCCTTGGAGGGGCTTAGCGTATCGAGCTGTGAACTACTTCTCTCTCGTCACACAAGACGGAATGAAAGGAACGGTACTGCGCAAGGGTCCAGACAAAACAATTGCTAACTTGCTTCCAAAAGTGTCTAAACGCCGATATATCTTTACTTCTGCCGATAGTAAGATCGGTAGTTGTTAGTTCTGCGATAGTAAATTGCTAACGCCGGAAAAGCTCTGTATCACGTGCTTTGACCGTGTTTGGTAGTTTGTTAGTAAAATAATAGGTGCAGGACGCCGTGTCGCGCGTTTGTGCGCGGTTTGTGCCGTCCTGCGGAGGAAGGAGGGATAACTACACCACACGAGCTCTCAAGGCAAATTTGAGGGCAAATAAAGCAAGTTTGAAAGAAAGGATGATAGGATGACTGAAAACTACGACAACAACATTTACAACGAGCCGTACTGTGTCAAAGACGGCTGTCTTTACGAAACGGTCGAGCGGAAAGGAAAGATCACAATGGTCAGGCTGTGCGACTACGTTCCTGTGCTGAAATCTGAGATAACCTTCGACGACGGAGCGGAACAGCGCAAGGCGTTCGAGGTCGGAGCTTTACACTCCAACGGAACAACAATGCCGACAGTCACAGTCACCGCAGATGAGATGAGCAGCATGAAATGGCTCATAGAGAAGTGGGGCTCGCTGGGTTCGTACTCGCCTGCGAACAACACGCTCGGCAAGATACGCCATGCGATAATGAGTACGAAAGCTGATGTCGAGTTCAGGACGGTGTACAGTCAGACAGGCTGGCGGCCGATTGGTGAGCGGTATGAGTTTCTGATGCCGTCTGCAGATAGTGAGTTCACGGTTGAGCTGCAAGGCAAGCTGAACAGCTACAATTTTCCGAAGTCTTGTGATACGGACAAGCTGTTCTATCTCACGGCACTGCTCGAAAACGGTCTGCTGCCGCAGAGAGTTATTCTTCCACTGCTTGCAGTAACATTTTTGTCTCCGCTGGAACACTTCCTGAAAGCGGCAAGCTGCGAACCAAAGTTCATAACTGCACTGGTCGGCAAAACAGGTACGCGCAAATCAACGACTGCGGCACTGATGTGTTCGTTCTTCGGAAACTTCACAGCAAGTACTCTGCCGATGTCTTTTCACGACACAGCGAACAGCATTCTCAGCAATATTTATTCGCTGAAGGACGTGCTCACCTGCGTCGACGACCTGCACCCGAATGGTGTGTACGGCGACTCTGAAATGAAAAGCATTGCGCAAAATCTTGCACGTTTCTACGGCGACAGAATCGGTCGTGCGCGCCTCAACAGCAAGATAGAATTGCAGCCGTCGCGTCCGCCGACGGGTATGTGTCTTGTTACTGCGGAGTACGTTCCCGAGATATCGCAGAGCGGTCTCGCGCGCTACTTCATTGTCGAAATGAAATCTGACGGCATAGATCTTGCATTGATGACTGAGTATCAGCAGCTTGCAGCGGACGGTGTGCTTGCGGCGATAATGCATAACTACGTTGACTGGCTGCGCGAAACATATCTCTGTGACGAAAATAATTTCGTGCAGGGCTTGTCAGATACATTCAAAAAGTACCGCACCGAAGTAACAGAGGAGTTGTCTGCAAGGTGCAGTAACTTTCACACAAGAGTTCCCGATACCCTCGCGCAACTGATGATCGATTTCGATTTCCTGCTTGCATTCCTCAATGCAAAAGAAGAAATAGGTGTGCAGGACATGGAGAACTACAAACAGTCATTCCGAAACATAATCGTCACAAGTTCAGTCAGAAACAATTCCATTGTCGAGAACGAAAACTATTCGTATCAGTTCTGCGACAAGCTGAAAAGTCTGCTCGACAGCGGCAGGTGCAGTGTCAATTTCATCGGCAGTAACTGCGATATGAATCGCAAGGGCTTCATTGGATTTGAAGATGATAACTACTATTATCTCATCATGAATGCGGCGTTCTCGGAGGTTGTGAAGCTGTCTAAGGAAATGGGAGAAAGTTTTTCCATTGGCAAGAATAGTCTGATACAGCAGCTGGTCGATGACGGCATAATGGTGGTGAAAGGTAAGCGCAACACTACAACAGTTCGCGTGACCGATGATCGTCGGATGAGTGTTGCGGTGCTGGATAAGTCGAAGATGTTCCCTGATATGGAAGAAGCCAAAAACAGCGGAAATCGCTGAGATTTTTGGGTTGCAGGATAAAGGCTGGCGTCAAAGCGCCCGCCGTTCCACATCGGACGGGCAGTGCCCGCCGATATTCCGCAGGTTGTGAGTTTACCGAATTGGAGTCAAAATCAAAAAGGGAGGAAAATGCTGATGTCAAAAAATACAAAAAGCAAGAAAAATACCGATGTTTCGGCAAATTATGATGTAGTCTACGCTCCGAAAATACGCTTTCCGCTGTACATTTATCCCGAGACTATGAAAACGGTGGAGAGCATATATAGGTCGGATAATTGCAGCACAAAAACTGAGTTCATGGAGAAAGCTATCCGCTTCTACTGTGCTCACCTTATGCAGAATAAGCCTGAGCTCATCGAATATCTTGCGCCGCAGATAGCGCATATCGTTGAGGGATATATCATGGGGACTGAGCAGAGGGTGTCTCGTGCGATATTCAAGTTTGCAGTTGAAGTCGGTGCGCAGTCGCATATACTTGCGGCGATAAATGATATCGAAGAAAGCACACTTTTCAAGCTCCGTGAAATGGTCACAGACGAGGTGCGCCGCATCAACGGTATCATAAACTTTGAGAGCGCTGTCAGGTATCAGCGCAGTGAGGAAGAATAAAATGCTGGACAAATAATTCTCTATATGATATACTTTGAGTATCTAAAACAGAATTGATAGCTAATGCAATTGTTGATTATTTCAGAAGGAGGTTAGTATAATGCTAAATTATCCTGGTAAACCGTTGTTCCCTTATGCTACAGGGTATTATGCCATATTCCCGGCAGGCTTAAAAAGAGATGTAGGAAAAGGCTCCATTCATGAAACAAAGGACTACATCATTTACTTCAAGCCTGATACTCCCGAGGAAATAAAGCAACGTCTGATTAAAGATTATGCTGAATATTTCAATCAGCATGGATTTGATGATTAAACCGCCCATAACAAGGCGGTTTTCTTATTCCCACTTGGAGGTGATAAAAATGACCACGGCATTCATTCGTAAGAACAACTGACGTTCGGCGAAAGGAGAATAGAATGGGTGAAAACAACGAGAGCAGAATAGTTATGCTGACCATAAAGGAAGCAGCGGCTCTTGTGGAGGGGCTGACAGAATACAGAGTCCGTCAGATGTGCATAAACGACCAGGTGCCGCACATCATGGCAGGCAAGAAATATCTAATCAACAAGAACTTGTTCCTCAGGTATCTGCGTGGGGAGACTGCGTAAATAAATAGTGCGAAAAGGCGCGTTTCCGCTGGACTTTTCTGCCACGTTGTGGTATGATGTCCTTGGTAGAAATGCGCCGTATTATTGAACGGAGGTTTTATATATGGCGGCTATCAGAAAAAGAAAAAACGGTTCGTATGAAATAAGAGTTTCCTGCGGTTACGGAGTCGACGGCAAGCAGCACAACCAGTACAGGAGCTATTATCCCGAGCCCGGAATGACTCCGCGGCAGATAGAGAGGGAAGTCAACAAAATGGCGGTGCTGTTCGAGGAAGAGTGTATGAGGGGACAGATAACCTCGGCGATAAAGTTCCAGCGAATTGCGGAGCAGTGGTTCGAGGAGTACGCGAAGATCAACCTCAGACCGACCTCGTATTCACGAATGAAACAGCTCACCAAGCGTGTCTATCCTGCTCTGGGACACAAGCGAATCGACAAGATAACTGCGCGCGACATTCAGCGTTTCATTACCGACATGATGATAAACGGCAGGAATGAGACCACAGGCAAACCGCTCTCGCGCAAGACAGCGGTCCACCACCTGAGCTTCATCAGCGACGTGTTTACATACGCGATACGAATGGGGGTATGCTCAGCGACAATCCGTGCAGGCGAGTGTTCGTGCCGAAGCAGGAGCAGCTCGAAAAGGAGATATTCACGCTGGACGAGGTGAGGACGCTGTTCGCCAATCTGGACAACGAGCCGATGAAGTATCAGCTCTACCTCATGCTTGCGATATACAGCGGATTCCGCCGCAGCGAGATGCTGGGGCTTGAGTGGAAGGACATCGACTTTGAAAATGACCTCATCCACGTCCGCCGAACATCACAGTATACTGCTGAGAAGGGGATTTATACCGACACTACGAAAACAAGAAAGTCAAAGCGAGTGTCCAAGATGCCTGTCTCTATAATGAACTTGCTCAGGCAGTTCAAAGCTGAACAGGACGCTGAAGCCGAGCAGCTCGGTACCAAGTGGGAGGATTACGACAGGCTGTTCGTAAAATGGAACGGCGAGCCTATGAATCCGCAGACACCCTTCGAGTGGCTCAAGGGCTACTGCGGACGTATCGGAGTGCCCTTCAAGAATATCCACTCCCTGCGTCATCTGCACGCGAGTCTGCTTATATTCGAGGGAGTGGACGTGGTTGCGGTCTCGGCTGATATGGGCCACAGCGTCGTAGGTACCACGCTGAACCTGTATTCCCATATGTTTCAGGAGGCGAGGGCTCGCAACTGTGAGGCGATCACCAACGCTCTGAAGTTCGCTCATCAGCCTGCGGAGTGCGCGAAATATGACGTTCAGAACCGCGGCGGTGAGCAGTTTGGGACATAAAAATGACCGCAGAGCCAGAACTCTGCGGCACACCTGAAAATAGTTAAAAGTGGTAATAAGTGGTCAGTAAGTGGTTACGGGTAGTTGGTTAAAATAATAAAAAACTGCAAATGGCTTAAATCAGCCATTTGCAGTAACCAATTAATGGTGACCCGAACACTTTCGAATACGCGTATTTGTTCTTGATTGGAAACGCTTTTGGCGTTGCGATTTTCCTGTAAAAAATGAGGTCAAGCCGTCGGCTTGACCTCATTTTTGTCTTCTAAATTTGCCTGAACAATATTATCTTTATCGTTCTTAATATCGCCGAAATACTCCTGTATTTCGGGCAACAATAAACGAGCTATCGAAGCAATAATATTATTTGGCAGATGCAGACGGCGAGCCTATACGCTCTATTGTTGACGAGCTGAACGGCAAGGGGTTAACCAACAACGGCAAAAAGTTCACATATCACTTTATAAACTGGCTGCTGAAAAACCGCCGTTATCTCGGCGAGTACACGTTCAGAGAGGTTATAAATACCGAAGCAATACCGCCGCTTATAAGCGAAGAAATCTTTGAACGCTGTCAGAAGCGCTTAGCTGTTAATAAGCACAAAGCTGCTTCATTCCGCACCGTTGAGGAAAAATATCTGCTGACTGGAAAAGTCTTTTGCGGCTGTTGCGGCGATACAATGGCAGGTATCAGCGGCACAGGTAGGGACGGCAGCCGCTACCGTTATTACACTTGCATGAGCGCAAAGAAAAAGAGGTGTTCCAAGAAAACAATCAAAAAGAATGTTCTTGAAAACAGTGTTCTCAAATTGATAATGCAGATATTCAAGGATAAGTCGCTGATAAAACGTATCGTTGATACTTGCTACTCAATGCAGAGCACCGAAAGCACACGGCTTCCTGCTTTAAGGAAACAGTTGAAGCAAAATAAGAAAGAAATAGCAAATATAATGAAAGCTGTAAAGGCAGGACTTGTCACCAAGTCCACTAAAGCAGAGCTTGAACGGCTTGAAGAAGAACAGGAACACATTGAAATTGAAATAGCGAAAGAGCAGATTGTCCGCCCGATTATATCAAAAGAACAGATAGAAGCGTGGATAATGAATTTTGCTAAAACCGATCTTAAAAACGAGGAACAGAAGCAGAGGCTTATAGACATATTCATAAACAGTGTACACGTCTATGATGATAAAATTGTCGTGCTGTTCAACTATAAGGACGGAGAAAAGTGCATCCGTCTTGATGAGCTGAATGAAAGAATAAAAAAGACGAACACCCTTGATGAGTGTTCGCCTTCGTTTAAGTTTGGTGACCCGTACGGGAATTGAACCCATGATTCCGCCGTGAAAGGGCGATGTCTTAACCTCTTGACCAACGGGCCAAAAAGCGTTATCACAATCCTGCGATAACGCTCTGACTTGGTAGCGGCAGTAGGATTTGAACCAACGACCAATCGGGTATGAACCGAGTACTCTAGCCAACTGAGCTATGCCGCCATAAATAATAGTTGCCATCTGTAGCTTAATTATTATACACCATTTCCGGGAAAAAGTCAAGGGGAACAGCGGTTTCGCGGAATTTTTGTTGATTTGCACAAATATCCAGCTGTGCCCGCCGGCCTTAGGGGGTGAATTTGACCAAGAAGTCCCAAAGCTAAATGTTGACGCATAGAGAAAAAATGTGCTATGATAAAATAAAAGATCAAAGTTAGGAGCGCTGGACATGGGAACATTTCAGGAGAAATTGAGCGGCTTTCTGTCAGAGTTTGGCAGGGGCAGGAAAATGGTGCTGTCCACCACGGAAAACGGCCGAGTGTCGTCGAGAATGATGAGCGTGGTGCGGATAGGCGGCGAATTTTACTTCCAGACCGACCTGACCATGAGGAAATACCGCCAGCTTTCGGACAACCCAAACGCAGCGCTGTGCATCGACAATATCCAGATCGAGGGGCGGTGCTCGGAGACAGGCCGGCCGCTGGAAAACGAGGATTTTTGCCGGGTGTTCCGGGAGTGCTTCAAGGGCTCCTTCGATGCCTATTCTGCCTTGGAGAACGAGCGGCTCTTCGCATTCAGGCCGCTGTACATCCAGCGCTGGGTCTACGAGGGCGGCCTGCCGTACATCGAGAGATTTGACTTAGAGGCTCAGCTTTACAGCTATGAGGAGTACAAGGGAGAGTGATGGAGCACAGCTTCTCAGAACGAAGAAAATACCGAAAAACAGCCCCGAGCAGCAGCCCGGGGCTTTTGTTTTACAGGGACTTTATCTCAAGGCCGTCACAGCCTCCAACTGCATCGGCGCTTCCGGCAACGCAAATGCTGCCCTTCTGACCAAGCTCACGGAGAACTCCGCAGAGCTCCAGCAGATCCTCCCTGGTAACTGACAGGATCTCCTTGCGAAGCTGCTGGCGGTGGGCAAGATCAATGCCGCACATCCAGGCGTCGTCCTCGAAGATCCCCAGCTTTCCGGGGGAGCGCAGAGGCTCGGTATCGGAAACGGTGGAGATCATATACCGGGTCAGGTCCTCGCTGCCGGCGCACCACTCCTCGATCACATCGGCGATCTTAGCGTAGGCTCCGAGGGATCTTGCCGGGGAGGGGTCACGGTAGGAGTAGCAGGCGAAATTTCCGCTTGGCTCCACTGCAAGACCGGATCCGTAGGCGCCCCCCTGGACACGGACGGTGTTCCACAGGTAGTCCAGGCTCAGGATCTTTGCTACCACAAGGAGAGCACCTGTGCGGCGGCTTGTGTGCCAGCCCTGAGCTGCGTAGGAAACGCTGGCAGGAATGGCTATACCAAGCCTTTCGGGGAGGGCGGTCTTATACTTTGCGGAGCCCTTTCCGGCCTCGCCCTCAGGCAGAGTGAGCATGGAAAGAATGTCTGGCTGAGTGTCTGAGGTGATGCTGAGGGTGAGCCGTTTTTTGCAAACGCTCTGGCTGAGAGTGCTGCCGATCAGCTCTGCCAGCTTCTCGCAGCCGGCAGTTCCCTCCTTGACAAGCTGGTGAACAGCCTCCACGAAGGAGAAGCCTCCCATGGCCTCCCAAGCGGCATTTTTGGTGGAATATTGGGCAAGAGTAGCTCTCATGCCGATGCGGTGGCCCTCAGCGATGACGGTCTGGCGGTTGGTCTCCTCAGTCTGGAGAAGGATCGTGCGGATCTGCTCTGTGCAGGTGAAGTCGGTCTCAGTGAGGATCTCGCAGATCAGGTCAGCGGCCTGCTGAGCCTTCTCCTCAAGGGCGCTGCACCGCACCACGATCAGGGGCTTGCAGCTCTCACGGTCGCTGAGCTCTGCGGCAGAGGTCAGGCCGAAGTCCAGGGCTCCTATGTACCGGCGGATCAGCTGTTGGAGCTGTGCAGCGGTGTGGCGCTTCGTGGGCAGCTGTCCCAGCAGCTCGCTGATAGTGGAAAGCTGTGAGAGCTGCTCCAGCGAGAGCTGAGAAACGTCGAAATACAGGGAGAAATGCAGTATACCTCTGGTGGGGACGATGTGGCGGAGAACTGTGATCTCCTCCGCTTCATCGGCCTGTGTGGGAACAGGCTCCGGGTCGGGGGAGATCTCCTCAGGTGACAGCACAGGGATCGTTGCCCGTGCTTCCTCTGAGTCAGGGACAGCCTGCCAAGCGGCAAGCTCCTTGGCGGCCTTTTCAGCGGCAGAACGCTGCTCCGGAGTCATTTCAGCCACACGCTTTGCCAGAGAAGCAGCCTCGGCCTCCTCACGGCGCCTGCCCTCCTCCTTGTCGGGAACGGCAGTCACGCAGCACATACCCTCGGGGGAGAAGATCCTCCTGAGAAGCTCCTCAAAACCGCTTCCCTTAGCCATTTCACGGATCTGTGCTATGCACTGGCCGAACTCCAGGTCGGCCATGGGGTCGCCGGTGTAGAACTGGCCGTCCAGAGCCTTTATGCACCGGGTAAGTCCCTGGGGCTCGCCCATATTCTTCATGCGGAACTCCATGCGGTTTATGCAGGCCTCCAGCTCGTCCTTGTCCAGCCCCTTGTCAGCAAGACCGTTCACGGTGGAGGAGATCAGCTCACGAAGGGCAGGGATCTGCTCCTGGTCAAGATTGCGGACAGTGAGGATGAAATAGCTCTGGGAAACGCCGTCCATGGAGCCGCAGTCCACGTCCTGACCCAGACCGGCGTCCAGTATCGCCTTTTTCAGCGGAGCCTCGTTGCTTCCGGCAAGGTACTCGCTCAGCACTTCGGCGGCCATATCGGTGACGATCTCTGACCAGTTCCCAAGGATCTTGCTCATGGTGAAGAGAGTGCGCTTCTCGGCGGACTCATCGGCGCCGATCTCATAGCTGATCACCCTTTCGCCGGAGACAGGCTCCTGAAGAGGGTCAACGGGCAGGTCGGCTAGTTTGCCTTTTCCCGAAAGATAGCCGGAAATGAGCTCCAAGGTCTCCTCCAGAGGAACGCTTCCGTCCAGGTAGAAGCAGCAGTTTGAGGGGTGGTAGAAGCGCTTCCAGGTATCCAGATAGTGCTCGTAGGTCAGGTCGGGGATGTTCTCGGGACGGCCGCCGGAGCAGAATTTTCCGCTGTTATCGGGGAAGAGCAGCTCCCGGAGAGCGTCATCGATGATCTCGTCCACGTCGGTGAAAGCGCCCTTCGTCTCGTTGAAAACCACGCCCTTGTAGGAGGGAGTGCCGTCCTCGGCGAACTCCAAGTGCCAGCCCTCCTGAAGGAAGCACTTGGGGTCGAAACGGATCAGGGGGGCGAAAACTGCGTCCAGATACACCTTGGTCAGGTTGAGGAAGTCCTGAGGATCTCGGCTGGAAACAGGGTAAACGGTCTTATCCGGGTAGGTCATTGCGTTGAGGAAGGTCTGCATACTGCTCTTGAGCAGGTCAACGAAGGGCTCCTTCAGGGGGAACTTATCCGAGCCGCAGAGAACGCTGTGTTCAAGTATGTGGAAAACTCCGGTGTGATCCTCAGGGATCGTGCGGAAGGCCACGGCAAAGAGTTTGTTTGAGGCGCCGTTGTCCAGCCAGCACAGGGGAGCTCCGGTCTCGTTGTGGCGAAGCTCTAAAAGCGTTCCGCCCAGCTCCTTTGAGCTGCGCTCTCGTGTGAGGGTAAAGCCGAATTTTCCGGCGATTTCGCTTACGTTCATATTATTCTCCTTTGGTAGTATTTTCGGGGGACTTGGCTTTGCTGAGGAGCACGATAGCCGTCAGGATCAGCAGGATGCCGATGATCTTGGCGATGTCACGGGATTCGCCGTAGAGGGTCATGCCCAGCAGGGCTCCCACCAGCGGCTCCACCGCCACCAGGATAGCGGCCTTTCCGGACTCCATTTTTGCCAGGCCCCAGGTGTACAGAAAATATGGCAGCACTGTACAGACAACGCCTATCCCAAGGCACAAAAGGGCGGTCTTCCCGGAGGAAAATGCCAGTCTTGCGGTGTGTGCCGGGCTGCCTATGGGGAGGCTCCCCGCAGCGCCGGCGATGAAGGTGAGAGCCGTGACTGTCATGGGGGAGTATTTGTTCAGTGCAAACCGCCCGAAGATCGTGTAAAGTCCGTAAAACAGGCCGGAAGCCAGTCCTGTCAGCAGCACCGGCAGAGTGAGGCCGCTGCCCTTTGAGACTCCTGCCGTCAGGAAGCAGCCTGCGAAGGTCAGCCCCAGTGCGGCCAGCTTCACGGCGGTGATCTTCTCCCGGAAGATAACTGCGGAAAGCAGCATGATGAAGACAGGCGAGGTGTACAGCAGCACCACCGCAACAGATGCCTCCGACTTTATCATCGTGTGGAAATAGCAGACATTGAACAGCACGATGCTGACGATGCCTGTTCCTGCGAACATCCACAGATCCCGGGGCTTCACCCGGAGGTCCCGTTTCAGCACAAGTGCGGTCAGCAGGAATATTGGCGCAGCTGTCGCCATGCGGATCAGCGAGATCTGCATAGGGTCGAAGCCGGCGGCGGACAGGCCTCTGATAAAGAGGCTGATGATCCCCCAAAGGACTCCGGCACCGATCACAGCGGCAGCAGGCAGGTGTTTTTTCATGAAAAAAGCCTCCGATCTGCTCTTCTTGGGCAAGAAAAACTACACTAATTATAGTATAAGCTGGGAAATAAGTCAATGATTTTTCATAAAAGGCTCCATGAAGGACGTATTTACGGCGCAAATCTTGACATAATCTAATATGTATGATATAATGAACTGAATATGCTGTTACACGGAGTGCGGCAAAAAATAACTTTGGAGGCTAATATGAGTTACAACAGTCCCGAGATACAGAAATTCCTTGATTCAGCTAAAGAAGAGGCAAAGCGCTCATCAGGAAGCGCTGAGCTCATGACCTTCAGCGATTTCTGGGCTGAGAAGTATTCCGCAAACGATCTGAATTTCAGCAAGGGCGTCTTTTTAGGCGATGTGGCAGCCCTTTCTGAGCGCAGTCAGATAAACTACTACAAGGAGCTGACCTCCTACCACAGAGGTTTTTCTGCTCTGGTGGTGCCGGTCAAGCGGGTCATCAGAAAGCTGATGGCATTCCTGTTCCTGCCTGTAGTGGCTGAGCAGAACGAGGTCAATCTGGCTGTTTCTAGGCTTTTTACTCAGCTTAGGAGCTATGTCAACTGTGACAGCGCTGCTAAAAACGAACGCTCTGTCAAGGAGCTGGAGCTGGAGCGGAAGGTCCGTGACCAGCAGGGTGCTATCGAACAGCTCAACGCTAAGATCGAAGAGCTCTCCGCAAAGCTGGAGGCTATGGAAAAGGGAGGCGACGCTAAATGAAGATATATCAGATCCTGGGATCCCTCAGCGCCGGCGATGCGATCGGCAATGACGCCATCGCTATCAAGCACGTTATCGAGGATATGGACATCAAGACTGCCATTTATGCGCCCTCAGTTTCTCCTAAGATAAAGGAGAGCGGCGTGTATACCCTCGACACTATGCCTAAGCTCAGCGAGGACGACATCGTGATCTATCATATGGGAAGCGGCTCACCGATCAATACCATGGTGGCCGATCTTAACTGCCGGAAGATCATGCGCTATCACAATATCACTCCCTTCGAGTTTTTCAGCATCGACAGCCCTAAGGCTGCTGAGGACTGCCGCAAGGGTATCGTGGATATGAGGGAAAACCTCCTTGGCAAGTTCACAGCTTACATCGCAGCCTCGCAGTTCAATAAGAAAGATATGATCGACATGGGCTATAAGGAGCGTGACATTGAGGTCATTCCTATAATCTTCCCCTTCGACGACTATAAGCAGACACCGGACGCACGCATGGTGAAGAAGCTGTCAGACGGCTATACCAACATCGTTTTCGTGGGAAGGATCGCTCCTAACAAGAAGCATGAGGATCTTATCCGCACATTCGCTTACTATAAAAAGCACATAAACCCCAAGTCCAGACTGATCCTGGCCGGAAGCCCCAATCCCGACGGCATATACTTCGGGGACCTTCAGGACTACATCAAGAAGCTGGACGTTAAGGACGTGATCTTCCCGGGTCACATCTCATTCCCGGAGATCCTGGCCATTTACAAGACAGCCCACGTTTTCTTCTGCCTCAGCGAGCATGAGGGCTTCTGTGTGCCGCTGCTGGAGGCAATGACCTTCGATGTGCCGATCGTGGCCTATGACGCCTGCGCTGTGCCGGAGACCCTTGGCGGATCGGGCATCGTTGTGGACGACAAGGATCCTGTTTTCCTCTCAAAGGTGCTTGATGAGATCTGCACCAATGAGGCCATGAGAAAGGCCGTTATCGCTTCTCAGAGAGAGCGCATGAAGGACTTCGCCTATGAGAAGATCAAGGCGCAGCTCCAGGATTATCTCCGCAGATTTATGAAAAACTATCCGCCTCTTTCTCCGGACGACCCAAAAAAGACCTACAAGAAGCTCTATGAGCTGACCGAGGATAATATGCACAGCGCCGGAAAAACTCTCGACTTTTCCGCAGAGGCTCTTCTTGCCTGCGCCGAGCGTGAGGCAGAGGACACCGATGTTACGGCTCTGCTGAACAAGCCTTGCTCAGACAGCGAGTTCATAGAGTCCGCATATATCGCATTTTTCAATACGCTTCCCGACAGCGAGGCCCGTCAGATCTGGGAGGAGAGAGCAAGAGACCTCTCCCGTGCAGAGCTTGCAAAGGCCATAGTGGAGGAGGCTGTTCCCTCTAAGACACGCATGGACAAAGGCACTAAGGTGCGGTTCAACCCCTTTTCGACTGTGGTAAGACAGACAGAGACTGAAGAGGTCATTGATGAAGAAGGGGAAGGCGGTGTTCAGCCGGCATGAAAGCTATCTATATCGATGTGACCAATATCCCGGAGCTGAAGCGGTATACCGGTATTTCCCGTGTGGTCAGCGAGATCGCTGCCAATATGATCAGCGACCGTGTTGATGTTCGGCTTATCGCTTATTTCCCGAAAGCTCACGCTTACCGAGCGGTGGACAACGACCGCTTCTTCCTGGTTCTCAACGGCCTTCTGGAGGACAAGCGTGCCTGCTACACCGACACTTATATCCCCGTGGACGAGCTGGAGAAGGGCTCAGTGTTTTTCGATGCCAACAGCACCTGGCACACCCTGCCTAACAGGAGCTGGCTGCTGCCCCGTCTGAAGGCCAGACAGATCCGTGTTATCCCCCTGATCCACGACATCATCCCAATCCGCTATCCTCAGCACATGGTGGGTCAGACCCTCATGCGCTTTATGGAGTTCCTTACAGCTCACCTGACCTACGCCGACGACATCGTGGTCACTACCGAGGCGGTGAAGTCCGATATACAGCAGCTTTGCAGGGAGCTGGATATTCCCGAGAAGCCTATCCACAAGATCGGCCTGGGAGCGGATTTCTCCACCGACAAGAGCCGAAACGACGCCGAGGAGGCTATAGACCCGGCTGTTGAGCAGATCTGCGAGGGTCGGAGATTTATCCTGACCGTGGGAACTGTTGAGCCAAGAAAAAACCAGAAGATCCTGGTGGAGGCCTATGAGAAGCAGCTGGCCAAAATGGACATCGACGTTATCATCGTGGGTCATATCGGCTGGGAAATGGAGGGACTGCTGAAGCGCATCCAGTCCAACCGCCGCTACAATAAGGGACTGTACCTGCTCTCCGGAGTGAATGATGCGACCCTGAATTTCCTCTATAAGAAGGCGTTTATGGTGGTTTTTGCCTCCTACATCGAGGGCTATGGACTGCCCACGATCGAGGCACTTATCAACGGTGTGCCGATCGCCTGCTCTGACATTCCGGTAATGCGTGAGGTGGGCGGAAGATTTTGCGATTACTTCGACCCGGACAGCTCCGACGAGCTGATCAAGATCGTCAGCCGCTATGCCAATGACGACGAGGCCTATGCTGAGCAGCGCCGCCTTATCGCTGAGGAGTATCAGCCCCCCAAGTGGAGCGTTACTGCGGGCAAAATGGAGGCTCTCATGCTGGGCGATGACGACCCGAAGCATTTCGACCACAAGAGCGTCAAGCAGATCGTTTTCCTGTCCGCAAGACCAGATCCGATCCTGGCAACTCTGCCGTATATCGAGGAATTCATGCCCTTCATCACTGAGCTGGTGGTGTGCTGTCCCGATTTCATGGCGGACTATATGCACAAGCACTACAGCGGCCGGCTGAAGCTGACCACTATCACCGATGACGAGCTCCTTGCAGGAAGGACGCTTCCTCCGGATCACTCCACAAGAAACTTCTTCCTCAGATGCCTTGCCATGGAGCAGGAGGCTATCGACGACGAGTTCATCATGTGCGATGACGACTACCGTCCCCTTCACCCGATCACCGAGGAGGTCTTCTACAAGGACGGCAAGTACCGGGGATATTATTTCTCCGACATCAGCAAGTGGCATTACTACGTCCCCAAGCTGTATTCCTACGATTACTGCCACTTCCGCACACTAAAATTCCTCCGCAGCCACGGCTATCCCACATTCCAGTATTCCTCACATATGCCTCAGCTCATCAACAAGGTGTGGTATAAGGAGCTCATCGCCAGGTACCCTGAGATAAAGACCAAGGGCTATGACGAGTGGAGCACATATTTCAACTACATCGCCGCTGAGCATAGAGAGCAGTATGAGCCCTGTGAGTACGTCACCCTCTCATGGCCGAATATCGGCGGTGAGCCCAAGGGCGTTGCTCAGCCGGAATACATCTTCGAGAACTTCTACGCCGAGAATTACGGCTACGGAAGACCCTTCGCCGAATGTGTAGACCACTTCACCGACCGTGAGGAGGTCCTTGAGGACAACCGCACCAAGAAGCTGATCGCTCTTAAATTCAAGGCAGCCTACGATGACGCTCAGAAGGCTATAAGCGCCTTCGAGAGCGAATACGAGGAGCAGTACGGCGAGCTGCCCTGCGTTGCGGTGAATTTCCCGTCGATAGGCCAGGGAGAGCCCTCACTCAGTATACCCTGCGAGTACAAAATGAGCAGAAGGCTGCAAAACAAGATAAAGATAGGCGTTTCACGAGGAGAACGTACTGCGGCCAACTTTTATACCGTTATGGTGCAGATGTCGGTATGTGACGAAATGGGCATGAGCTACTACAGAAGAACAGCACCCCTTTCGCCAAGACTTGACTACTCCAACATACCCTTCGTCCTGACGGAGGAGCTCCCCCAGGACAGAGAGCTCTTCATGAATATCCGTGTTTGGCTGAAAACAGAGGATACCTTCATGGAGAAGAGCTGCCCCATAATCTTCACAGACTGACCCTACGCAAAAGAAAGGACAATAACAATGGTAGAAGCTATCAAGGAACAGATAGTAAATCTGAAACGTCACCAGTTCCTCTTTGAGGAGCTGGTAAAGCGTGATTTCAAGAAAAAATACAAGCGCACGATCTTAGGTATGCTCTGGAGCCTTATCTCGCCCCTTATGCAGCTCCTGGTAATGAGCATCGTGTTCACCCACTTCTTCGGCAACCACAAGCCTCACTACACGATCTACCTCTTCGCCGGGAACCTGACCTACTCCTTCTTCAAGGACTCCACCAACGGCGGTATGAATTCCCTCATGCAAAACGCCAACATCATCACTAAGATCAACCTTCCAAAGTATATGTTCCTGCTGTCAAAGAACGTGGCCTCGCTGATAAACTTCGGCCTGACCCTGATCATCTTCTTCGTCTTTGCGGCCTGCGACCATATACCCTTCCACCCAAGATTTTTCATGCTGATATATCCTGTGCTGTGCCTGATCGTGTTCAATATAGGCTGCGGCTTCATACTTTCGGCGCTCTTCGTTATTTTCAAGGATATACAGTACCTCTACGACATCTTCACCCTTATGCTGATGTACCTGTCGGCTATCTTCTATTACACCGACAGCTACTCAGAGAGAGTTCAGCAGATCTTCTACGCAAACCCCCTCTACGTTTACATCTCCTATATCCGCCACATAGTCCTTGACGGCTATATACCGGGAGCCTTGACCCATATCCTGTGCCTTGTGTACGCTGTGGGAGCTCTCGCTATCGGCGCACTGATCTATAAGAGATACAACTACAAGTTCATGTACTATATGTAAGGAGGAGACAGAAGTGAAAAAGATCGAGCTGAACGACGTTTCCGTTTCGTATATAGTGGGAGACTTCTCCAACGTCGGCCTGAAGGACGTTATCATCCAGAAGATCAAGGGCACCTACACTCAGAAGGAGTTCCTTGCTGTAGATCATGTGAACTTCGCCATTGAAGAGGGCGAGCTCCTGGGCATAATCGGCACCAACGGCGCCGGAAAATCCACACTGTGCAAGGTGATCTCAGGCATCATGCGTCCCACCAGCGGCACTATGGCCGTTAGAGGGAACATCGCCTCTCTCCTGGAGCTGGGCACCGGCTTCGACGGCGACCTGACCGTTAAGGAGAACACCTTCCTCCGTGGCGCTATGCTGGGCTATACAAGAGAATTCATGAACGACACCTACAAGAGCATCATCGAATTCGCTGAGCTGGAGGAGTTCCAGGACAGAAAATTCTCCCACCTTTCCTCCGGTATGAAGTCAAGACTGGCCTTCTCCATCGCCTGCCTTGTCAAGCCCGAGATCCTCATCCTGGACGAGGTGCTCTCAGTGGGCGACGGCGGCTTCCGCAAAAAGAGCGAGGAGAAAATGCTTGAGATCATCAAGGGCGGCGCTACAACGATCCTTGTTTCCCATTCGCTGGCTCAGATCAGAAGAATGGCAACTAAAGTCCTGTGGCTGGACAAGGGCAAGCAGATGGCCTTCGGCGAGACCGAGGAGATCTGCGACCAGTACGAGAAATTCCTCAACAAGAAAAAGTGATCTAGGGAGCTTATCATGACTAAGTATCAAATACTACTTGCTGTCCACAAGCTGCTGGAGAAGCGCTTCGAGCAGGACAGCGACCGCAGCCAGGGCTTTACCGATTACCTCAGAGCTGTGGATCCATATCTTTGGACCGACGGAAAGACCGCCGATCCGGAATACTACGGGGATTTCCTTGAGATCATGGACGAGCTCCATGAGGAGGAGGACTGCTCTCCCGAGAAGGGCAGAGAGCTGGCCGGAGCCTACCTTGCAAGGCTTTTTGCTGAGGGCGAGGACGTGGGCGAGGTCATGGACGAGGTGAGCCGCTGCTCAGATGAGGAGTGGAGCCAGATCGTGGGCGAGCTCTCCAAAAACAAGACCGTGAAGTACCGCTGCCCCTGCTGCGGCTGCTTCACTATGGACGAGCCCGAGGGCAGCTTCGGGATCTGTCCGGTGTGCTTCTGGGAGGACGACCCGGCGCAGAACCGTGACCCTGACCTGGAGGGCGGCGCAAACCGTGTGAGCCTGGAGCAGGCAAGGGCGAATTTCGCTGAGTTCGGCGCCTGCGATGAGAACGCAGTTCCCTTCGTGAGAGTGCCTACAGCAGAGGAGATAAGCGGTATCGTTCGGCAGCCGGACGACTCCGAGGAAGAATAAAAGCCATGGGCGGACAGCTATTGTCCGCCCTTTTTGTATTTTTCCGGAGCTTTCGGACATAATAGCCTTGACGAAAAAACGGAGGTGCATTATGGCGAAAATTCTAGCGCAGGGCGTTTTTCAGACGGAGAGCCTGCCCTGTATCGAGAGCTTCGGCTCTGTAGTGGGCAAAAAAGAGGGCGAGGGGCCTCTGGGAGACTGCTTCGACAGGATCGTGGAGGACAGCCACTTCGGACAGGAGACCTGGGAGCAGGCGGAGTCCCGTTTCCAGTTGGAGGCTGTGAGGATAGCGGCGGCCAAGGGCGGTATCGCCAAGGAGGAGCTGGGCATGATCTGCGCCGGGGATCTGATAAACCAGTGTACCGGATCAGCCTACGGCCTCAAGGAGCTGGAGATCCCCTTTCTTGGGCTCTACGGCGCTTGCTCCACCATGGCGGAGGGGCTCATCACGGCGGCGATGTTCATTGAGGGCGGCTTCGGGGAAAGGGCGGCGGCAGTGACCTCCTCCCACTTCTCCACGGCGGAGCGGCAGTTCCGGTATCCGCTGTCCTACGGCGGCCAGAGGACTCCCACCTCACAATGGACCTGCACAGCGGCAGGGGCGGCCATACTCTCCCGGGAGAAGGGCGCCTGCCAGATTGTTGGAGGCTGCATCGGCAGGATCGCTGACATGGGTATCAACGACATCACCAATATGGGAGCTGCCATGGCTCCGGCGGCTGCGGAGACCATAGACCGCTATCTTTCGGCGACTTCTACCTCGCCTGCGGACTACGACCTGATCGTGACCGGAGATCTGGGGAAGGTGGGCAGCGCCCTTCTGCCGGAGCTGCTCTCGGACAAGGGCGTCGATCTTGGGGACCGCCATAAGGACTGCGGCGCAATGATCTTCGACGGGGACTCTCAAGACACACACTGCGGAGGATCCGGCTGCGGCTGCTGCGCAAGCGTGCTCTGCGGCCATTTTCTGCCAAGGATAGAGCGTGGAGAGCTGACCAGCATACTCTTCATCGCCACCGGCGCCCTCATGTCGCCTATGAGCTTGCAGCAGGGCAGCTCGATCCCGGCGATCGCACACCTTGTCCACATCAAAAGGAGGTAACTATGCTGACAGACATCATCAAGGCTTTTTTAGTGGGAGGAGCTCTCTGTGCTGTGGGACAGCTCCTTATCGACTACACCCGGCTGACCCCGGCACGGATCCTCAGCGGATTTGTGGTGGCAGGAGTCATCCTCTCGGCGGTGGGGCTTTACGGGCCCCTTGCAGACTTCGCCGGAGCCGGAGCAGCTGTTCCTCTCACGGGCTTCGGCCACCTTCTGGCAGAGGGCGTCCGCAAGGCAGTTGAGGAGGACGGCCTGATCGGGATCTTCACCGGGGGACTTACGGCGGCTTCGGGCGGCATAGCGGCTGCACTTATAGCCGGCCTTGGAGCAGCGGCTGTTTTTCCGCAAAAGGACAAGTCCTAGACCTCTCCGGAGAATATCTCGTCCGGCGGCTGCATAAGATTTTTTCAGAAGATCTTGTGAAAGGAAGGCTGCTATGGGACTTACAGAAAAGGAGGCTGCCGCACGGCTGAAGGAGCACGGCGGCAATACTCTCAGCGAAGGCCGCAGAACAGGGGCTGCGGCCATATTTTTCGGCCAGTTCAAGGACGTCATGGTGATGATCCTGCTGGCGGCAACGGCTGTATCGGCGGTGCTGGGAGAGATCACCGACGCCGTTACGATCATACTTATCGTGCTGCTCAATGCCGTTCTCGGGTTTATCCAGGAGTTCCGCACGGAGCACACCCTCGAAGCTCTGCGGAGCATGACTGCGCCCACGGCCAAGTGCTGGCGTGACGGAAAGCTCCGTGTGATCCCGGCGGCGGAGCTTGTTCCCGGGGACGTGGTGGAGCTGGAGGCCGGCGACCGTGTGCCTGCTGACTGCGCAATACTGAAGGCGTCGGGATTTTTCGCAGACGAGGCCACTCTCACCGGCGAGTCTGAGGCTGTGCAGAAGCTGCCGGGAGATCCGCAGGACAGGGACAATTCCCTTAACCGGCCAAATATAGCCTACTCCGGCACATCTGCTGTCAGGGGGAGCTGCCGGGGAACAGTCATCGCAACGGGCAGGGATACCCAAATGGGGCGGATCTCGGAGATGCTCACAGGGATCGGCCGGGAGATGACTCCTCTGCAAAAGCGCCTGGCGGAGCTGGGGAAGGTGGTGGCTGTGATCTGCCTGCTGGTATGCGTGGCGGTCTTCGCAGCAGGCGTCCTGCGAGGGGAGGAGGTCTTCGCCATGCTCATGACCGGTATAACGATCGCTATCGCTGCGATCCCCGAGGGACTTCCGGCCACTGTGACCATAGCTCTGGCGCTGGCGGTGAGCCGGATGATGAAGCAGAAGGCTCTTGTCAACAAGCTCCACAGCGTGGAAACTCTGGGCTGCACGTCGGTGATCTGCTCCGATAAGACCGGCACTATCACCGAGAACCGCATGACTGTGACAGAGCTCCACACAGCGGACAGGGGCTATTCCGTCAGCGGCTCAGGCTACGCAATGACCGGCGGCATCACCGTTCAGGGGGAGCGGTTTGCGGTGGATATGCGGAAGGAGCCTGCTCTTCGGGAGCTGCTCCGCTGCGGAGTTTTGTGCAGCAGTGCTCAGATCAGCCCCGTTCGTGGGAAAAAGCGCAGCCGCTGGGAGATCTCCGGCGACCCCACTGAGGCTGCTCTCCTGATTGCCGGAGCAAAGGCCGGAGTCACAAAAAGCTCCCTTGAGGGGAGCTTCCGGCTGAGAGAGGAGCTGCCCTTCGACAGCGAGAACCGCTATATGGCGGTGTTTGGCAGCTCTCCCACCGGTCAGGTCATGTACCTGAAGGGCGCCGGCGAGGTGATCCTGCCACGGTGCAGCCGTTACCTGAGCGCTTCCGGTCAGGAGCTGCCCATGGACTCACGGATCCGGCAGGAGATCTCCCGAAAAATAGGGGAAATGTCCGGCAGAGCCCTCCGTGTGCTGGCTCTGGCAAGGGCGGAGTGCCAAAAATTCGCCCCGGAAATGAGCGGCCTGACCTTCCTGGGGCTGGCCGGGATGATCGACCCTCCCCGTGAGGAGGCAAAGGAGGCTATCCGCAAGTGCGCAGCGGCCTCGGTGAAGACTGTCATGATCACCGGCGACCACAAGGAAACTGCTGTGGCAGTTGCAAAAAAAGCAGGCCTTCTCCGTGGGGGAAAGGCCATGACAGGCGCTGAGCTGGACGCTCTCACTGATGAGGAGCTTGACCGCTGTATCGGCCAGCATACGGTGTTCGCCCGTGTGGAGCCTGCCCACAAGCTGAGGATAGTCCGCAGCTTCAAGCGCCTCGGCCAGATCGTGACCATGACCGGCGACGGGGTGAACGACGCTCCGGCGATCAAGGAGGCCGACGTGGGAGTTGCCATGGGTCAGACCGGCACCGATGTCACCAAGCAGGCCGCAGACGTGATCCTCCTGGACGACAACCTGGCCACGCTGGTGGGGGCGGTGGAGCAGGGGCGGTGCGTTTACGCAAATATCCGCAAATTCGTGCGGTATCTGCTGTCCTGCAACATCGGCGAGGTGCTGACTATGTTTGTGGGTATCCTCATGGGAATGCCCGTTGTGCTGCTGCCTGTGCAGCTTCTCCTGGTCAACCTGGTGACGGACGGCCTCCCGGCGATCGCTCTGGGACTGGAGCCCCCTGAGAAGGACATCATGAGCCGTCCGCCAAGGCGCTCGGACGAGGGATTTTTCGCAGGAGGACTTATGGCCAAGATCCTTTTTCGGGGAATTTTCATCGGCCTGTCAACTCTGGCATCATTCGCCCTGACCATGCGGTTTGGGGGAAGCCTCTCCGCCGGCAGGACAGCGGCGCTGATCACACTGGTGGTCTCACAGCTGATCCACGTTTTTGAGTGCCGCAGCGAGACAAAGGGGCTCTTCCGGATCGATCCCTTTGGCAACGTGAAGCTGCTCCTTGCAGTCCTTTTCAGCGGAGGAGTTTTGGCGGCAGCGGTGATGTTCCCGCCTCTTCAGACCGTGTTCGAGACAGTTGACCTGAGCCGTCAGCAGCTCCTGACTGCCCTTGGGCTTAGTGCAGCAGTACCCGTGATTAGCGGAATATTCAGTCCTTCGCCCAAAAAGTGAGCTCACATCAGCCCGAAGCTGATCGAGATAGCGTCGTCCACCTTGCTCATGGCGGAGGTGTCCAGCTCGCCCATTTTGTCCTTTAGGCGGCGCTTGTCGATGGTGCGGATCTGCTCCAGAAGGACGATGCTGTCACGGGCAAGTCCACATTTATCGGCCTGGACCTCGATATGGGTGGGAAGGCGGTTTTTGTCACGCTGGCTGGTGATAGCAGCAGCGATCACCGTAGGGCTGTGGCGGTTGCCCACGTCGTTCTGAACGATAAGTACCGGCCGGACGCCGCCCTGTTCTGAGCCCACAACGGGGCTAAGGTCTGCGTAATAGATCTCTCCACGTTTAACTGACATAATATCTATCTCCCAAAAAGAATTTGTACTAGCATTATTCCACGCCGGGGCTGAAATATACAGTCCCGGCCTTTTATTATATGCGCAGGTCAGATCGTTGGTGCGAGGCCTTTTGGACAACGTATGGAAAACGTAGGGGCGGATATTATCCGCCCTGCCTTTTGAATGACGTTTCCGGAAACGAATTGTAGGGAAGGCCGCCTTCGGCCTCCCGGTCAATCTGACAACATCGGCCGGAACGAATTGTAGGGGACGGCGCCCTCGACGTCCCGGCCGTCTGGAAAATGTGTGCGTAAATGTAGGGGCGGATATTATCCGCCCGGCATAATACCAAACAATCGCCCATGCCATTTGAAAAACGTATGCGGAAACGATATTGGCGGGGCGATGTGGGCATCGCCCCCTACGTTTTGTTGTCCGTAAGATCTACGCCTCGCAAGGCAAAGAGGAACACCTCCTAGAGGGGAGGGGCTATAAAAAAACTGGTACAAAAGCCGGTGCGCCCCTCCCCTCTATACGGTTTTCCTCTCTGCACTCTCTTTTCCCTCACTCCCCACCTGCACCGGCTTTTGACTGTTCTTCGCAGGACCCTTACGGGCCTGCTGGGTTTTGATATTCGTTATTGCGGGCGGATAATATCCGCCCCTACAGAGCGTTTCAGTGCACGATGTCCAAACGGCCGGGAGGCCGAGGGCGGCCTCCCCTACAATTGTTTCCCCGGTAAAAATGCAGATACGTCCGCCATCTACGATCATGGATAAAAAAAGAGCCTGCCGAAGCAGACTCTTTTGCCTTACCATAATGGTTTTGGGATCTTATCCCATAAGTTTCAATCCTGTGCAAGGATCTCCTTGTAGAATTCAGCGTAGTCCTTGCGGCCCTGCTTTGTGAATTCGATAGCAGTTCTGGGGTGCTGATTGAGGAGACCTGTCATCAGGTACTGGAAGTCATAGCCCCAAACAGCGCCGACCTCACGGACAGCAGGCATCTGATCCTCGATGAAGCGGATAACGGGGTAAACGTTGTACTTGGGGTTTTTCAGGAAGCCCAGAAGCAGCTCCATAGCGCAGTTTCCGGCGCCACGGCCCATTCCGGCGTAGGTAGCGTCCAGCCAGTCAACTCCGTCGCCGACAGCCTCAATGGTGTTTGCGAAGGCCAGCTGCTGGTTGTTGTGAGCGTGTATGCCCAGCTTCTTGTTGTACTTCTCAGCAAACTCGTTGTAAAGAGCGGCGATACGGGCGATCTGCTCAGGGTAGAGGGATCCGAAGCTGTCCACGATGTAGATAGCGTCAACAGGGGACTTGCCCAGCAGCTCCAGAGCCACCTTCAGGTCGGCCTCCTGAGCTGTAGAGATAGCCATGATGTTGCAGCTTACCTCGTAGCCCTTGCTTTTGGCGTCCTCGATCATGTCGATAGCCGTAGGCATCTGGTGGAGGTAAGTAGCCACACGGATCAGGTCGATGGGGCTCTCAGAGCGGTCGTGGATGTCGTTTTTGTAGTTGCATCTTCCCACGTCAGCCATTACAGCCAGCTTCAGGTCGGTGTTGTTCTCGCCAACGATAGAGCGCACATACTCGTCATCGCAGAACTTGCAGGGGCCGAACTTGCTCTCATCGAAGAGCTCCTTATCGCCTCTGTAGCCGAATTCCATATAGTCCACGCCAGCACGGAGATTTGCCGTATATAGAGCCTTCACGAAGTCATCGGTGAAGTGAAAATCATTTACCAGTCCTCCGTCACGGAGGGTAGCGTCAACGACCTTTATGTCAGGTCTGTAGTCCATGAGCTTAGAGAGCTCTTTCATATGATCAGATCCTTTCTAATTTCACGCTTTATACTGTAGCGCTTTAAAGTAAAATCCAACTGTGTATGTAGTATAACACATTTATTTCCTTTTGTCAATGGTTTTTGCTGAATTTTTTCGCCAATTTCCCCCGCAGCCCTCCCGGGGTTGAAAAACCGCCGGTTTTGTGGTATACTGGTAAAAACGGCTCATTGAGCTGATATAGGGAGGATAACATGGAACTGAAAAAATTTCTTGCGGCGGCTCTTGCCGTCACTGTTATAGGAGGAGCCCTGCCCGTTTCCGCTGCAACAGCGGCTGAGGAGATTGGCGACGGCGTCATCATCACCGACGTGTCTACTTCCGGAAAATTCGGCGATATCAGCTGGGAACTGGATCAGCAGACCGGCGTGCTCACCCTTTCCGGAGAGGGTCCCGTGGCCTATGAGGGATACTCGCCATGGAACGACCTGCACCAGGAAGTGACCTCGATCGTTGTGAAGGAGGGCGTGACCTCGCTCCCTGAGAGCGTTTTCAGCCTTTGCTATGCTCAGACTCTCGACCTGCCTTCGACTCTGACTGAGATCCAGGGCGAGGCGCTGGGATTTTTGGGGCTCATGCCGAAGCTCACTGAGATCCGAGTTGCTGAGGGGAATACGTCCTACACCAGCGTGGACGGAGTGCTTTTCGACAAGGATATGGACACTCTGCTGAAATACCCGATCCAGAAGGCTGATGAGAGCTACACAGTGCCGGAGGGCGTGAAGACGATCTATGATACAGCCTTCCTTTCACAGCGCTATCTCAAGTCGGTCACTCTGCCTGAGGGTCTGGAGACCGTCAGCGAGGCGGCCTTCTACAACTGCAAGCAGCTGGAGCAGATCGACTTCCCCGAAAGCGCCACCGAGATCTGCGGAAATGCCTTCCCGGGAACTCCCTGGCTGGCTGCAAGGCAGGAGGAAGATCCCCTGGTGATCGTGAACGATATACTGGTCAACGGCCTTGCTGCTGAGGGAGCTGTCATTATCCCTAACGGAGTGCGCCGGATAGCGCCCTTCGCCTTTGAGTTCAACACGGATATCACCGAGGTGTACATTCCCTTATATGTAGAAAGCATCGGAAAAAGCGCATTCTTCCACTGCTCCGCCATAAAGAAGCTGGATACGGGCGAGGTGAAGGAGATAGATACCGGTGCATTCTGCGGCTGCTCTGAGTTGACTGAAGTGATACTGTACCATGCTGAGAAGATCGGCCAGTACGCCTTTGCAGACTGCGAGAAGCTGTGGCTGATCACTATTGAAAACCCTGAGTGTGAGATCTATGACGACCCTGCCACGATCTGCTACGGCGGAAACGAAAAGGACGGCTACACATTCGGCGGAACGATCAGCGGACTTGAGGGCTCTACAGCTCTGGATTACGCTAAGAAATACGGCTATAACTATGAGGAGATGTTCCCCTATGTGATCACTTGCACGGGTGACGCCAACGGCGACGGCAAGGTGGACTTAGGGGACGCAGTTGCCGTGCTCCAGTACGTTGCTCTTCCGGCAAAGTATTCCCTGGACGAGTATCACCTGAGTGTCGCTGACGTTGTGGACAAGGATACCAGCGGTGTCAACGGCAAGGACGCCCTTGCCCTGATGATGGTGGACGCAGGACTTATCCTGGATGAGGAATTGCCTGTCACATCGGCAAAATTGGATGAAAAGCTGGCTGAGCAGCCGGCAGTATGACTAGCTTTACCGGGTCCGGTCTTGGACCCGGACTTTTTTGCCAGGAAGATCCCCAGGAAGATCAGCAGAGCTCCGGCTGTGTAGCAAATCATGTCTATCCATGAGAAGCTGGTGCCGATAAGCACTCGGAAAAACCTGATGTGACCCAGTCCCAGCAGGTCAACGATGTGGATCCCTTGCAGGAATTCCACCAAATAGGCGAAAACGAGCACTCCTGCCGCCACGAGATAGTGGTCATTTTTTCCGCCGAGAATGATCTGTACAAAGCAGTATACCGCCCAAACCACGATCACGTCGCCCATGTAGTTTCGGATAAATCCGCCGTGGAGGAAGAGTGCGATCATTACCTCCACCGCCAGCAAAAGCAGGAATATCCCTGCATAGCGCAGCCTCATTTGTCCAGCTCCTTTGCCAGATCCGGGAAAATGCTCAGGCTCCGGCGTAGGATCCCGTTCATGGCGGCGATGGCAGTGCCGTAGTTGGTGAAGGGCACTCCTGCGGCGAGGGTGCGCTTCATGCGTGAGGTCACCTCACGGGCGTTCAGCATACAGCCTCCGCAGTGGATCACGAGGGAGATCCCGGAGAGGTCCTCGGGGAAGTCTCTTCCGGAGGAAAGCTGGATCTTCAGCGATCTTCCGGTGGTTTTTTTCAGCAGAGCCGGCAGCTTCACGCTTCCGATGTCGCCGCACTGCCTGTGGTGAGTGCAGCCCTCTGAGATCAGTACGGTGTCGCCTTCCTTCAAGGAGGAAATGGCTGCTGCGCCCCGGACAGCGGTCTCCAGAAAGCCCTTATATCGAGCCATGAGAATCGAGAATGAGGTCAGGGGAACGTTCTCGGGAACGATCCTGCTGACCATTCCGAAGGCCTGAGAGTCGGTGATCACCATTTTCGGGGGAGCTGCCAGAGCGGAGAGAGTCTGTGCGAGCTGGTGCTCCTTGGTGAAAAGAGCCATAGCGTCGGCGTCCAGCACGTCACGGAGAGTTTGGGTCTGGGGAAGGATCATGCGTCCCTTGGGAGCGGACTGGTCGATCGGGGTCACCAGCACCACCATATCCCCGGGGGAGAGCAGGTTGCCTACGATCCGGCGCTCCTCCTGAGCCGGAGCCATAGCCGCAAGCCGCTCCTTGAGCTCGTGTATGCCCTGACCTGTCCTGGAGCTGACAGAGAGCTGGTTTTCCCCGGTGATCTGGGGAACAGACAGGTCGGCCTTAGTGAAAACGATGAGGAAGGGAATCTGGTTTTCCTTGAAGAGACCGATAAGCTGGCGGTCGGCCTCGCCAAGGGGAGCGGTACCGTCAGCGGCAAGAACAGCCATATCGGTCTTGGCAAGGATCTGGCGAGTCTTCTTTACACGGAGCTCGCCCAGAGCGCCCTCGTCGTCAAAGCCGGGGGTGTCGATGATCTCCACAGGACCCAGCGGAAGGAGCTCCATGGCCTTATAGACCGGGTCAGTGGTGGTGCCCTTCACGTCGGAGACCACGGAGAGCTCCTGGCCGGTGACGGCGTTGACGAGGCTGGATTTTCCGGCATTTCTGCGGCCAAAGAAGCCGATGTGTACCCTCTCGCCGGAGGGCGTATCGTTAAGGCTCATAGTGTACCTCCTAAAGTTATAATTATTGCGTGGTGCAGGGAGCCGCTCGCTCTCTGCCGGAGTCAAGAGACAGAGCCTCTTGCAGGGTCCGGGACAGAGTCACGGCAGGAGTTTTTCTCTATATAAAAACACACGTCCCCTATGAAAGGGGACGCTTTATGCTTTGATGATCAGAATTCGATCTGGCTGATAACGCTCTTCAGAGCCTTTGCACTTGCCTGGAGCTGTGCGGTCTCCTCCTCAGTGAGAGAAGGGCTGATCTCACGCTCGATGCCGTTGCAGCCGATAACGCAGGGAAGGCTGAGGCAAACATCATTGATACCGTACTTGTCGTTGATAAGTGTGGAAACGGGGATGATGTTCTTTGCGTCACGAAGGATCGAGTCGCAGATCTTGTTGACGCTCATTGCGATGGCGTAGAAGGTCGCACCCTTTCTCTTGATGACCTCTGCACCGGCAGTTCTGACCTCGCTGAGGATCTCGTCCTTGTCGATGTCGGGAGTTTCCTCGTCATTGCAATACTCATCAGCAGGAACGCCTGCGATGCTGGAAGAGGACCAAGCGATCATGGAGGAGTCGCCGTGCTCGCCAAGAACATTTGCGTGGATGCTGTTGGGGCTCAGACCTGTGTGGTCAGCGATGATAGAGCGCAGACGTGAGGTGTCAAGCGCTGTACCTGAGCCCAGGACCTGCTTAGGAGTCAGGTCTGTACACTTGAGGATAGTGTATGTAATGATGTCAACGGGGTTGCTGACAACGACGTAAACTGCATCGGGAGCTGCCTTAGCGATCTGAGGCATAACGTCCTTGATGATGTTGACGTTGGCCTGAGCAAGATCAAGACGGGTCTGGCCGGGCTTTCTTGCAAGGCCGAGAGTAACGATAACTATGTCGGAGCCTGCGGCGTCCTCGTAGGTGCCGTCATAGACCTCGATATTGTGGCCGAAGGAGATGCCCTGACGAATATCCATAGCCTCACCCTTAGCCTTAGCCTTATTGATGTCGACCAGGACGATGTCTGTGCAGGTGCCGGCTACGGCAAGAGTATATGCAACAGTAGCGCCAACGTTTCCGGCGCCGAGGATAGTAATTTTAGTTCCGTTTTTTTCTGCCATGATGATTACCTCCGTTAAGAGTTTGTATATTCCCTATATACTATACTACTATTATAACACATCGGCGCAAAATATCAAGGGATAAAGAATGAACATTCTCTAAAATCGTAAAAACATACAGATCAAAGGCGCAATCAACAGATTTTTTTAACTTTAGGGGGCTTTGGGGGACTGATGAAAATGAATAATATCCGCTAATTAGTGGATATTTTCCGGAAAAATGAATAAATATCCAAACCCCCTTGACATTCTTTTACAGGGGTGTATAATATACTTATCGGAAAATTTTTACCGGCTCAGGCCGGTCTCATATCCAAGGAGGTAAATCATCATGGCTAAGGAAATCAAAAAGGTGGTCCTCGCTTATTCTGGCGGACTTGACACTTCTATCATCATCCCGTGGCTGAAGGAAAATTACAACAACTGCGAGGTCATCGCTGTTTCAGGTGACGTAGGACAGGGCGCTGAGCTTGACGGACTTGAGGAAAAGGCTATCAAGACCGGCGCTTCTAAGCTCTACATCGAGGATCTGAAGGAGGAGTTCATCCAGGATTACGTTTATCCTACAGTTCAGGCCGGCGCTATCTATGAGAACAGATATATGCTGGGCACCTCCTTTGCAAGACCTATCATCGCAAAGCGTATCGCTGAGATCGCTATCAAGGAAGGCGCTGACGCTATCTGCCACGGCTGCACAGGAAAGGGCAACGACCAGGTGCGTTTCGAGCTGGCTATCAAGGCATTCGCTCCTGATATGGAGATCATCGCTCCTTGGAGGATCTGGGACATCAAGTCCAGAGATCAGGAGATCGACTACGCTGAGGCTCACAATATCCCTCTGAAGATAAACAGAGAGACAAACTACTCCAAGGACAAGAACATCTGGCACCTCTCTCATGAGGGTCTGGATCTTGAGGATCCTGCAAACGAGCCGCAGTATGAGAAGCCCGGCTTCCTTGAGATGGGCGTTTCTCCTATCAACGCTCCTGACAAGCCCACTTACGTTACTATCCACTTCGAGAAGGGTATCCCCACCGCTATCGACGGCAAGGAGATGAACGGCGTTGAGCTGGTTTCCACACTGAACAAGCTGGGCGGCGAGAACGGTATCGGTCTGGCTGACCTTGTTGAGAACCGTCTTGTTGGAATGAAGTCCAGAGGCGTTTATGAGACTCCCGGCGGTGCTATCCTCTACCACGCTCACGAAGTTCTCGAGACTATCACTATCGATAAGGAGACTGCACGCATCAAGCAGTACCTCGGCATCAAGTTCGCTGACATCGTTTACAACGGCCAGTGGTATACTCCTCTCCGTGAGGCTCTCAGCGCTTTCGTTACTGAGACTCAGAAGAACGTTACAGGCGACGTTAAGCTGAAGCTCTACAAGGGCAACATCATCAACGCCGGCGTAACTTCTCCCTACACTCTCTATGATGAGGAAGTTGCTACATTTGACGAGGACGATGTTTACGACCAGAAGGACAGCGCAGGCTTCATCAACCTCTTCGGTCTCCCGATCAAGGTCAAGGCTAAGCTGGATCAGAAGAGAAACAACAAGTGATCGATCGTCTTTGGACAGTTCGTTTTTTCGCTTTTCTAAACTGATATGTTATCCAGGCAGGGGAGCCTTCTCCTGCCTGTAGCTTTTTTGGATGTTAGCTGTTAGCTGTTAGCTATTAGCCGTTAGCTATTAGCTAAAAGCTAAAGGCTGATAGCTAGAAACAAAAACTCAATAACAAAAAGATGAAAGGTAAGATACTATGGCAGACATGATGTGGGCAGGAAGGTTTTCCAAGCAGGTGGACGCTGGCGTCAATGCTTTCAACTCTTCCATTGCCTTTGACGGACGTATGTACCGTCACGATATTCAGGGCAGTATCGCCCACGCCACTATGCTTGGCGAGTGCGGTATAATCCCTCAGGAGGACAGCGCTAAGATCATCGAGGGCCTCAAGGAGATCCTCAGTGATATAGACTCCGGTGCACTGGAGCTTGACCCCAATGCTGAGGATATCCATATGTTCGTTGAGGCTGAGCTGACAAAGCGCCTTGGGGACGTTGGAAAAAGGCTCCACACTGCACGTTCAAGAAACGATCAGGTGGCAGTTGACCTGAGACTCTACCTTAGGGACGAGATCGCTGAGATCATGGCCATGGTCAAGAAGCTGGCCGCTGCTCTCATCGAGATGGCAGCTCAGCACACCGAGACCATCATGCCGGGCTACACTCACCTCCAGAGAGCTCAGCCAATAACCTTCGCTCACCACCTTATGGCCTATGTTTGGATGCTGCTGAGGGATCTGGACAGACTGAGGGACGCTGGCGAGCGCATGAACGTTTGCCCTCTGGGCTGCGGAGCTCTTGCCGGAACTACCTACCACACCGATAGACAGCGCACCTCAGACCTGCTGGGCTTTTCTGCACCTATGCCCAACAGCCTTGACGGAGTTTCCGACAGAGATTACTGCGTGGAGCTGTGCTGCGCAATGTCACTGCTGATGACCCACCTTTCACGCTTCTCTGAGGAGATCATCCTCTGGTGCTCTTGGGAGTTCAAATTCGTGGAGCTGGACGACGCCTTCGCAACAGGCTCCTCCATAATGCCACAGAAGAAAAACCCCGATGTTACGGAGCTTATCCGTGGCAAGACCGGAAGAGTCAACGGCGACCTTGTTACTCTGCTGACTATGATGAAGGGACTTCCCCTGGCTTACAACAAGGATATGCAGGAGGACAAGGAGGCTATCTTCGACGCTATCGACAACGTGAAGCTCTGCGTCAAGACCTTCACTCCCATGCTGACTACCATGAGAGTTCTTAAGGAAAATATGCGAAATGCCGCAGCAAGAGGCTTCATCAATGCCACTGACTGCGCAGATTACCTGGTGAAGAAGGGTATGCCCTTCCGTGATGCTTACAAGATCACAGGAACTCTCGTTGCTCAGTGCATCGAGAAGGGACTTACTCTGGAGACACTGCCCATGGCCGATTACAAGGCAATGACCGACCTCTTCGATGAGGACGTTTACCAGGCTATCAGCCTTGAGACCTGCGTTCGTGAGAGAAAGTCTGAGGGCGGTCCTTCGCCGGAGGAGGTCACAAAGCAGATCGCTCTTGCTAAGGCACAGCTGGAGAAGTTCGCATGAATAAAAAGGATCTGACCTTCACCATTGGCCTGACCATACTCATGGGAGTTATCTGGATCGCCGGCGAGCTTGTAATGGGACTGTGGATCCCTGTGGTGCCAAAGGCGCACGCATTCTGGCTGACGGGGATCGTCATCGTGACGCTGGTGATCAGCGTTTGGCACTCCATGAAGGAGGACGAGAGCGACCGTCAGGATCCCAAGCGTGCCAAGTACGACCGGAAGACCAGCAAACGGAAAAAGTGATCCCGGGATCATGCTGAAGCGCTCCGAAAAGGGGCGTTTCGCTGAAAGATACATCAACAAAATTGGAGGAATAACAAATGTCAGTTAAGGTTTATATTGACGGGCAGGAGGGTACTACCGGCCTGAAGATCCTCGAGCGCTTCGAGGGCAGAAATGATATCGAGCTCATCCGTATCAGTGAGGAGCTCAGAAAGGATCCTGCCGAGAGAGCCCGTCTCATCAACAGCGCAGACTACGTTTTCCTCTGCCTGCCGGACGCAGCTTCCATTGAGGCAGTTTCCTTCATCGACAAGGATAACGACCACGTCCGCATTATCGACGCCTCTACTGCTCACCGCACAAACCCCGATTGGGCTTATGGCTTCCCGGAGCTTTCTGCTGAGCACAGAGCAAAGATCGCAGGCTCCAAAAGAGTTGCGGTGCCCGGCTGCTATGCCAGCGGCTTCGCTTCGATCGTTTATCCTCTTGTTGCAAACGGCGTGATCCCGGCGGACTACCCGGTCTTTGCCTATGCCACATCAGGCTACAGCGGCGCCGGAAAGAAGGCTATCGCTGTTTATGAGGGCGACGAGAAGCCCTTTGAGTTCAATAGCCCCCGTCAGTACGCTCTTTCTCAGGCGCACAAGCACCTCCCCGAGATGCAGGCTGTTTCCGGGCTGACCTACAAGCCTATGTTCAACCCCATGGTCTGCGATTACTACAGCGGAATGGTGGTGAGCGTGCCGATACAGACAAGAACTCTCCCCAAGAACTTCACTCCTGAGGAGATCCAGAAAATGTACGCAAAGCACTACGCCGGAGCAAAAATGGTTGAGGTGATGCCTCTCATGAGCCCCGACGAGCAGAAGGGCTTCTTCCTGGCCTCAAATACTCTCAGCGGCCAGAACAAGCTCCAGGTATTCGTTTTCGGAAACAGCGACCAGATCCTGCTCTGCGCCCGTCTTGACAACCTTGGCAAGGGCGCCAGCGGTGCGGCTGTACAGTGCCTCAACATCATGATGGGTATCGACGAGACCACCGGTCTTGTCTGAAGGGAGGCGCTATGGAGATCCGCAAAATGACGATCAGCGACTACGACGCTGTGTATGACCTGTGGATGTCCTGCAAGAATATGGGCTTCAATGACGTGGACGACTCCCGGGAGGGCATCGAGCGCTTTCTCCGGAGAAACCCTTCCACCAACTTCGTTGCCGTGGACGAGGGCAGGATCGTTGGAGTTATCCTCGGCGGACAGGACGGAAGGCGTGGCTTTATCCACCACATGGCCGTTGCAGGGACTCACAGGCGTCAGGGACTTGGCACAAGGCTGGTGCAGGCCTGCCTTGAGGCCATGAAGGCGGAGCAGATCAGCAAGGTGGCTCTGCTTGTGTTCAAATATAACGATGACGGCAATGCCTTCTGGGAAAAACAGGGCTTCACCGTCAGGGAGGATCTGAACTACCGAAATATGGCTCTCCGAGAGCTTGTTAGGATAGATACATGAGGAGGAATATCCATGGAACTTAAAAAGATAGGCAATGTTAAGTACATAAACGGCGGTGTTTGCGCCGCTAAGGGATTTCGTGCAAACGGCGTGCAGTGCGGACTGACTCACGAGGGCGCTATCCCCACTAAGGGCAAGAACGACCTGGCTCTCATCGTTTCTGACACTATGTGCAGCGCTGCGGCTGTTTACACCACAAACAAGGTGAAGGGCGCACCGATCCTTGTTACTAAGGATCACATCTCAGACGGCAAGGCTCAGGCTGTTATCGTGAATTCCGTAAACGCAAATACCTGCAACCCTGACGGCGTTCAGAAGGCTGAGAAGATGTGTCAGCTTGCAGCAAGCGAGCTCGGCCTAGACGAGAAGGACGTGATCGTTGCTTCTACGGGAGTTATCGGCCAGGTGCTCCCCATTGAGCCCATTGCAGCCGGAATGAAGGGCCTTGCAGAGGGTCTGACCTACGACGGCAACCCAAGAGCTGTTCAGGCTATCATGACCACCGACACCATGCCCAAGGAGGTAGCTGTTGAGTTCGAGCTGGGCGGAAAGACCTGCCGTCTGGGCGGAATGCTCAAGGGCAGCGGAATGATCCACCCCAACATGGCTACGACTCTCACCTTCCTGACCACTGATGCAGCTGTCTCTCCTGAGATGCTCCAGCAGGCTCTGAGCCGTGTGGTAAAGGTCACGCTCAACCGTGTCAGCGTTGACGGAGACACCTCCACCAACGATATGGTATGCGTAATGGCTTCCGGAGCTGCCGGAAATGCCGAGGTAAACAACGACGGCGCCGACTATGAGGTCTTCGAGAACGCTCTGTACAACGTTATGCTGAACCTTGCAAGAATGATGGCAAGGGACGGCGAGGGCGCTACAAAGCTGATCGAGTGCGCTGTTTCGGGAGCTCCCGACGATAAGACTGCCGAGACTGTTGCAAAGTCGGTCATCACTTCCAGCCTTTTCAAGACCATGATCTTCGGCGAGGACGCCAACGCAGGCCGTATCTACTGCGCTGTGGGCTACGCTGAGGGGGATTTCGACATCAGCAAGGTGGATATCGACATTGCATCAAATGCAGGAAATATCGCTGTGGGACGTCAGGGCTGTCTGGTGAAGTTCGATGAGAACAAGGCCAAGAAAGTGCTTTCCGAGGAAGTTATCCAGGTCATCATCAATATGGGCAGCGGCTCAGGCTCTGCGGTATGCTGGGGCTGTGACCTGACTTATGATTACGTTAAGATAAACGGCGACTACCGCTCATGAGGGCCTTGCAGGGGCTCAGCTGGCAGCGGCGCCTGGAAGCAGGGGAGAAGCTCCTGTGGCATGGCGCCGAGGCAAGAGCCTTCGGCCGCAGCGATCTTCCCATTTGGCCGTTTATAGCGGCAACTGCGCTGCTGGGGTACTTCGTCAGCAAAGACTTCGACTACATCGAGCCCTGGAGGATATACGGCGGCATAGGTGCGGTGATCATGGGAGCCTGGCTCTTTGCGGAGCTGGTGTTCTTTACCGGCATATCCTACTACGCCATTACCGACAGACGCATAATGGAGAGGTGTCTTTTCCGGGTGACGGAGATACGCTTTCCCGACATCGATTATATCGGAGTTGGCGGCATAATGCGGCACATGAGGGCGCTCCGCACGAGCATGGAGCAGGCAAAGTCCGCCGCAGCGGAGGAGCTGGCCGATTTTAGGATACCCGACCTGCCGGAGGACTTCCCCGAGAATTTCGCAGTTGGAGCCGGCGATACCGAGATCCAGTTTGCCGTGAAGGACTCTTCCCAGCCGGCAAGGATCATCCGAGAAATAATGAGCGGCAAAGAGCCGTAAAGGAGTAAAATAATGGAACAGAATATCTCAAACCGGGATAAATCGCAGGTGCTCATCGACGCCCTGCCCTATATACAGAAGTACAACAACAAGATCCTCGTTGTAAAGTACGGCGGAAACGCCATGACCAACGACGAGCTGAAGGACGCTGTTATGAAGGATATCGTGCTGCTTTCTCTCATCGGAGTGAAGGTGGTGCTGGTACACGGCGGCGGCCCTGAGATCAACGAGATGCTCAAGAAGCTGAACATCGAGAGCAAGTTCATCAACGGCCTGCGCTACACCGACGAGCAGACCATCGACGTGGTGAAAATGGTGCTGGCCGGAAAGGTCAACAAGGAGCTTGTGCAGCTTCTTGCTCAGCACGACGGCAAGGCTGTGGGTCTTTGCGGAATAGACGGCGAGATGCTCCTTGCGGAGAAGAAGACCACCGAGGACGGCCAGGATCTGGGCTATGTGGGCGAGATCACTTCCGTCAACACCAAGCCTATCCTTGACGCTCTGGCAAACGGCAACGTTCCTGTTATCGCAACAGTTGCAACTGACAAGCAGGGCAACACATACAATATCAATGCAGATACAGCTGCTGCCCGTATCGCCGCAGAGCTGGGCGCTGAGAACCTGATCCTCATGACCGACATCGCAGGCCTTCTGAGAGACAAGGACGACCCATCAACTCTCATTCCCGAGGTCAATGTCAGCGAGGTGCCCCTCCTGAAAATGCAGGGTATCATCTCCGGCGGAATGATCCCCAAGATCGACTGCTGCGTGGAGGCTGTCAGACGAGGAGTTGACAGAGCCGTTATCATCGACGGAAGAGTTCCCCACTCGATCCTCATCGAGATACTCTCCAGCGAAGGTATCGGCACTCAGTTCAAATGAGCAGCACACAGAAGACCGGCAGGAATTACTTCATCGACGTGGTGAAGCTGGTGCTGACGGTTTTCGTTTTCATCAATCACACTCTGGATTTCAAGGAGGGCACGGTCTGGCCGGAGCGCTTCCTTTACACGGGAGGTCTGGGCTGGATCTGCGTCCACTACTTCTTCGTGATCTCTGGATTTCTCATGGTCATGAGCTTTTTCCGGAGAAAGGGCGAGGAGGTCTCTCCCGGGAAGTCTACCGCCGGCTTCATCTGGCGGAAATTCAGCAGTATCGGCCTGCAATACTACGCAGCCCTGATCCCGGCGGTGGGAGTGTACCTTTACACGATCCGGGACCGGCTGAGCCTGGGGTACCTGAGCAATTTCAGCTTCCACCTGATCCCGGAGCTGCTGCTGATCAACCGTGTGGGCATCGACCCCCTTTACGTCAACCTTCCTACCTGGTATATCCAGTGTATGCTGATCTGCATGATCCCGCTGTACTGCCTGCTTTGCAGGAACAGCCGGATCTTCCTGAACGTTATCGCCCCACTGGGAGCGCTGTTGGGACTTTCCTTCATGTTCAGACAGGACAGCATCTTCATCGGCGCCAAGGGACAGGATCTGCTCCTGACCAACGGCCTGATCCGTGGCTTCACAGGACTGCTTTGCGGCTGCTGCGGATACATTATATATGAGAAGCTGAAAAATGCGGAGCTGACCAAGGCTCAGCGCAGGCTCTTTTCGGCGGCGGAGATCCTTTTGTACCTGTGGATGTTCACAGGCTGCTTCACCGGTCATGCCGACACCAAGGGACACTTCCTGGCAATGCTGCTGATCCCTCCGGCGACTGCCCTTACCTTCAGCGGCGCCGGGATCACGGGAAAGCTGTTCACCTGGCAGGGGTTTAGCCGGCTGGGAGGCCTTAGCCTTGCACTTTACCTGAACAACTGGTCCGCAAGGCGCATAGTCATGGTATTCTTCCCGGGGATGAGCTGGGCAAGATCCACGGCTTACATGGCAGCCTTCACCCTGGGACTCTGCCTGATCTACTGGCTGATCTTAGCAGTTTGCAGAGCTCTTTGGAGAAGAGGACTGAAGGAGATCTTCACCCTAAAGGGCAGATCTGAATAAAAAAATTACTTTGTAAACGAAAAATTTACGCATTTTGCCTCTCCGGTTATTGATTTAATGACCAAAACAGCGTTATAATTATAGTGTGGTATAATGCGCAGAGGAGAATGCTGTACCGGCTTGAGCCGGAGATAAGGAGCTATACCATGAGCAAGAGCGAGAATGTTATCGAAAAATTTGACAATAGCGTTATGCACTCCTACGGAAGATATCCGCTGGTCTTAGAGCACGGCGAGGGAAGAACTGCCTGCGATGAGGACGGCAAGAGATACATCGACTTTGGCAGCGGTATCGGCACTAACAGCCTGGGCTACTGCGATGAGGAGTGGGCTGACGCTGTTTGCGCACAGGTGAGAAAGCTCCAGCATAATTCCAACTATTACTATACATCTGTTCAGGCTGATTTCGCTGAAACTCTCTGCAAGTCAACAGGCTACAGCAAGGTCTTCTTCGGAAACAGCGGCGCAGAGGCTAATGAGTGCGCTATCAAGATTGCAAGGAAGTACAGCTTCGACAAGTACGGCAAGGGCAGACACAACATCATCACTCTGGTGAATTCCTTCCACGGAAGGACCATCGCTACCCTTTCTGCAACCGGTCAGGAGGTCTTCCATAACTACTTTTTCCCCTTCCTGGAGGGATTTGTCAACGTTACCGCCAACGATATCGACGACCTGAAGGCCAAGCTGGACGATACGGTCTGCGCTGTTATGCTGGAGTATATCCAGGGCGAGGGCGGCGTTAATTCCCTTGATCAGGAGTTCGTGGACGCTGTTTATGAGCTCTGCGGACAGAAGGACGTTCTGGTGATCGCCGATGAGATACAGACCGGCGTAGGCAGAACAGGAAAGCTCCTTGCAGGCGATTGGTTCGGCAAAAAGGCCGACATCACCACTCTTGCAAAGGGCATTGCCGGCGGACTTCCCATGGGAGCCTGCCTTGTGAACGAAAAACTCAGCCAGGTGCTCACTCCCGGAACTCACGGCTCTACCTTCGGCGGAAACCCTGTTTCCTGCGCAGGCGGACTTGTGGTGTTCGGCAGAGTAGCAAACGAGAGCTTCCTCTCCGGCGTTCAGGCAAAGGCGGCCATGATCCGGGAAAAGCTCAGCACCTGCAATGAGGTGGCCGGCGTCAGCGGTATCGGACTGATGGTGGGCATCTCGCTTAAAACTAAAAAGGCCGGAGATGTGGCGAAGGAGGCTCTTAACAGGGGACTTCTCGTTCTTACGGCCAAGGAAAAGGTCAGACTGCTCCCTCCGCTTACCATTACCGAAAGCGAGCTTAGTGAGGGACTAGATATACTAATAGGCATACTGGAGGAATAACAATGGAGTTGATGATACACACCAAGGGCAGCAAGTATACAGCTGTGGATAAGAAGGGCAGGACTATATATACCGTGAAGAAAAAAGGCTTCGGAGCACCGAGGTACCTCCTTCTTGATGCCAGCAATTATCAGCTGTACTCCCTTTTGCAGACGGGCGATGACAGAAAGCCTACCTTTAGCCTCACCCATAACGAGGCCGGCTTTATAAATCTGACCTGCAAATCGCTGTTCCTGGATCCCACTATCCTGGCCGAGGGAAAGGATGCCGTGTATCAGATCGCCAGCAAGGATCACAGGGACTTCACCGTGATAAAGGACGGCACAGCTATCGGCTTTATCAAGACTCTCCTGACTGTTTCGGGGGATCTTGAGTACGAGGTACAGATCGACGACAAGTTCTTCGACGACTATATGATACTCTTTGTAGTTGCGGTAGACCGCACCTTTGGCGATATGAATAAATCAAAATAAGTTAATCGAAAGGATAAGACCATGAAGCACTTACTTAAAATGTTAGATCTCAGCACTGAGGAGATCATTGACATACTCAACCTTGCCGACCAGCTCAAATACGAGCTCAAGCACGGCATACCCCACCCAAGGCTCCAGGGAAAGACTCTGGGAATGATCTTCCAGAAGGCATCTACCCGTACCCGTGTTTCCTTTGAAACAGGTATGTATCAGCTGGGCGGCTATCCGCTGTTCCTCTCCTCTAACGACCTCCAGATCGGAAGAGGCGAGCCTGTGCAGGATACAGCCCGTGTTCTCTCACGCTACCTCGACGGCATCATGATCCGTACCTTCGAGCAGAAGGAGGTAGAGGATCTGGCTCAGTACGGAAATATCCCGATAATCAACGGCCTGACAGACTTCTGTCACCCTTGCCAGGTGCTGGCTGACCTTATGACGATCCGTGAGTTCAAGGGCAGCTTCGACGGCAAGAAGATGTGCTTCATCGGTGACGGAAACAATATGGCTAACTCCCTGATCGTTGGCTGCCTGAAGGTGGGCATGGAAGTTGCTATAGCTTGTCCTGACGACTATCAGCCCCCCAAGGAGATCCTGGATTTCGCAGCAGGCTACGGCGATAAGTTCACAATGACAAACGTGCCTCTTGAGGCTGCTAAGGACTGCGATGTGCTGATCACCGATGTTTGGGCTTCAATGGGACAGGAAGGCGAGGCCGAGAAGCGCCGCAAGGCATTCGCAGGCTATCAGATCAACGACGAGCTCATGGCTGTGGCTAAGCCCGATGCGATGGTGCTCCACTGCCTGCCGGCTCACCGTGAGGAGGAGATCACAGAGAAGGTCTTCGAGGCTCACGCAAACGAGATCTTTGAGGAGGCTGAGAACCGCCTCCACGCTCAGAAGGCTGTTATGGTCAAGCTGATGGCGTAAGTACATAAGCGGACAGTGAAGAGCTGTCCGCTTTTTCTAAATAGAAAGGAAGAAGAAATATGCTTGAAACGATCCTGGGCGGAGTTGGAGCAGCGGCGCTGGCAGTGGGCCTTGTGCTGGCGGCAAGGGCGCTGATGTTTATGAACTCCGGGGAAAAGACGGTGGCGGAGGTGATCTCCTGCACCAAAAGCCAGAAGGGCTGGTATGCCCCGAAGGTGAGGTATACGGCTTCCGGCAAGGAAGTGGAGGCTGTTTCGGCGGTGGAATTCGCCAATGAGATAAAGCCAGGGGAGCAGCGCCTCATTATATATAATAAAAAGCAGCCGGAGAGCTTTCGCTTTGCTGACTCATTTCGCACAAATCTGGTGGGATATGGGCTGTTAGCCCTCATAGGAGCGCTGTTTGTGGCGAGATTTTGGATCTTCTAGGGCAATTTGTACAAATATCTCGATAAATAAACAGAAAACTTTGAGTTGACAAAAGAAAAAAATGGTGATATAATAATTAAGTCGCCTGATGAGGACGACGAAAACAGCACCTTGAAAACAGAACAATGCAAGAAAAAGTAACGACCCTTGAGATTCCTTTTC
>Ga0208824_1000358_pt1 | contig 50836 bp, 41 predicted proteins | sample AD_JPNTR3_MetaG_FD_184447 | JGI IMG/M metagenome (GOLD analysis project Ga0208824, IMG submission 184447) | Active sludge microbial communities of municipal wastewater-treating anaerobic digesters from Japan - AD_JPNTR3_MetaG (SPAdes) (version 2) | ecosystem: Engineered > Bioreactor > Anaerobic...
CGAAGTTTGATTTAAGATTGTGCATTAGTTTATCTCCTTGTTTATTATTGAATTACAATACAATAATTTAAGGATTTTTAAGCTAATGCACATCTTATTTTTTAGGTTTTTATTTCACACAACGGGTTAAGTTTATATATTTGTGTATTCAAACCTATATTAGAAAACAACATTCATTTCCTTTCCAGTATATTTTACATCTTTAACTTTATGCTCCATTTCTTCTGTCCCTGTTCCATGATCCTTTGATACGATAATAATCTGAAAGTTTCTATTATTTAACATTCCAGAAAACATTCCTTTTCTTTCACTAATCTTAAGTGTCCTCATTGCGTTAATCCATTTAAATTCAATAGTTGAATACATCCCTTTTTCATAATTGTAGTTATCCCCTTCATCTTCATACAATGTAAAAGTACCATCGGCTCCTTCGTAAATTCGAATTTCCAGACTATCCCACTTTTTTTCAGTGGCATACTGAACTTTCGGTCCAAAAGGTACGATAGAACCAGCTTTCACAAACAAGGGAATTATATCGATCGGCACTTCTTTTTCAATATACTGTCCTCCTTTGTACTTTTCACCTGTCCAGAAGTCATACCAAATAGTTCCTTTGGGTAGATAAAGTTTCCTTGATTTAATGGTACTGAAATCATCCTTCATATCTTTTGAATACATTGCTTCAGTAACCGGACAAACAAGGATTGACTTGCCAAACATATACTGGTCATTAATGTCAAGTGCCTGACGATCATTGGCAAAATCCATAACCAGTGCGCGCATCATGGTAGATTGATTAGCAGTAACATCCCATGAAGTCGAATAAATATAAGGCAACAGGAGGTAACGTAAGTTTATAAATTTCTCAATGGCATCATATATTTTATCGCCTTTTTCCCCAAATTGATAAATTTCACGAGGGGCATCAGCTCCGTGTGAACGCATCATCGGACAAAATGCTCCAAACTGAAGCCAACGAACATAAAGTTCACGATAATTTGCATCTTCTAATTTTTTAGGAAAATTCCAGAGAAAAAAACCTCCAATATCAGAATTCCAATAAGGTATGCCACACAAAGAAAAATTAAGTCCGGCCGATATTTGATTTCTCAATGCCTCCCACGATGCTACTACATCCCCTGACCATACAACTGATCCATAACGCTGTTGTCCGGCAAAAGCCGAACGCGTGAGGATAAAAACACGCTTTTCGGAAGTATCTGCTCGTTGATGTGTGAATACACCTTCTACAGTCATTAATGGATATGCATTTCGAACTTTACGAAATGAACCAAGAAAAGTTTGATTATCCAAATCACTCTCCTTGAATTGCAGATGATCAGGCTCGGATGAATCGATCCACCAACCATCAATACCAAGAGAAAACAATCCTTGCTTAAGGTATTTCCAATAAATATCGCGAGCTTGAGGATTATAAGCGTCGTATACTCTCACACCTGAAGGATAGTCCATCCTTGGCGGCCATTTATCTGAACCCGATTCGGGCCAGGTAATAAAATCAAGCAAAGCATTTATTTCTTTCAGTTCTTTATACTGTTTAGTTTGTGGCCCGAATGAGTTCCATATCGAAATGATGATATGTGCATTTAATGAGTGAATATCATTAACCATTTTTTGTGGGTCATAAAATTCGGCATTAAGAAAATCCATAGCATTCCACAGATAATTATTTCCCCAGTATTGCCAATCCTGAATAATACCATCAATAGGCACATTTAATTCACGATATTTTTTAACTACGCCAACAATTTCATCCTGACTCTTATACCTTTCTTTACTTTGCCAGTAACCAAAAGTCCATAAAGGAAACATCGGTACCTGCCCGGTAAGATTACGCATTTGTGAAATCACACCATCGGCATTGGCACCACACATAAAGTAATAATCAATACAATCCCCGACTTCTGAATCGAAGAAGGTTTCCTCTTGATTATCTAGAAAAGTTGTAGGAGAACAATTGTCCCAGAATAAACCATATCCCTTTACTGACAGAAAAAAAGGAATGTAATCATCAGTATTCCCTTGTATCATGTGGAGTTTAATATTGCGTTGAATCATTTTACCCTGCTGTTGCTGTCCCAGTCCATATATTGCTTCATCTGTGCCCAAAACAAATGATTGTGATACACTGTAAGTATTGACACCAGCATCGTTGAAAGGGATAAACACCGTACTATTTTCTTTCTCGGTTAACAACAGTTTGCCTTTCGAATTCTGGAAAGAAACTTTGCCATTTTTAAGATTTACAAATACCTGAACGTTTCTGCTTTTTAACAAAAGTATATCTCCTGTCTGCTTCACACTTAAATTTACTTTTTGCGGAGTTGCTACCACTGAAAGGCTTTTTTTATCAAAAATATTTCCTGCAGGTGCTTTCAATATTCTAACAGTAGATTCATTAAAAAATTGAATTTCAATATTAACAGAGTTTATTGTTGCTTTAATACCATATTCAGTTTTTTTGTATGACTGTGCATATACTGTTGTATTTATGATACAGCAAAGTGCCAAAACGTTTACAAATATTCTTTTATTCATTTTTGGTCTATAGACAATGTATTAATTCGCCCATTTTTCACCTTCGGGCGTACGTCGCCAACTAAAATAGGCATCTAAAACTTCAAGTGATTTCAAATCAGGTACATTTCCAGCACACGGTGTGTTATTTAAGTACATCACCGCTGGATTAGTATTACTAAAATGAGGCCATTCTGGAAGCTCTTTACAATTTGGGTCTCCATACTTGGCAAAGTTGGTCCAATAGGTTGCCATAATTTGCGATGTCTCGATATCTGATTTTGATACGTTTGAGCGAGTAGAATCGAGTGTCATAAAGACATAAGCAACATCAACACCATGTGGTGTGCCATAATCTGCTTGAGGAGAATCACTCGGGTATTCCGGATGCTGATCAAAATAGTAAAAGAAAACTTTAGACTTTCCGGTTTTCGATTGGAGCCTTGCCCAGCTCCATGTATGCCATCCAAAAGCTGCATCACGCATCAGATTGCGTGCACTGCGGTTTATTGAATTCTTCCCGACGGGATAAACCTGCAAAAGTGAATCAGCATAAGGCCCGAAACGTTTTTTTATATTTTCAATGAAATCCTTAGGTGAACGGCCGACAGGGAAACTTAACCCTTCATCCGAATTGTATCCTATTAAAACATCAACATCGTTATAGTTACCACTTTCGTAAAGCTTGTATTGGTCGTCAGGTATGACATATCCATCGACAATGGGCCAAGCTCCCGGCAAATCCCAACTAGCAGGTAGTTTATCAGCCTCAATTTTTCGGAGCTCAGCAATGGTTTTTACTCTGCATTTAACGAGATAGCTTTCACCATCTTTCTCAGCCTGACGAAGTGTTTTCATGTTTTCACCAGGATAGGTGGTCGGGCGCGTTGGTCCAAATGAACCTCCACTTTGCGAAATAGCTCTGCGAAACAATCCTTTAGCTAACGGTGAAGCACATAGCATGCTAACAGAAATTGCACCGGCCGATTCTCCAAAAATGGTTACATTAGCAGGATCACCTCCAAATGCAGAAATATTTCTCTGGACCCATTGCAATCCGGCAATTTGATCAAGCAAGCCATAGTTACCTGATACTCCGTTCGGATTTTCTGCGCTTAACTCCGGATGAGCCAAAAAACCTAACTGACCGACACGATATGCGATACTGACTACAACAACTCCTTTACGTGCCAGATGCTCGCCATTGTGGACAGGATCGGAAGTAGAGCCGAAACTGAAGCCACCACCGTAAATCCAAACCATAACAGGTAATTTTTCTTTAGTAGATTTAGCTGGTGTCCAAATATTCAAATACAGACAATCTTCGCTTTTTCCCGGGACCGGATTTCCTACCTGCATTGGAGCAGGAGCAAATTGGGTGGCCTGTTTTATGCCTTCCCAATTTTTTACTAGTTGTGGTGCTTTCCAACGCAAATCTCCCACGGGAGGTTCTGCAAAGGGGACACCCTTGAAGATAATCAAATCGTCAGCGACTATTCCCTGAATGATTCCATTCTCTACTTCAACCTGTCCCGAAATTTTCTTTTCACCAGAACTGCAGGAGAGTAACAGTATTGTAATCAGTAAAAAAGATATTTTATGCATCATCTTTATGCATCATCATTTTATTTTCTCCAAAGGTTAGGTAGGAACCGATAATAAAGAAGATGACGCCACGTAGCCCAATCGTGCCCGCCGTTTCCGCCAACATAATATTCGTGTTTGATGTTGTGTTTCGTTAATGCTTCATGGAGGTCAACGCAACGTTGTCCCAGGAAACCTTTTGCTTCTTCTGTACCTTGCCCGACAAACAGATAATTAACTTTTTCGTTTGTTTTCGGATCATTTAAAAATTGACTTAAAGATTCCTCAGCATTTACGTCGCCGGCACTGAGAATGCCAAAGTTTGCAAACAAATCGAGCGAACGAAAACCTATAAACATACTATGGCGACCACCCATCGAAAGGCCTGCTAATGCCCGTCCTTTTGGTTCTTTAATTGTGCTATAATATTGATCGACCAGTGGAATAACGTGATTTCTAAGTTCTTTTTCAAAAATATCAAAAGTCAGTTCAGTGTGTTTAGGATGATTACGATGAATTACCTGATTATTAGGCAGGACAATAATCATTGGAACGGCTTTCCCTTCTGCCAATAAATTGTCCATAATAAAATTGGCTCTTCCATTATACATCCAGTTCGAAGGCAGTTCACCGCTTCCACCGAGGAGGTACAGAACGGGATAATTTTTCGTTGGCTTATAACCCGGTGGCGTGTACACATAGAGTTCGCGTTCTCCCTTAGTAACATCTGAATGGTAAATATGGCGAGTGATAGTACCATGAGGAACATTTTTCGCATCATAATAAGCATGAGCGTCTCCATGTACAATAACTTCACTATATGGTGGCATTGCGGCAAAAGCCGCATAAGTATTAGATGGATCGGTTATTTGAACTCCATCGACAATAAAATGGTATGCATATATATCTGGATTGAGTGGTCCTACAGTCAACGTCCAAATACCATCTTCTCCTTTCGTAAACGGAACGGGTTCATTACCTTTACCCAATGCTGTAAGAATGGCTACTCCCGCCAATTTTACTTCCTGAGCCTTTGGAGCTTTCAACTGAAATGTGACTGTTCGATCATCATGCACATCCGGTGAATTCAAAGGAGCGCTGAATGGAATAAGCCCTTCTGTATTTTTCTGAGGATTGTAATCAAGATTAACATTTGCCTGTTGACACACACAAAGTTTGATAGAGAGTATAAAATATATTCCCAATGTTAATAATATTTTATTAAGTTCCATTGTTGTTCCTGTCTTTATTTCGATTGCATTTTCAAGTTCCAACGTGAATTGTCGCTATTCGGATCGAATGTAGCAAGTGTCAAACTTCTTGCACCTATAGCAATGAGAGCTAAGGGTTCTTTACAATTAGGAACTTCTTTGGGCATTATGCGATATGTACCATCGATCAATTGGTCAATACGCCAGAGTTGTTCGGGTTTTCCGGTGAATTCGGGTACTGTTACCACTTCACGCTCGGCAGTTGCGGTAAGTGTTCGATTAGTACTGGTAATGGTAATCTTGAAGTAGGGTGAACCGAGGTAACCACCCACGCCGTCGACGGGAGTAATTGTCCATTTCTGATGTGGTCGTACCATATTATCACCCATGCGAACAGCGATATCACCAGAAGGCCAATCTTTAATCACATCGGCAAGTTGTTGACCTGGAACTGGTTTTACCGGCTCATCTTTTTCCTGTTGGAACCAGCGCATAGTGTGCGGCAGTCTTACAAAATCAACACATAATTCCAAGACATAACCACTTCTTTCAGATTCAATTATATATACACCTTCTTTAATGTTTTTACCAGTTACGGGCCATCCATCTTTCCAAAGTAAAGGGCGTATTGCAAGCACACTCCGACCACTTTTCTCTAAATCCGCTTCAAAATGGCATGAAATTTTTTGTACGCCATTACCCAAATCTATTAAACCGAAATGACCAGGACCAACAAAGCGTTCATCAGCGGCTACTACAAGTTTACCGCCGCCCCTAAGCATAGGTATACCCATATTATCTACATATGGACCGGTTACTTTTCGAGAACGCCCTACACGAATATTGTATGTCGAGTTGGGACCATCACAACAGGTGCCATGAGTGCCAAGTAGGTAGTACCATCCATCCCGATACATCATCGCCGTTGCTTCACAATCAATGGCAATATCTATAGGCTGATTACCTTCAATGCGTTTTCCTGTTTTGGGATCAAGTTCAATTAATTTAATAAAGCCAAAATAAGTTCCATAGCTAAGCCAAAGTCTGCCATCAGTAGGATCGAGTAAAAATGCTGGATCAATCGCATCACAGTCTTCCTCTCCATCGGACGAGGCAACAATAGTCTCATCTTTAAAACCAAAATCTGGAGATTGGGGATCAAGCGTTTTAGTCCACATTACATAAATATTACTTGCATGTCCACCGCTCAAACCACCTCCGCCTTTTGCATAGGTTACATAGTATCGATCTCCAATCTTTATGACATCAGGAGCAACACCACCACCGGGACGAACAGCACCACCATGCCAAATCCAGCCATCTTCTGAAATCAATCCGCCGCCACCTGTTCCAAATGTATAATATTTCCCATCGCACAATATAACGGTGGAAGGATCATGAATATAGGGTTCACCTTCTTGAGAAAATGCAAAAGTATTACACAGAATAAATATGATAAATAACGTTTGTAATTTGATATTCAATTTCATAGAACCTCCAAGTACAAAAGGATAAATTAATTTTTAATATTTTCGAAACTTGTTGATATATTTTTAATCGGTTTGCCATTTTCATCAATAAAACGTACACAGAAATCACTCATACCAGGGCCATTTATCACAGCGCCACGAATAATGTTTTGTCCTTTTTTAAGAGTTAGCCGTTTAGAGACGAAATCATCCATAACCATTCGACGGTCGCCTGTAAGAAGAAGAACCTCTTCGCCATTGAGCCACCACATGGATGCAGAGTTGGAACCAACAGCCATACGAACATTTTTCATTTCACTCGGACAATCAATAACAGTAACTACCCAGAATAAAACTCCATACGTCTGTTTTTTGAATCTTGTGGCAAAACGAAAAAGCTTGACATTGAATCCCGTAGCATCCAATGCATGCCACGTAAGTTCTTGTTCTCCAACCTTTACCTTGTGGCCATCTTTGGGAATTACAGTAAACTGATTCGGGAAATACTCAGTATAAAATGCTTCCCGTAAATAGCTATCGGTAAATACTGTATTTGTTCGGTTGGGTTTATTAATTGGCTCAAGTAGCAACCACCGCCGGAGAAAGCCGTCATTGTCTGGAACTTTAGGCTCAGATGTGGAAGGCGTAAAATATGGTTCTTTGCTGCCAATAACATCTCTATTGTCGGCATTCATGGCCATTCTATTATTGGTAATAAAGCAACCTTGCAAAACTGACAAAACCCCAATGACGCATAGCAGCGTAATGATATTTCGGATTCTATTCATAAAAAAACACCTTTAGATATTTTTATTTAGTTTTTCAGTGGTTATTAATCATCACTTTGATAGAGTTTTTATTACAAACCCGCCATAGGGTTGTAAAGTGATATTTACCGGCTTCGATAAGAGAATATTCTCTTTCACAAGATTTTTACTATCTTTTGTATCGCTGATGATTATACCTTTTGCAGTTTTAGGTAAGAAAGAAATATCTAAAGTAACAGTCCGGGTGCTTTTTTCTCCATTTATTCCTGCTACGTACCACTGATTTCCTTTTTTTCTGGCAATTATCACATATTTTCCGGGATACCCGTCAATAAATTTTATATCGTCCCAGCTTGTTGGTATGGTACTCATATATTCCTTTACAAAATCATTTTGAATAGCCATTCCTTCGGGTGTTTCGGCAATGTGTTGAATTCCTGAAGTAAAAAGCACAGACAAGGCTATTTCAAAACCTTTGGTTGTTTGGCGTTGAATGTTTGGTATGCCGGAAAAATTTACCGGAGTAAAATCCATCGGATCAAAAAGATTTCTTGTAAAAGGAATCACTGTACAGTGCCATGGCTGATTGTCGGCAAAATACTGTCCAAACGTAACATATTCTTCACCCCGAATGGCCTCCATGCTAACCAGGTTAGGATAGGTACGTTGCCAGCTTCGTGGATAGGTGCAACCATGAAAATTAACAGCAAGATTGTATTTTGCGGCATCGTTCAAAATACCTATATAATACTTCATCATCGATTGTCCATCACCACCAAAAAAGTCCACTTTTATTCCGCCAATACCCATTTCTTTTAATCTTTGAAATTCTTTTGCTCTCGATTCTTTCTTAAGCAATTTGTCGCGTGGTGTTATATTGGTTGTATTCCAATCGCCGGCCGAATTGTACCATAAAAGAATTTTTACATTTTTCTTTTTTGCGTAATCAGCCAGTTCTGATATTTTATCATAACCAATTTGCTGATCCCATAAGGCATCTATTAAACAATACTGCCATTTCATCTCTGCCGCAAAGTCAATGTACTTTTTCTGAATTTCGAAAACCGTAGCATTATCTTTTAGTATGACCCAGCTCCATGAAGCAATACCAGGTTTTAACCACGATGAAACATCGTATTGAGCAGGGATGGCTAAATCGGTACCCAAAGTAGATTCGACAATTCCAGCAAGATTTTCGCTAACGGCTATAATACGCCAGGGGGTGTACCACGGTAGAATCGATTCGGGGAGGTAAGGTTCGTTACCACAGCATTCCTGGGGTTGAGGAAATTGAATAACATATTCTCCATCCGGTGAAAATTGACTTAAACGCGATCCACAATAGTTGGTATCCACTGCAGTTTCTGTAATGCTAATCCAGAAATTTTCGTATTTAAAAAGTGCAGGCATAACCCAGCCTGCCTGATAAGGTGCTGCAGTTCCTACCGGTAACTCTAACTGATAATATTCTTCGTAAGATGGTTGTGTAAAGCACCAGCCGGTTCGGGCATCTGGACATGGTTGAAGAAATGCTTTTGTGGAAAGTTCGAAGTGAAAAGAACTCAATTCCTTAATTATTTTTACGAATGTGTCCTTTTTTTCTGGAAAATGGTAGCGAAATGCCACCCCATCATCCGAAACCTGAAAAATGATTTCCATGGGTTTTGAGTGGGCATTTTTTAAATAAAAAATCCGCTTGTGACACAGGTAGTGACATTTTAATCGCTTGCCATATAATAGAGTATATTCATCAGAAACAACACTTTCGTTCGATACAGAATCAATGGAAAGCATTTTCGAAAAATCTTCATCGCTTCGAATAATTCCCAATTGTGATTGTTTCAAAACAATTGACCCCGAAAGGGAAACAGAATACACCGGCTCTCCAGCAGGAGTGCACCAAAAAGAAACAGTAATTTTCTGATTTGGACTTTTAATCGTAACTATTTCCGCTTTTAAGGTATTATTAGAAATAGCCAATATAAATAGGATCCAATAAAAAAATTTTGTATTACTCATCGTTTTATATCTTTAATCATTTAAAGAGCAATTGTGCCAAGTTATACAAATTGTTCCGCCACACGGGCCAGGTATGTCCTCCTGGATATTCGCTGTAAACATATTTGATTTTCATCTCATTAAATTTTGCAAGCATCAGCTGACAATTATTATATGCTATATCCTCCTTTCCTCCCATTGAAATCCAGAAAAGTTTGATATTGCTGTTGAGCATATCAGTATTTTTTGCCATAAAATTATATTGTGCGTCTGCCAGATCCTTTTGCATGGGTTGTATCCAGCCACTACTGAAAACGCCAAGATATGAAAACAAATTTGAATTATTAACACCGACATAAAGGGTCTGTATGCCGCCCATTGATAAGCCTGCAAGTGCACGATTTCTGGAATCAGTCTTTGCACGGTAATTTTTTTCAACAAACGGTATGATACAATTTTTCAATTCCGCTTCAAACATTTTTAATGTTATTTCGCCAAATATCCCCATCGACTCTACGTTTCCATCGGGCATAACAATAATCATTGGCATGGCTTTTTTCTGAGCAATAAGATTATCAAGGATCAAATCTGCTTTCCCCTGATTTGCCCAGCCTCTCTCATCTTCACCTCCACCATGCAAAATATAGAGAACAGGATATTTTTCAGAAATATTTTCGTCATAGCCAGGTGGAGTGTAAATATAAAATTGTCTCCATTTATTAAATACCGTTGAAAAGTACCGTTTAATTCTTATTTCTCCGTGCGGTACATCTTTTACAGCATAATAATTTTCTCCTTTTATTGGCATTTCAATACCGCTTGCCATTCGTCCCATTCCATAAAAAGTCTCACTTGCAGGATCAGCAACCGCAACACCATCAATCAATAGCGAATAGTAATGAAAACCTTCACTTATAGGATCCGTAGTAACTTCCCAGAATCCTGCAGAGTCCTTTACCAGATCATATTTTTTCCCCAGATCGATTTGAATCTTTTGTGCCTCAGGAGCTTTGATTCTAAATTTTACACTATTATCGGGGAATATCTGTGGATATTTTGCACCTCGAACATTCGTAGGTGCTGGTGTACCAAGTATAGTAAATTTAGGAAACACCGAAGTATCAACAGGTTTAAAAAGAAATTGAGAAAAAAGGTACAACGAACTTTTCCATACATTGAAATCGTGCCCACCTGGCATAATGTAGTAAATATGGGGAATGCCGTTTGCCTGTAAATACTCATGCGTACGCTGACTGAACATTATCAGATTATCATTGTCGCCACAGGATATCCAGAGTAATTTTAGTTTCTTTTTGGCTTCTTCAGGATTTGGTATCAGCACTTCTGGAGCTTTTGTATTGGGTGCTGCTGAAAAAGCTCCAATCCATGCAAATTTATCGAGATTGCCCAACCCAAAATTCAATGCCTGTCCTCCACCCATCGAAAGTCCTGCAATAGCTCTGTGCTCTCTATCCTTAAATACAGGATATTTTTTTTCGATAAAAGGGATTAAATCGTTGAGCAAATCTTTCTCAAAAGTTTCAAAAGCCTGAACTTTTTCAGGTTCCATAATATTACCTTCGGCTCGGTCATCTTTCATAGCTCTGCCATTGGGCATAACCACAATCATAGGCTCAATTTTGTTTTCTGCATAAAGATTATCGAAAATTACTTGAGGTTGGCCACCTCTTAGCCATTCGGTTTCGTCACCACCTATTCCGTGCAAAAGATAAAGCACAGGGTATGTATTATTCTTTGAATATCCTGGAGGTGTATAAATCATAGCTTTACGTTTTGTGCCAACTGTTTTGGATTCATATAAGACCGAATCAATTTTACCATGTGGAATATTTACTCGTAAACTATCAAAGCCCTGAGGAGGATATTTAACAGGACTTTGTGCATAAACAAGCATACTAAAAACACATAAAGCAACAATGGGGGAAAATAGCTGTTTCATAATATTACCCTTGAATTTGTTAATTTATAAAATTCCATGCTTTCATTTTACCGAGATAGAGTTAGATTGTCTATTAATTCTATTATCAGCATAGAAGAGCATTGCTATTCAATTGTGAACACCTCTTTCAAACGGATATCTTTTGATGAACTGCCAACTTGAAGTTCCCACCTTCCTTCGGCTATCTTCAGATTGTTTATTCCCGTGTCATAGAATGAAAATTCAGAGGCTGGAATTTTGAAGGTGAGAACTTTACTCTCGCCGGGATTCAGTGTAATTCTTTGGAATCGTTTCAATTGATTGATCGGTACTGTCATCGTTGCATCCATATAATGGGCATAAACCTGGACAACTTCATCGCCTTTCATTTTACCAGTGTTCTTAATCGTTGTCTGAATTTCCACCACGCCATCGCTCTTTATTGCCTCGGAGTTTACCTTTAGATTGCTGTATTCAAATTGTGTGTAGGAAAGGCCGTGCCCAAATGGGAAAAGAACAGGCTGATTCAAATACATATACGTGCGCGGATGATTGATAAGATCATAATCGGACATCGGTGGCAATTGCTGAGTAGATGCATAGAAAGTTTCTGGGAGTTTACCGCCTGGATTTACATCGCCAAAAAGAACATCTGCAATTGCTTTGCCGCCGTACTCTCCTCCATACCATGCTTCAACGATTGCTTTTGCTTTGTTTTCACAACCAGCAAGAGCAAGAGGCCCACCATTAACAAGGACGATGACAACATTTGGATTGACCGATGCAACTTCGTTGATTAAATCCCTTTGAACCTGAGGCAATTCGATTTCTTTGCGGTCGAGTTCTTCCTGAGAAAGTCCCGGCGAAATTCCGAGCATAAGAATTACGACATCATTTTTTGCCGCAACCTTTTTCGCTGAACTAAAATCTTTTTGATTTAGATCCCAGGTTAATCTCGCCGTGGCGCCAAGAGCATTATCATAATATTCTACTATTACCTCATATTCCTGGCCAGGTATTAGTTTGACTTCTTCTCCAATAGGTTTCTCACCATGGTCAGACCAATCGTCAATTAATAATTTCCCGTCAAGGTAAAGTCGTGAACCATCATCACAGCTTGTTCCAAGATGATAAATCGTATCCGGCGGGATGATTTTACCAGTCCACCGTACGGAAAATTGATCTTTGGGAAGACCCGGGGCAGGCGAGTTAGTGCCAAAACTAAAATCAATCGTCGAATCTATTCTGGTTATAACCGGTTTACCGGACAGTTCCATATTATCAAAATACTCACCCTTCATTCCGGTTTTACTGGTTCCTTCGACTTTAGTGAAATATTGTGGTTCAATAACGCTTAGCAATCCACCACCGATGTCGCATCCCTTAGCATATTCAACTTTAATGCCCCGCTCGGCAGCTTTATCTTTTATACCTTCGAGCGGACTTACTCGAATATTAGGAAAACCACTGTAAATACCAAGCTGGGCTTCTGCCGCATTAGGACCGATAACGGCTATCGATTTTATTTGCTTTTTATCTAATGGTAATATGCCATCGTTCTTGAGGAGCACAATGGCTTTCTGTGCAGCTTCAAGTGCCAACTCGCGATGCTCTTGGCAATCGAGTCTCTCTATTGGAATTGAACTATACGGTACACTTTCCGGCGGATCGAATTCACCTAACCTGAATCGCGCCGAGAGAACTCTCGTTAAAGCGCTATCAAGGTCCTTTTCTTCCAATAATCCGAGATCGAGAGCTCCATACAGGTATTCACGATATTCCTGTCCACAGCTCATATCGCAACCGGCGCGGATACTTCTTGCAACGGCTTCGGCGCCTGTTTCGAAGAAATGATGCCCAAATAACATGTCATTAACAGCGCCGCAATCAGTTACTACATAACCTTCAAAACCCCACGTGCGTCTTAATAGGTCGGTCAGTAAAAACATATTTGCATTGCACGGCACGTGATTCAATTCATTATAAGCTCCCATAATAGAATAAGCTTTGCCTTCTACCACAGCTTGATGGAATGCCGGTAGATAATATTCAAACATACTGCGCATATCAACATCGGAAGAACCGGTATGGCGGCGTTCTTCTTCATTATTTGCCATAAAATGTTTGGGCGTCGAAACCGTTTTCAAATAGTAAGGATCGTTCCCTTGCATACCTTGAACGAACGCCACACCCATCCGAGAGAGAAGGTATGGATCTTCACTGTAGGATTCTTCGTTGCGACCCCAGCGTGGATCGCGGGCAATATTAATCGTAGGACTCCAGTACGTTAGACCTTTCCCCTCGACAACATTAAAAACTCGCGCTTCGTCGGAAATCGCAGTAGCGACGCGATGGACAAGTTCGGGATCCCAGGTAGCTCCCAGTGCAACGGCTTGGGGAAAAGAAGTTGCGCCGCTGATGAGAACTCCATGTAGAGCTTCATTCCAATAATTGTATCGTGGGACTCCCAATCGCGGAATTGGATCCGATTGATTGGTAAGTTGCCTAATCTTTTCATCAACTGTCATTAAGCCGATAAGGTCGGAAAGTCTTTCCTCATAAGAATTTGGTCGGAAGACATTTACAATCACGGAACTGCTTGGCGATTCTTTACCTTTTACTTTCGCCGATAGAACTAATAAATAATAACCGGGTCGAGGGAATGTAACTTCTGTAACGGGATTGGATGCATTTTTGAAAGTGACCTGAGAATTCTGAGGGCAAGTCCATTCCACTTTTACTTTGCTGGGAGACACACTTCCTTCGAGTTGGGCTGTATGAGTTACTTCCCAGTTAATAATTTGAGGTTTACCGGCATTTACTGTGATATTCTGGGAGTACAAAATAGTACTACTCATTAAACTCAATACCACCACTATTAGTAGTGACTTTTTGATTAATTTCCCCATGCTTACGCTCCTATTAATTGGTTATATTTTTTAATTAATAATCTCAAATGACTACCTAAAACTATTTTAATATCACAAATTTTTTGGTGGATGAAAATTCATTCGCGGTAAGATTGTAGTAATATACTCCACTCGCTAATTTCTCAGCATTGAACAATAGAGTATAAGTCCCGGCTTTTTTCTGACAATCCTCTATCGTCACTACTTCTTTTCCCGACACATCATAAACCGTTATCATTACATTTGAAGTGATTGGGATTGAATAAGTAATTTTTGTAGTCGGATTAAAGGGATTAGGATAATTCTGAGAAAGTCCAAAACTATTAGGTAAACTCGAGTCTTCTTTATTGATTGAAGTAACAAACGGACGCACTCTATAAACCGAATTACCCGCAGTAATAAATAATGTCCTATTGTCATCATCACCCCAGGCACAATTTGAAGCGGAAACATTCGATGGTAAAGCAATTTTCCCAATTAATTCGCCCTCAGGAGAAATAACCCAAACATAAGACGAGCAGGTGCAATAAATATTACCATCTACATCAATTTTCATCCCGTCCGCATAACCGAATGGTACGGGAATAGTATATAATAGTTTTTCATTGGTTATGGTAGAATCATCAACCACATCCCATACATAAATTTTATGTACTTGGGAATCATTGACATAGAGTTTAGATTCATCAGGGGAAAAGCAGATACCATTAGGCAAAGTCAATGACGACGTCAGAAGTTGAAGAACACCAGAGGGACTGATTCTATAAATTCCATTGAAACTGAGTTCCTTGCTTTCTCCCAATGGGATATTAAAATCTGGATCGGTGAAGAAAATCGCGCCATCAGATTTAATAACCAAATCATTTGGACTGTTTAATTTCTTTCCATCATAACTATCTGCCAGCGATGTTTGCGAGCCATCTTTTTCAAAACGAACAACTCTTCTAAGCCCCATCTGTCCGGCTACAAGGCGACCTTCCAAATCATAAGCTAATCCATTGGTGTTATAAGAAGGATCTAAATAAACTTCTTTGCCTTTTTCGGAGGTCCATTTATAAATCTTATTTCCCTTAATATCAGAAAATAATAAACCGAGGCCTTCTCTCCAAACCGGTCCTTCCGGTTGCTGAATTCCAGAAACTATCTCTTCAACTACGGCATCTGGATCAAGTATGACTTGAGAAATAACCGACGATTGAATCAAAAGGATCAAAACGCTACAAATATGGAGAATCCTTAAAAAAATACCGTTATTACTCATTTTCCTCTCACTTTTACATTAAAATTGGACTAATATAAATACTACCAGAGATATACATTTATTAAATCTATCATTAATACTAGTTTTAATTCTCTAAACGCTAATCGGATGGTAAACTTTTTCAGAAAAATTCCTTTCATAAATTTTAATCATTACTCTAATAAGATCAAAGTGTATTCCTTTCCAGCTTTAGTATTAAAATCATACAGATGACTTTTGCGAAGTTCATCAGGAATAATATTCGCATCAGGAGAAATCAAAGGTTCCTTTACTTGAGATATAGCATAAAATGGGTTGGGATTTTCCCCTTTTGCTTCTTCAAGTTTAAAATTGCCCACAGGAATAAGCTTATCGTAGCTTCTTATTCTACAATTACCGCCTAAGTTTGATTTTATAGTTAACGTGGAAATTTTACCATTTTGCCATTCTAATCTCACAATTTCAAATCCTCCGCGTAAACGAATACCGGTAATACTTCCGCTTTTCCAAATTTCAGGTAATGCCGGCAATGGAAAGATAAAGCCATTATAGCTTTGTACAATCATTTCCACAACGCCTGCCGTAAATCCAAAATTTCCATCAATTTGAAAAGGTGGATGAGCGTCGAACAGATTTGGATATGTCCCGCCTTTTTGGCTTCCATCTGGTTGGATTGATGGAGATAATTGATTGGTAATCAGTTTCAAAGCATGATCGCCATCAAGGAGGCGAGCCCATAAGTTCACTTTCCACCCCATTGACCAACCGGTGGATTCATCGCCGCGAGCTAATAAAGAAGTTTTGGCGGCTGAAAATAATTCCGGTGTTCGATAGGGCGATATTTGATTGGATGGATATAGGCCATACAAATGCGAAACATGGCGATGGTGGTCTTCAGGATCATCCCAATCCTGCATCCATTCTTGCAACTGCCCCCACCTGCCAATTTGCATTGGCGGCAATTGATGCAAGGTTTCTTTTATTTTTATGACAAATTCTTTGTCAGTGTTGAGAATTTCCGCCACCTTAATTGTTTTAGTAAATAAATCAAAAAGGAGCTGATTGTCCATAGTTGTCCCAGCTGTAATTGAAAATTCCGGATGACAGGAAGGCGCATTTTCCGGAGAAACCGATGGACAGACCACCAACCATTTGTATTGGGGTTCTTCAACTAAAAAGTCAAGATAGAATTCTACTGCTCCTTTCATTGCCGGATAGATTGATTTAAGATATTCTTTATCGCCGTTGTATTCGTACTTCTCAAATAAATGTTGACAAAGCCAAGCACTGCCCATTGGCCACATTCCCCAAAACGCACCATCTACCGGTCCGCAAATACGCCAAATATCTGTATTATGATGCAATACCCACCCTTCCGCACCATACATACTTTTTGCAGTCTGCTTTCCTGTTTTAGAGAGTTCTTTTATCATCTGAACTAGCGGCTCATTCATTTCGCTGAGATTGGTTGGCTCAGAAAGCCAATAGTTCATCTCTGTGTTTATATTCACTGTGTATTTACTATCCCAGGGTGGGTAAAGCTGGTTGTTCCAAATTCCCTGCAGATTAGCAGGCTGAGTCCCAGGGCGTGATGAAGAAATCAGCAAGTAACGACCAAACTGAAAACACAATGCAACCAATTGCGGGTCGTTACTTTTGGCAAATTGTTCAATCCGAATATCGGTCGGATTTTTTATAGAATCGGTTACTCCTAAATTAATACTGACTCGCTTAAAATAGCGCTGATAATCAGCAATATGATTTTCTAACGCTTGTTTGTAATTTTTTCCCAAGGCGTTTCGAAGATACGAGTGTGCTTTCTCGCCAGCATTTTCGCTAATATCGCTGTAATTTTTAAAACTCGATGCCATTGAAATATAGATTGTAGCAATATCTGCATTGTTTACAGTTAGGTTGTTTTGAGATGCCTCAATTGAGCCGCTTTCTGTAGTTACTTTTACCTGTACCTGAAATTTTACTTCGCCCTTTATCGAATCGCAATCGCTCGTTATTCCAGACATAATCAATATATCATTTCCCTCAGTGAAAATATTTACTGTGCCAGGATGATTCATTGAAGCAGTAAAATTGATTTTACCGGGTTTGCTCGTTGAGATTCGGCAAATGATAACCTGATCAGGAAATGAGGCAAAAACTTCACGCTTATACGTTACTCCATCAACTTCATAGCGGGTAGTAACAACAGCAGTTTCAATATTCAGCTCTCGATAATAATTTGTAAAGTTTTTGTGTTCCGGAAAAGAAAGGTAAAGGCTTCCTGCGGTTTGATAGGGCATACCCTGCGAATTTTTACTAATGAATTTTTGATCCGCTAGTTCCTGGGCTTCTTTATATTTACCATTAAAAATCAATTGCCGGATTTTGGGCAATGCTTCTTTGGCTTCAAGATTATCATTGCGATGTGGCTTACCACCCCAGATAGTGTTTTCATTGAGCTGAATTTCTTCAAGCCGTGGATCACCAAAAATCATGGCACCCAGACGACCGTTACCAATAGGAAGCGCTTCGACCCATTGTTTGGCTGGCTGTTGATACCATAGTTTCATTGGATTATCGGCAGAATCTGAGTTTCTATCAGGTTTTTTTGTGCAACTACTAATAATCAGAGCGAAAGCCAATAAAATGGAAAATTTTGGGAATATCACGTTTTCAAGAAATCTACTTTTAATTTTTATCTCAATCTTTTAAAAAATATCTTATTTTAAATTAACACCAAATCAGCTTTAATTAATATATAACTTATTTGTATATCAGCCAAGTAATTGATATGGGTTTTGGGAAAATAGAGTAGGATCGAAATTACAATTTCTGAACTCTTAAAATATTTTATCTATTCGTAAAACAAAAGATTAATTACAACAGTAGAAATTAAAGTACTATGCTTGCGATTGAATTTCTGTCTGCCTGAGATTTTGCCGGATTGTGTCAGCAATGGTAAGCGGATTGGAGAATTCGGTAACGTCTATCCAAACGGCTTCGGGATATTGGTTACGAAACCAGGTCAATTGACGCTTGGCATAGCGGCGGGTATTGCGCTTGATGTTTTCGACCATTTCGCTAAAAGAGCAGTTACCATCAAGATATTGAACTACTTCGCGATAGCCGAGAGTCATTAATAAATCAAGGTTTTGGCGTAGTCCGCGTTGTATGAGTAGCTGAACCTCCGTTACCAATCCGCTGGCAATCATCTCATCGACCCGGGCATTGATGCGCCGATAAAGCAGTTCTCGCTCCATAGTCAACACAAAAATTTGGTAGGGAAAAGGAGGATTGGTGAGCTGAGCGCGGTAATGCTCGCTGGGTGGCTGGCCGGTGATGCGGTAAATTTCAAGGGCGCGTGTTACCCGCTTGACATCGTTGAGATGAATTTTCAAAGCTGTATCCGGGTCAATTTCGAGGAGCTGATTATAAAGGGCTACAACGCCTTTTTCCTGTAATTCTTGCCGGATTTCCCGACGTATCTCAGGATTAGTAGTGCTTTCTTGGAAAATTCCTTTCAGCACGGCATTAACATACAATCCGGAACCGCCGACGAAAATAGGCAATCTCCCGCGGGACTGGATTTCACTGACCGTTTTTAAAGCTAAATTGCGGTAAGCACCAGCGCTAATCTGCTCATCGAGATCGAGGATATCAACTAAATGGTGGGGAATTTCTTGCTGTTGACGCAAAGTCGGCTTAGCCGTGCCAACATCTAGCCCTCTATATACTTGCCGCGAATCAACTGAGATAATTTCACCATTCAACTGCTTTGCCAGTTCAATCGCAGTCGCAGTTTTCCCTACCGCCGTAGGACCGACAATAAAAGGGATTTTTCGAGAAAGCGCTTCATTGATCGAGTTGGAATTAGCACTCAATTGCTAAGCCCTTTCGAAGCGTTTATCCAGTTCTTTCAGCGACAGATTGATGATAATTGGTCGCCCGTGTGGACAAAAATAAGGATTGCTAGTCGCAAACAAGCGATCCACCAGGTTTTGCATTTCCTCCGTAGTCAACGGATCGCCGGACTTGATAGCGGCTTTACAAGCATAACTGGCGGCGACTTTATCCTGAATGCTGGTGTCTTTGGTGCCGAATTCCTGGTAGTGATCGAGAATTTCGCGGATGATGATATTTTCATTGCCCCAGCGCAAGCCGGCCGGAACCGCTTCAACGGCAACCGTCTGTTTGCCAAATTCCCGCATACGGAATCCGAGTTTTTCCAGAAATGGTAATATTTCCAGGAGAGTGGAAAAATCATTCACGGTGAGTTCGACAACCACCGGGAACAACAACTGTTGTGCTTTCCAATTTTCACCGCGTATAGATTCCTGAGCTTCTTCGAAGAGGATCCGTTCGTGGGCAACATGCTGATCAATAATCACCAGCCCGGACTTGACCTGACTGATGATATACTTATTATGGACTTGATAAACCGCTACACTGGGACGAAAATCATCAGCCTCGCTGGTCTCGCCCTGCTCGACAAAACGCCGAGCCCGTTCCTGCCATTTAGTGCTGTCGCCGGCGGCAAACGGTGTAGGCGGGATTTCTACATCTGGAACATTGAAAGTTTTTCTCGATGAATCAAATTCTGACTGTTTAGAAGGAGATTGATCCGGAGCCGGGATCTGAATTTGCGTTCCTTTCGGCGGCGGAGGTGTAGTATAATAATGGTGCGGCGCAAAAGTTCCTAAATCAGGAATGACGTTTGTAATTGACTTCAGGCTGTTCGCAGTGGCTTGCTTTAAAAACTGATAAACGCGATCTTGCTCACGAAATTTTACTTCCATTTTAGTCGGGTGGACATTGACGTCAATTTGTTCCGGCGGCAGTTCTAGGTTCAGGCAATAGAATGGGAATTCGCTCCGCGCCAGCAATCCGCCATAGCCGCTGATTATCGCATGATTCATCAAGCGATCATTAACAAAGCGACGATTGATGTATAAAAATTGTTCACCACGCCGGGCGCGCACCAGATTCAGATTGCCGATATAACCGGAGACTTTAAGTTCATCAGCGACTGACTCAACCGGCAGAAGATTTTGACCATATTCTGGGGCAAAGAGATTAGCGATGCGTTCTGCCAAACTGCTTGGCGACAAGTTGTAAATTTCTCTATCATTGTGGATAAAAATAAAACGCAGATCGTGGTGGATGAGAGCAAATTCTTGCATAACATCGACGATATGACGAAACTCAACCTCGGCACTTCTCAGAAATTTGCGACGGGCGGGAATATTGTAAAACAAATTACGGACGGAAATTGTAGTGCCCGGTTTGGGACTGGTGGGTCTGATGTCGCGGAACGTGCCGCCTTCGATGCGTAATTCATAACCTTCATTTGCGCCCCGCAGAGTAGAGATGGCGTTAACGATTGCTACCGCCGCAATGCTTGCCAGAGCCTCGCCGCGGAAACCGAGGGTGTGGATATTGGTCAGGTCTTCGACGGTGGCAATTTTGCTGGTAGCATATCGTTCGAAAGCCAGGAGAAGATCATCGCGATTCATACCCTCACCGTTATCAACCACCTCGCATAATGTTTTACCGCCGTTGCGAATAACAACGATAATTTCGTCGGCGCCGGCGTCTATGCTGTTTTCGACTAATTCTTTGACAATCGAAGCCGGACGCTGGACGACTTCTCCAGCGGCAATTTTATTTGTCAGATTTTCCGATAATATTTTTATTTTCGACATTAATTCTGAAATCCATTCATTTTGCTTCAGTAATTTAACCAATTCTTTTAATTTTTCTGTGCTGGACACCTGTTTATGATTAATCGGAATTTACGGAATGTCAAGGTCCGCCCTGTCATCCTGAGCTCGTCGCTCTTTGTCATCCTGAGCTCGTCGAAGGATGAGCTCGTCGCTCTTTGTCATCCTGAGCTCGTCGAAGGATGAGTCCCTCACAAGACTTAGAGTCAGCGACTTTGTCACTCTTCGACAAGCTCAGAGTGACATTCTACCTGTCATCCTGAGCTTGTCGAAGGATGAGCTCGTCGAAGGATGAATCGAATCTCATCTAAAACACCATGCCCCTGCCGGGCGGTCTATTTCCCGCAATATCATGAACCATTTGCCATTTTTTCTTTAGTTCACACCTAAAGGAAATCTTGGCGGATCAATGGTCGCTTAAGTCAAGGATTCATCGGTAGCTTGCAGATATTTTAACCGTTGAGCTGTTTTTCAAACTCCGCCAAACGATATTCGATAATCTTTTTGGCGGGATCGAAAGGTGCGATGGCATTCAAACCGAGCGATTGCACTGCCATCTGGATGAGCTCGCTTTCCGGAGCGTCTTCCGAATAGCCTTGTTTTTTCAGATAATAACGCCCAGCCATCAGAAGCGCCTCCTTTGGAATCAGTCCGACCAGTTCCGAACCCGTGACGCGCAGACCTCTGGCATTGGCGAGCCGCCGAACTTCCTCGTAAACAACATGCGGCGGAGTAACTTTGTAATTCGTCAAGTTAGTCGAAACCTGCGCCATTTTATATTCGTCAATGTACCAGCCAACCGCCTTGACATTTTTCAATAAACCAGTTTCGTAAATCGGTTTACCTTGAGAATTATACATTTTATTTCCATTTTGATCGCTTTTGATACGACCTTTTTCACGAATTGTTAGAGCGATGTCGTTCGCCTGTTGGCGGTCGCGGGTATCAATGTTAACATTGAAGGCAATCAGGAAATTACGAACGCCGATAATCGTCGCCCCGGACTTGGGATTAAAAATTGGTTGTCCGTAATCGGGTTGCCAGTTTGGGTCGCGGAGTTTTTGTTCCAGACCTTCATATTCTCCGGCGCGGATATTTGCCAGATCAATGCGTTCTGGTTTTTGAGCAGATTTTTCATAAAGATAAACTGGGATGTACAGTTCCTCAGCGACGCATTTTGCCAATTGATGCGAGAGAGCGATACATTCTTCCACGCTTATTCCGGAAATTGGAACGAGCGGGCAAACATCGGTTGCTCCGAGTCGCGGATGAGTGCCGCGATGATGACGCATATCAATCAGCTCGGCGGCTCTGGCAATTCCAGCAAAAGCCCCATTAATGACGCTTTTGCGATTGCCCACAAAGGTTATCACGGTGCGATTGACGCTGGCGCCAGAATTGACATCCAGTAGTTTTACGTCCTTCACCTTTTCGATTGCCACTGCGATTGCCCTGATTACATCGTGATCACGACCTTCACTGAAATTGGGGACGCATTCTATTATTTCGGTCATCAATTACCCTGCCACTACAACGATATAGAAAGTTTTTTCGAGTAATTCTATAATAATAGCCTTTTTAAAAACATCAACACCAATAGTATAATGATCATCCATATCAGAGTTGATAACAGAGAGCGCGGTGATTTCCGAGGAACTCTACTTTGGCGGTTAAAATGAAATTTCCCGTCACGCTGTTCCTCAAGTCTGCTAGATATGTCAAATTTTTTTGTGGGTCTCGTGTACATTATTAGATACCTCCAAATAATTGCGAGAAAAAGTTTACGAATGGATTAATGAAAGCTCCCAGAATAGAGAAATTCGTAACCATCCCGATTATTATAACAGCCATTAAAATATAACTGCCGTATCGCTCTAACCAGTTAATCTGGGCTTCATAACGCGGTGGAACCAGTCCCATCAGGATTTTGGAACCATCCAGCGGAGGAATCGGCAGTAAGTTGAAAATCGCCAGCGCCAGGTTGATTTGCAAGCTGAGAATTACCATCACATAAAGCGGCTGTAGCACACTTAGCGGCAGAAAACTAAAATATCCGCCCTGAAAAAGTCTTGCCAATAAACCGCTCAGCAAAGCTATAAACATATTAGCTAACGGTCCGGCGGCGGCGACTATCAGCATATCACGCTTGGGATTACGAAAATAGCGTGGATCAACTGGCACCGGACGCGCCCAGCCGAAATGTACCAGAAAAAGCATCAATGTCCCGATCGGATCGAGATGTGCAATTGGGTTCATTGTCAGACGTCCAGCCATTTTTGCCGTTGGATCGCCCATTTTGTAAGCCGTCCAGCCATGCATATACTCATGAAAAGTAAGAGCCAGTAGAATCGGCGGAATAAGCAGAATTATTACTTGAAAGTTCATCAATACCTCGGGTGAAAAGTGCGGTGTTGTTCGATTAAAAATTCGCGGTCGAGATGGGTGTAAATCTGCGTCGTAGCAATGTCGGCGTGTCCCAGCATTTCCTGCACTGCTCGCAAATTAGCGCCTCCTTCCAATAAATGAGTCGCAAATGAATGGCGGAAAACGTGGGGGCTTACCGGTTTGCGAATATCAGCCAGACGTACATATTCCTGAATAATATTCCAGACCGCCATTCGGGTGAGCGGAGCCCCGCGCATACTTAGAAAAAGAAAATCGCGGCTTTTACCGTATCTAATTAGCAACGACCGTACTGCCGTAATATAATTCTTAATATCGTGAGCCGCGCGGTTTCCAAATGGCACGACGCGTTCTTTGGCTCCCTTACCAAAAACACGCATAACACCCTGGTGAAAAAATATATCGCCCATTTTAAGTCCAATCAATTCTGAAACTCTTACGCCGGTAGAATAGAGAGTTTCGATCAAAGCCCGATCGCGAATGCCTTTATTGACCGTACAATCAATGGCATTCAAAATGGAGTCAATCTCCTCAACCTCGAGCACCTTCGGTAGTCGGCGCGGTAAGCGCGGTGATTGCAAGAGTTCGGTCGGATCCTGCGCAGTGATGCGCTCACTAAAAAGAAAACGATGGAAAGCCCGAATCGAGCTGTAATTACGCGCCAGACTACTGGCCGCTAATCCCAATTCAGCCAATACATTGATGTAATTTTGGATGTCACTAAAACGGACTTTGCTGATGTCGTTAATTTGTTGTTGGGTTAGAAATTGACTATAGCGTTCCAGATCAGTGCTGTAGGCTTGGATAGTATTCGGGGCGAGATTACGTTCGACCTTGAGATAATTGATAAAATCTTGAATTTCGCTTATCATTTAAGATCAATTGGCTCATATAGTTCCATATAAAGCTGACTCGATTAATTCACAAAGAATATGACCGACGGTAATATGACATTCCTGAATACGCTGAACGTTATCGGAAGGGATTTTAATCGCAAGATCAACTTTTTCGGCTAAACGCCCGCCTTTTGCACCGGTCAGCGCTATGGATTTGATACCCTGCACGCGGGAAAATTCCACGGCTTTGATCACATTTTCAGATTCGCCGCTGGTACTGATGGCGATTAGCACATCTCCAGCTCGGCCAAAAGCCTCCACTTGCCGTACGAAAACCAAATCGTATTTGTAATCATTCCCGATAGCGGTCAATAGAGAAGTATTGGTCGTCAGCGCTAAGGCTGGAATCGCCGCTCGTTCTAACTTCAATCGCGAAATTAATTCAGCCGCCAAGTGTTGCGCGTCCGCGGCACTGCCACCATTACCACATAAAAGCACCTTGCCGCCGGCGCGATAGCAATCAATTAACATTTGGGCGGCGGCTTCGATCGAGTCAACCGCCGTTATGATTGTTTGGCGCTTTACTTCAGCGCTTTCTTCTAACTGAGCGATTATTTTTTGGTGCAAGATGGCTTCAGTCTAAAAATGCTCTTTGACATGCACAGCCCGGACAAACTCCTTAGCCAATCCGATATTGGCGTCATTATCAAAGACATTGCCGGTTACGATGAATGTCGCCCCGGCTTCGACTTTGGCACGGGCTTCGTCCGGAGTACGAATACCACCGCCTACGAATACCGGTATGTCGATATAATCACAGACGGCTTTCACGAGTTGATTGGGGATGGAGCGCTCGGCTCCGCTACCAGCTTCCAGATAAACTGTACTCATTCCCAAATATTGAGCGGCTAAAGCGTGCGCCATTGCAATTTCAGGCTTATTGATCGGCAGAGGACGTGTATTACTCATAAATTCAGCCGTGGTAGTCTTGCCGGATTCGAATAGCATATAACCGGTAGAAATCGGTTCAATGCCTAATTTGCGGATAACTGGTGCGGCGATTACATGTTCACCAAACAGAGCGTTCGGATTGCGCCCGCTGATGAGAGAAATGTATAAAACCGCATCGGCGCGGTTCGACACCTGAGCGACCGAACCGGGGAAAATTATCACTGGCACGTCGCTTTCAGTTTTGACAATATCCAGGGTTTCGTGGAATCCACCGCCGATAATTAAACTGCCACCGACTAAAATAGCATCCACACCACAGGCGCAAATTTCTCGCACGAACGCTTTTAATTCCGGCGTCGAGCGTGTGTCAGGATCAATCAATACAAAATATCCACCGCCATTCAGGCGGGCTTTTTCGAGTAATTGATTTAAAACTCCCATTGTACCTAAAATTTAGCCAAAATTTTTACAAAATCACTAATTTCTTGCAAATTACGTTTTTCTGTGACGGCGATCAACAAATAATTTTCCCATTCACGACGATACTGACCGAGATCAATCCCCGCAAAAAAACCGGTTGCAAGCGCCGCCGCCGCGATTTCGGTAGCCGGGCGGGGCGTTTTTACGACAAACTCTTTAAAAAACGGCTGACCGGCAAAGGGTAAAGAATAACCGGGCAGTCCGGCAATTTTATCTGCCAGATAATGGCTATTATTAAGGCATAGTTCAGCTACTTTCCGCAATCCGGTTTTACCCATAAGAGATAAATAGATGGTAGCCGCTAGTGCCATTAAACCCTGGTTAGTACAAATATTCGAGGTGGCTTTTTCCCGCCGAATATGTTGCTCGCGTGTCTGCAAAACCAATACATAACCGCGCTTCCCTTCGACATCTGTCGTCAGACCAACGATTCGGCCGGGCATATTACGAACATATTGCCGTCGCGTGGTAAAAACACCGAGATAAGGACCTCCAAACGATTGATGAATCCCGAGCGGCTGACCTTCGGCTACGGCAATATCCGCACCGAGTTCTCCGGGTGTTTTTAGGGTGGCTAATGAAATCGGATCAATGGACATTATTAATAAAGAACTTTTAGCATGAATAATTTCGGCAATATAGTTTAAATCTTCAATAATTCCAAAAAAATTGGGCGATTGCACTAAAACGGCCGCCGTCTGATTATCAATCAATTCTTTCAGAACGGATAAATCTGTTTGGCCATTTTTTTCCGGCAAGTCGGCAAGGATGAAATCACGAGCAGTCAAATATGTTTCCAGAACCTGACGAGCAAGCGGATTAATCAGCGGCGAAACCAGAATTTTTTTTCGTTGGGTAATATTTGCCGCCATAATAGCCGCTTCTGCCAAAGCCGTGGCACCGTCATACATCGAGGCATTAGCAACCTCCATATCAGTCAGATGACAAATTTGTGACTGGTATTCATAAATAGCCTGGAGCGTGCCCTGGCTGACTTCAGCTTGATAAGGAGTATAGGCTGTATAAAATTCCGATCGCGAAATTAAAAAATCAACCACGGCCGGGATGAAGTGATCATAAGAGCCGCCACCGAGAAAGGACACTTGCTTATCACTGTTACCATTTTTCTCAGACAGTTCCTGCATAGTCTTAGTTAGCTCAATTTCCGAAAGAGCAGGTGGTAAATCTATCCGACATTGCTCCCTGAATTTTTCCGGAATATTGGCAATCAAATCGCTAAAACTGGCAGCTCCCAGAGTCTCCAAGATTTCGCGTTCCGTATCGCAGGTATTCGGTATGAAGTGCATAATCTAACTGATTAATTTCTCGTAATCCGCCGGGGCAAGTAAAGAATCTAATTCGTTCGAATCGGATAATTTAATACTGGCGATCCACCCTTCACCGTAAGGATCTTTATTGACGAGTTCGGAAGCATCCTTTAGCGCCGAATTAACGGCAACGATTTCACCGCTAACCGGCGAATAAATATCAGCAACAGTCTTAACCGCTTCGATCGTTCCGATTACATCGCCGCGTGCCACCACATCGCCGACTTTTGGCAAATCAATATAAACTACATCACCCAATTGGCTTTGAGCGTAGTCGGTAATACCGACGACCGCAACCGCGCCCTCGATTCTAGCCCATTCATGATCTTTCGTATATTTCAAGTTGGCTGGTACTTTCATCCGGGTATTCTCCTTATTAAAACGAAAAATTATTTAAAAAATTAATATTAAAATCGCCCTTTCGAAAAGCCTCATTTCTGAGTATAGCCTTATGGAAAGGAATAGTAGTGGGAACGCCTTCTATAATTGTTTCATCTAAGGCGCGTTCCATTCTGATAATTGCCTCATCCCGATCTTTTCCATGCGTTATTAATTTACCTAAAAGAGAATCATAATAGGAAGGAATTTCGTAACCGGCATAAACGTGAGTATCCATTCGCGTTCCGGGGCCACCGGGCGCATGGAAAGCCTGAATTTTTCCCGGCGCTGGCCTAAAATTCTTAGTTGGGTCTTCGGCATTTATGCGGCATTCGATGGCGTGCCCCCGCAAATTGAACTTCTTCATCCATCTGGGAATTTTAGCACCATTAGCCAGCCTGATCTGCTCCTTGACAATATCAACACCTGTGACCATTTCAGTTACCGGATGTTCCACTTGAATACGAGTGTTCATTTCCATAAAATAAAAATTACGCTTGCTATCCATTAAAAATTCAATTGTACCAGCACTGGAATATCTGACCGCTTTAGCCGCCCGCACCGCAATCCTGCCGAGTTTATCACGCATTTCTTCATCAACCACCGGCGAAGGCGATTCCTCAATCAGCTTTTGATGGCGGCGCTGAATCGAGCATTCTCTTTCACCCAGATGAATGACATTACCGTAATTATCACCGATTATTTGGACTTCGATGTGGCGGGCATCCTCAACTAATTTTTCAACGTATATATCGGGATTGCCGAAGGCTTTCTGAGCTTCTTCACGAGCATTATTAAAGGCATTTTCGAGCTCGGCAATCTGGCGGACAATACGCATTCCCCGGCCTCCACCTCCAGCGCTGGCTTTCAGGATAATGGGATAGCCGTAGCTTTCGGCAAAGCGTTTGACTTCCTCGATATTTTTCACGACCGTATCTGTGCCAGGAATAACCGGAACCCCCGCCTTTTTCACAGTCTCGCGTGCCTGAGCTTTATCGCCCATAGTCCGGATTGCCGCCGGACGCGGTCCAATAAATAGAATCTCATTATCCTCGCACATTTGCGCAAAATCAGCATTTTCCGCCAGAAAACCATATCCCGGATGAATCGCATCGGAGTTAGTAACTTCCGCGGCACTGATGATGTTAGCCATTTTTAAATAGCTATTCTTACTTTCAGGCGGCCCGATGCAAACCGCTTCATCGGCAAATCGCACGTGCAGAGAAAGAGCGTCCGCGGTCGAATATACTGCCACCGTCGGGATATTCAATTCCTTACAAGCCCGGATTATTCTTAAAGCTATTTCGCCCCGATTGGCAATCAGAAGTTTTTTAATCATTAAAATTCTATCGTAAAAATGTCATTCGGTTTTTTCGATTATAAAAAGGGTTTGATTATATTCAACCGGCTGGGCATTTTCAACGAGAATCTTGGTCACTTTTCCGGCGACTTCGGCTTCAATCACATTCATTATTTTCATAGCCTCAATAATGCAAAGCGGTTGTCCAACAGCCACGGTATCTCCTACATTTACATACGGTTCCGCATCCGGCGCTGGTGAACGATAAAAAGTCCCGACTATAGGCGCTTTAACCTCAACTCCCTTGTGGTTGATTTCTTCCGTAACAGCCGTCCGAGATTCAAAAGTGATTGTTTCCGCCAACTGTGGCTGATGACCCTTTTTAGCTTTCTGGGGCGCCGGAGCTACTTCCACTCCGGTAGATATTCCGGTATTACTATTTTTACTAATGCGGATTTTCTGACCCCAACGCGAAATTTCGATTTCGTCGATTTCGTGCGATTCGAGGATCTTCACTAATTCGAGAATTTTTTCTTTCCTCATTACCCCTCCGGGTTTTTATTTAACGCGTTCGCAGTACTGACCGCTCCGTGTATCAATCCGAATAATATCCCCGGCACTGATAAACAGTGGAACCTGTACTGTATAGCCCGTTTCGAGAACGGCTGGCTTAGAGGCGCCGGTAACTGTGTCGCCTTTCATACCAGGCTCGGTTTTCACAACCTTGAGATTAACAAAAATCGGCACTTCGACGTCAATTGGTTTCCCTTCAAAAAAAGTCACCTTGACCAATTCGTTTTCCTTGATAAATTGGGCGGCATCTTTGAATATCTCCTCGGGCACGGTAATCTGCTCGAATGTTTCGGTATTCATCAAAACATAGTCTGAACCGTCGCGATATAGAAACTGCATTTCGACGGCTTCTAAACGCACAATGTCAATTTTCTCGCCGGAGCGAAAGGTGTTTTCAATAACTTGTCCGGTACGGATTTTTTTGAATTTGGTCCAGACCCGCGCACCACCTCGTCCCAGTTTAATATGCTGAAATTCAATAACCTTTACCAGATCGCCGTTAAAATTTATCACCAAGCCATTCTTGATGTCTGCTGTTGTAGCCAAGCGTACTCCATTTTAAAAATCAAAAGTGATAAGGAATTTACAGGCACGCTGAATTATTTTCAAAGATTTTTCCAATTAATATAGACTATTCAAACCTTTCTCAACGGAATTTTTCTTCATTAAAATACGAATAAATCATAGATTTTACCACTATGTTTGTCAATTTCAATTCGGTTACTACGATTCCAGCAATACCGGATTGGTGGTTCTGGCTCTGGCCGGCACTAATGTATGCCGAAATGCATTACCGGTTAAAATTTCTACGGGGAAGATTATTTAAAAGACAACCGGAAATCCTCTTTGATGTACCTCATCGGATACAAACTACTCGACTGCCGGTCGTTCTAATAATCAAAGACGCTCATTGGTTTCCGGTTACTTTGAAACAGGTTACCCTCAAAATTACCTCTCCTTTCGACGATAACTTATGCGTTGAGCAAGTTTTTAGTGAAAATCTCAAAGTAGATGAACCGTGGTTTACGCGCGAATATAGTCTGGAGGTAGCGAAATTCCGAAATCATCTATTGAGCGTTAATTGTACGGCAATTTTGGATTGCGACGGCCGAATTATTACTATTCAAAACGATAACTACGCCGGTCTCAGTCAAGCGGATTTCAGCGTTTATGTTGATTCAGAACCATTGCCAGCTGATTCCGGCTGGATTTGGGGCGATTTGCATTGTCATTCACAATGGACTTCCGACCAGGTTGAATTTGGTGTACCATTAGCTGTACTGCCTGATCTGGCAAAAGCAATGGGGCTATCGTTCTGTGGGTTGGTTGAGCATTCTTATGATCTGGACGATTTACCGGATTCCTGGACAAAAAATGATCCCGAATTACGTCAATGGTTCGCTTATCGCCAAGCCGTTCAAGCCACCAATGCCAAACTTAATGACTTCATCATCATTCCCGGCGAAGAAGTCTCAGTAGATAATGGCTTGGGACGCAATGTCCACCTGGCAGTCTTAAATAACTCTGAATTTTTCCCCGGCTCGGGTGATGGACTGGAGCGTTCAGTCGGTTTCGCCTCGGAACTGACTTATCAGCGGGTACTCGAGCGAGCCGAATCTCAAGCGTTAATTTTTGCGGCTCACCCGCTCTGTAAACCGCCTCTCACTCAACAAATCATTGCCCGGCGCGGTATTTGGAATCTCCACGACCAGTTCCAACGCCTGAATGGTTGGCAAATTCTGAATGGTCAGGAGGGAAAGGAATTTAGCGCCAGTCGTAATTTCTGGATAAAAAAATTGCTTTCCGGCAATCATAGTTATATCTATGCTGGCAATGACTCCCATGGCAACTTCAATCGCTTTCGACAAGTGAAAATTCCACTGCTTTTAATGCACGAAAACGATCACCAGATATTTGGTGAGTTCTTAACTGGCGTTCAAACCGATCTTGCCACCGGACTCGACGATCTGGTCGCCAATTTGAAAAACGGAGCCGTAATCGTCTCCAATGGTCCTTTTCTGAATATTAAGGCTATCGATTCGCGGCAAAACCGATATGCGATCGGACAAACTATGCCAGAATTACCGCAGAGCGTTGAAATCACCGCTCTATCAACTCGTCATTGTGGAGCCATCCATTCTATCCGATTGTACATCGGTAATTTTGAGCGCCAAGTGGAAGAAATTAAGACCGTAGAAGTTGCTGGCGGTATTTATAGAAATATAATAAACTTACCGGTGTCAAATCTACCAAACAGCGGTTATTTTCGAGCGGAAGTTGAAACTAAAAACAGAAAATTCGCTCTAACTAATCCAATCTGGTTCAGCTAGCACTTTAAGCGAAATTGGAATAACGAAAAAGTTTTATCAATTTGAACAGTTTAATATCTCCAGTGATTTTAAGAGCCACATTAAAAGTGCATAGGCGTTTTCAAATTCACCTGGAAGCAAAACCTTTTAAATCAGCGAGAATCTTATGAATTTTACCTTTAGCATTTATTATGTGCCTCTGATTTTGTCCATTATTATCTGTGCAGTAATAATGTTCCATTCGTGGCGGCTTCGCCGTGATAGTCATGGTATTGCGTTTTTCTTTTTGGCTTTAGGGTGTATTATATGGGCATTTTGCAATATAATGGAATACGGTTTTAATACCCTAAGCACCAAGACGTTTTGGGTATCAATCGAATATATCGGCATTGAAATGGTTATCGTAGCCTGGTTCATTGTAATAGCCAACTTTACCGGTCAAACTAAGTTTACGACCCGTCGGTCAATTCTTTTATTATGTATAATTCCGATTATCACTGTATTTCTAATATGGACAAATCGTTATCACGGCTTAATGCGCCGGAATATCACTCTGGACACCAGCGGTCCATTTTCTATAATAAAAAAATCCTATGGCATTTGGTTCTGGGTTACTTTCGCCTATAGCAATTTGTTGATGATTTCCAGCTCGATAATGCTGATGCAACGTCTGATCCAACCGCCCAAACTGCGTCGTTCGCAAATCCTGGCGCTGATGGCTTGCGCCTTATTTCCATGGGTCGGCAATTTTCTTTATGTTTTCAATCTATTGCCAGCACCCTGGTCGCGACTTGATATGACCTCGACTTTACTATCAGTTTCAGGGGCTATAATGGCTTTCGGACTATTTCGATTACAAATAATGGAAATTGTCCCAATCGCCCGTGATTGCATTCTGGAGAACTTAACTGACGCTATTTTGGTCATAGACAAGCGCAACCGGGTAGCCGATTACAATCCGGCTTGTCGGAATATGTTAAAGTTAAACGAAATCATAATCGGGCAACCGGTTGAAGAAGTCCTAAATCCATTAGCTATTCGGCCCGAATTAATTGCTGAAATAAAAAACGTTCAGGAAGAAATTTCTTTTGCCTTTGGCAATGAAACCAAGATCTACGATCTGCGCATCCTATCGCTTTTCAAAAAGAAGCAAAAACTATGTGGTCGTATATTCCATTTTCGCGACGTTACCGACAAGCGACTAGCTGAAATGCATTTGGAAAAAACCGTCGTTGACTTACGCCGGGCGCTAACCGAAGTCAGAACCCTATCTGGCTTGCTTCCGATCTGTTCGTCCTGTAAAAAAATCCGCGACGACACCGGCTATTGGAAAGATGTAGAAACCTATATTAGCCAACATTCAACGGCTGAGTTCAGTCACGGAATTTGCCCAGATTGTATGCAGAAACTTTACCCGGAACAGTATGAAACCTTGGTAAAAAAGGGTAAAATTAGCGCCAAATCTGACAAAGAATCCTAAAAATAGCTTGACTTACGACTAATTTCATAAGTGCTTAGTAAGTGCTTTTAAGTTCTAATAAGAAAATCCCTTATTAAAAGGTTTGATAAATAAAGGATTGCATAATTGTATGGATGTATGATTGGAATTACGTGGATGCTGTAGGTATTTTAATTTATTAAAAGCATTTAAGGTGTGAGCAGTACGACGGACGGATTAACCCTATGTTCCGGCAATTTCGGCGGCGTGGAAGGAACTGCGCACCAGCGGCCCAGCAAAAACCGCCCGAAAACCAATTCCCAATCCGAATGTCTCGTAGGATTTGAATTCCTCAGGATGAATATAGCGCGCGACCGGAAGGTGATCTTTCGTCGGCTGAAGATACTGACCAATCGTCAGAATATCGCAACCGGCGGTGAGGGCGTCTTGCATTAGTTCGTGAATTTGTTCGTCGGATTCTCCTAATCCGACCATAATGCCGGTTTTGGTAACTGCGCCACGTTTTTTCGCCTCGGAAAGAAGCCGAAGCGATTGCTCATAATTAGCCTGCGGACGTGCAATTGGATAGAGCGTTCGAACGGTTTCGAGATTATGACCGAGGATATCGGGTTTGGCGTCCAGTACAATTTCGAGAGCGTCTATTTTGCCCCGAAAATCAGGTATCAAAACTTCGATTTTGCAGTCTGGATTTTGGCGATGAATCTCACCTATTGTTTTCGCCCAGATTGCCGCGCCACCATCCGGCAAATCGTCGCGTGTCACCGACGTTAGCACAGCAAATTTCAAACCCATCAGGTTTACCGCCTGACCAACTTTAGCCGGCTCTTTCTCATCAATTGCCGCTGGCTTGCCACTGGCAACGGCGCAGAACCGGCAATCACGCGTACAAACATTTCCGAGAATCATTAGCGTCGCCGTTCGCCTCTGCCAGCAATCGCTCTGATTGGGACAGTGCGCCGACTGACAAACAGTATGAAGATGATTAGTATTAATGATTCTCTGCAAATCGCGGAAATTATCATTGACACCAATTTTTACTTTCAGCCAATCAGGTTTCATTTTTCACCAGGAATTATCATGAATAAATCTTTAATAAACACGAAATATTTTTGGCACAAGCAATGATTCTATAGGCCAATTCTTTTTCTATGATTTTAATTATAAGGGTTTATTCGTTTCAAAATTCATTTTCATTCGTGATTCTCTAAAGCCAAACTGGGCGACAAACTCTTTTATGATGACCGCCTTCACAGCATCCATAGTAACTGCCGAATTCAGATCGCACATTCGGGTAACGCCTTTCGTCGCCAGACCGCAAGGCACAATTCCACCGAATAGCGACAAATCCGTCGTGACATTCAGCGCAAATCCGTGCATCGTAACCCAGTGTGAGACGCGCATCCCAATCGCCGCAATTTTTTGGTTTGCCAACCAGATTCCCGTCAAGCCTTTGATTCGTTCGGCGCGGATGCCGAATTTTACCAGAGTTTTAATCAATACTTCTTCGACGGAATTGACATACCAAGCAATGCTCGTTTTATGCTCTTTTAAATTGAAAATCGGGTAGCCGACCAATTGTCCCGGCCCGTGATAGGTAATGTCACCGCCCCGATCAATTTGATAAACTTCTATGCCGCACTTTTTCAAATATTCTTGCGAGGCGAGTAAGTGTCGGGCATCGGCATTTTTCCCCAGAGTATAAACATTGGGATGCTCGACAAGAATCAGTGTATCCGGAATTTGACTGGCAAGGCGTTCGGCATGTAATTTTTTCTGAATTTCCCAGGCTTCGCCGTAGGGACACAGACCAAGGTCGAGAACGTCTAATATTTTAACTGCAGAGGGCACCAGAGTATTTTTCTCTTCGATAATTTCCGCCAACGTTAGTTCGTGACTATCCCGTTTTTTAATTAACTTAATTATTACTGGTGAACCGATTCGCCGAAAGCGTCGCGGACCGCTTCAATGAGCGCCTCGGACAGAGTCGGATGGGCATGAATAGAATCCTTTATCTCACTATAATTCAACCCACGATCAATCGCCAGAACCAGTTCTGGTAGAAGTTCAGTCGCTTCGGCACCGATGATGTGGGCACCGATTAATTTTTGTGATTTGCCATCGAAAATGACTTTGACGAAACCGTCGCTCTCGCCGGAAGCCACTGCCTTGCCATTAGCGCGGAACATAAAACGCCCGATTTTCAATTCGTAGCCAAGTTCTGATGCTCTTTTCTCCGTTAAGCCGACGCTGGCAACCTGTGGCTGACAGTAAATACAGCTAGGAATCGCCGAATAATTGACCGGCGCGGGATTCTTCCCGGCTATGAATTCAACCGCGTGCTTGCCCTCTGCCGACGCAACATGCGCCAGACAAGGAGCGCCGATGACATCGCCGATGGCGTAAATATTTGGAACGTTCGTCCGCAAATGCTCATCAACTTTAATCCAGCCTTTTTCGGTGCTAACTCCGAGTTCTTCGAGACCCAGATCATCTGAATTCGGCTGAACGCCGGTTGCCACTAAAGCATAGTCGGCGGCCAGAGTCTGCGATTCGCCGCTGGAAGCGAGCGCCACTTCGACGAAATCGCCTTTTGTTTGAACGCTTTTAACTTCGGTGTTAATGTGAATGCCGATTTGCCTCTTGCGAAACGCGCGAGACAGTTCTTTGGCGATTTCCTCATCTTCGATCGGTAAAATTTGTGGCAGTATTTCGACCAGATTCACTTCGACACCAAAGGCGTTGAATAGGTAGGCGAATTCAACTCCAATGGCGCCTGCACCGATGATGATAATGGATTTCGGAATCTGCGGCAAAATCATAGCTTCGCGACTACTGATGATGCGTTTTCCGTCAATTTCGACATTAGGAATCGAGCGCGGGCGGGCGCCGGTAGCAATTACGATATTTCGCGCCTTGAGCCCGGTGGTGGAATTATCGTCCGGATTAACGACCGCGACCGTCTGCCGGTCGCGCAATTTGCCGTAACCTCGGACGACTGCGACTTTATTTTTCTTGAATAGAAACTCGATGCCTTTCGAAAGGCGAGCGGCGACCTCACGACTGCGGCGGATAACTTGGGTGAAATCGAGTTGCGGTTGAGCTATTGTGATCCCGAATTCGTTCAATGCGCGCAAATTCTGCCAGACTTCCGCATTTTTGAGCAAGGCTTTGGTCGGGATACAGCCCCAGTTCAGGCATATTCCGCCGAGCTCGGCTTTTTCAACCAATGCGACCTTCATTCCGAGCTGGGCGGCGCGGATAGCGGCTACGTATCCGCCCGGTCCTGACCCAATGACTATTAAATCAAAATTATCCATGGTTATTCCTTATTATTTTTTCTCCAATGCCTTTTTCAGAGAGGCAATTTCTTTAGCAAAGTTCTCATCGCCGCCGGGCGTCTCCAGAATCATCGGCAAATTCCCAAAACGGTCATCATTTATCAAACGATAAAAAACTTCCCAGCCCAGAAAACCGTCTCCAAGATTGGCATGGCGGTCAACGCGCGATCCGAGCGGTTTTTTGCTATCGTTTAGGTGAAAGCATTTCAGTCGGCTTAAACCGATTACGTCGTCAAATCTGGCAAAAGTTTCATCGTATTTTACCGGACTAACCAAATCGTAACCAGCCGCATAAGCATGACAGGTGTCGAAACAAATCCCCAGTCGTTCTGGATGAGCAGAATAATCAATAATCTGGCGCAATTCCTCGAAAGCGTTACCAACATTCGTGCCCTGACCGGCAGTCGTTTCCAGTAGAAACATCGGACGACAATCCGGCGTTTTTTCAATGGCGTAATCGAGACTCTCGGCGATTTTACGCAAAGCAAAATCCACACCGGCACCCATATGCGAACCGGGATGAAAAACGATATACGGAATTTTTAGTGCTTGCGAACGCCGAATCTCCTCAATAAAAGCCTTGCGCGACATCGCCAATTTAACCGGCTCCGGACTTGCCAGATTGACCAGATAAGAGTCATGGGCAATTACCATCGCAATCTTGTGTTCGGCTTGATAGTTCAGGAATTTCTCCGCCGTTTCGTCTGCAACCGGAACGCTTTTCCACTGCATTTGATTGGAGGTAAAAATCTGGATCGCGTCACAGCCCAGCTCACGGCCGCGCTCCGGGGCTTTTTCCAGACTGTTTTCGATCGAGACGTGACAACCGAGATAAGGCATTTTTTTAATTATGAGTCAGTGGTTAATTGCGGTTCTATTTTCACGACTAACTACGAAGTTTTTTTGTTGTAATAAGAGCAAGTTCCATTTGTTCGAGCGAATTTAGATAAAATTCGGATTAATCGAAAGAATTCCGCAATAGTTACCTTGCGATAATAAGGTCAAACAAAATCCTGACGGGATAGAAATTATCTCCTCTAAAATATCTGTGCCTCGTTGAGGTAAAACATTATAAAAATTGAGGATTAATTCCTGTTGAAAAACAATTGAGTTGCTTATAAACTGGTAATATAAGACAAGGTATATAACCTGCATTTAAACTTAGAGATAATTTTTCAAAATATCTTCAAAGTAATCCGTCGTCTTGATCTCATTAGCCTTTATTATATGTTGTGCTTTGGAGTCTTTTGGAGTATTTTGGAGTGCACCGACCATGTCGGTGCATGCATCAACACGGTTGATGCACTCCATAAGAACTCCATCTACTCCATAATCACCAATTTCTTGTTTAATGTTCTTTTCAATTCTTCCGATTCAATGGAAAGCTGATAAATGTATATCCCAGAACAAAGATTTTTCGGCTGCCATTTAACCACATATTCATTTGCTCTTTGAAATTCATTGACCAAAACATCAACTTCTTGGCCCAAGAGATTAAAAACCGATAATCTGACTTGACAATCTTGAGGAATTTGATAAGAAAGACAAGTAGAAGAATTAAAGGGATTGGGATAATTCTGGAAAAGTTTGAAAGTTAGTGGAATTTGTTCATTCTCAATTCCTACTGGATTAATAACCACCATTAGAAGATCCTGCCAATTGCTTAAAGAATTGTGAATTCCCTGTTCACTCCAAATGTCTTTTGTCTGAACCTTGATTTTGTATTCTCCGGCTTCAGCAAACACTTTGGAAAAACAAAATTTAGCGCCAGAAGCATCGTATTCCTGCCAATCAGTTGTATCGCCATCAGCCCAATCAATTCTCATACTGACACTATCTTGATTTGGGTCATTTACCTGAATAACAAATTCCAAAGTATCACCAGCCAAACCGCTACTTTCCCCTTGAATTAACTGAATCTCCGGAGAATCATTCCAAGAGTAGACCTCTACTATATTTGTTCCGCTACTGAAGCTACCGATAGCCGCGACTTGACCGTCAGCCAAGGTTACTAAATTGTGATGCGAGCGGTAATAATTCATATCCGTCACTCGTTGCCATTGTCCTTGTTCAACATCATATATTTCCGTGATACGAGAGGTTAATAATTCGGTATCCGTCCGATAGCCACCTGAAACAATTATATCGCCATTGGGTAGTTTAGCTGAAGGCATCCTAACTCCACCCCGAGTTAGAGAATCGGTCTCTTCCCAAGTTTCAGTAATTGGGTCAAAAATCCAGCATTTTATTTGATAATTATTCCCAGCTCTTCCGCCGATTATTAGCCCTTTTTCTTGGCCATTTTCAATAATCAATTGGCCTTGATTAGCTCGATACTGATTAGCCGAGATAGGAAGCGGAGTAGTAAAAGTCCACTGGCGGGTAGGGATATCAAATAATTCAGCGGTGTTAGAATTATCATCACCAAGAGTTAAAATCTTTTGGCAAGATGGAAAATAGATTAAAGTATTGTCTTTTCTTCCTTCATTTAAATCAGTGGTTATTTCCCAAGTTTCAGTTTCTGGATTATAGATTTCGCAAGTTTTTCGGCCACCGCCGCAAAATCCACCAACAGCTAAAACTTTGAATTTTCCATCAATATCTTGAAAACCAATTGCTCCAAAATAACTATGTTAATAATTCATTTGCCCAACTTCTTGCCAAGTATTAGTTAAAGAAGAATAAGCAAAACAACGTCTATCGTCGTTGTCGGACACGCCTGTGATTCCACCTAGTTTTAAGTATTCTCCATTGTTTAATTCAATTAAATAATGATCGTAAAAAGGAATTGGCAAAGAATCAGTAAAACTGGATCGGTTGGTTTTAAAATCAAAGATTTCACAATGGCTGGTTATTATAAGTTCATCAGTTGCATAACCACCAGTTATTAAGACTGATTTTCCATCAGGTAAAAGAGCGGTAGCAAATTGAGAATCCCGACCTTCATTTAATTGGCCAGCAATTGTCCATTCATCAGCTAAAAGAAAAGAACTGAAAAACAAACAATAGAGAATAATTAAGCAAAATTTTTGTGTTTTCATTCCTGCCTCCTTATGCTACTTATACTACATAGCTTATTTAATGGATTAAAATTAGACAATTTATAATATTATGTCAAAATTTTTGGAGTGCTTTGGAGTATTTTGGAGTCTTTTGGAGTGCAGTGACCCCCGCCACGCTTCGCTGCGGGGTTGATGCACTCCAAAAATGCACTCCATCTATAAGTCGGGAATTAGGGACACGTTTAAGTGCTCCTAAGAAATTAAAATATTTCCTCTGCTGAAATCAAGCTTCGCCGGATTGTTCCTCAGCCATTAATCGCACGATTTTCGCCCGGCTTGCTTGGACTTTTTCCAGGTCTTTTTCGTTTTTAGACTTGGATTCGATTATATCGAGAATGTTAAGTGCCTGTTCATAGAGTTTTTGTTTCATTAGAATATCAACCAAGGTCCAGGTGGGAATTGGAAATGAAATATTACCAGGCGAGGCGGCGCTTTTTTTCGGTTGATGCGACTGACGTTGCTTATTAGAAGCGGATTTCGTTTTTTGGCTGGCTTTGCCTGCTTTGGTGGGCGCAACTTTGGGGGTTGCAGTCGCCTTACTTTTAGCCGGAATGTCCGTCGCTTTTGTTTCGCTCTGAGGCTGAGAGACGGCTTGAGATTCGACAGCCGGTTTGTCAGATTCAGTTATAGTCGGCATTTCAGGCGACGGCGTTTTGCTTGACAAATGTTCCTGCAGCCAATTTTCTTTCTGAACTTCCTCGAATGGCTTTTCGCGCAAACGGCTGAATAAATCGCTAATCGAGGAAGAGCCGGATGATTCTTTAACCTGAGGTTCTTCCAGGAAGGGTTCATCGAAGCTGGTAGTTGGTTCCGGTTCCACTGTCGGCTCGGTTTCTATCGCCGTTTTTTCGATTGGCCCGAAATGGGCTTCCTCTTCCGGAACGGGTGATGGTTGAATTTCAGAAGATTTTAGTGATTCAGTAGGTTTTTTTACTGACTCGAAAAATTGAGAAAGACGGTTAGCGCCGGTGAGCGGATCAATTTCCGGGGCTGATTCGATTGGCTCAGCCATTATCGCCTTTTCGCTGGATTCTTCGACCTGATCAGTTCGCTCCGGTTTGGCTGGCGACTGCGGTTTCTGAGATTGTAGTTCAAGAGGAAAGGTAGATAGTCTATCAGCACTTTTATTATCATAGGGATTCAAGTCGCAAATTTTTTCATAACAATATTTTAATTCCGCTTGAGTAAGATAATCTCCCCCCAGTTCGGTCAATTTGTAGTAGGCTTGTAAAAATTTCCCATCAATCTGAATAATTGCACAAAGATTAGTAGCGGCTTGGTTCAGATCATTCATTGCTAAAGCCGCCAGCGCCCAAATGTAGTGTCCAATCGTGGAGAACGGATGAATGGCAAGGTCTTGGCGGCAGAGTTCGATCGCCGCTTGGCAGTCCTGATCTTCCAGATAAAGCGCCGCCAAGAGGGGACGCAAATAACTATCCGGCGTATTGGTAATATGTTGTTGCAGAGTCGCTCGTTCGATAATTTCCATCACAAACCTCTTTTGATTCTCACTCTCTTCCTTGTTTTTTAATTACTTCCGTCTATGGTAATGAAGGAGAATCTGTAATTATTAAAAAGTTGCCTAGTTGTTGTGAGCCTGTGAGTAGGTATTATAGCAGATTGAACCTTTCCCGTAATTTGGAATTGAGTATTATTAGTGTTCATTTGTAATAGCTTTTTCCTGCTTCAAAATTAATATAAACATTTTATCAGAGCAACTCTTTATCCGCAAAACTGGTGTATTGATCGCCAGCGATGATAATATGATCGAGAACCGGAATATTCATCGCCTGACCAACTTCCTTCATCTGGCGGGTCAATTGGAGGTCTTCGTTGCTCGGTTCCGGATTTCCGCTAGGATGATTATGAATTAAAATGATTGCCGCCGCCATCCCCAGAATGGCTTCGCGGAAAACCTCACGCGGAGTAACGACTGACGCATTTAAAATTCCCTCAGAAATGATTGCATCACGGATAATCTTGTTGTTACTGGCTAACAAGACAACCATAAAAATCTCTTTTTTCAAATCCCGCAGACGGGGAATATAAATTTTTGCCACCTCATCACTTTTGCGGATAATCATATCTGGGGGAGAAACACTGATGGCTTGCAGACGCCGTGCTAATTGCAAGCCTGCCGCAATGGTCACGGCTTTAGTCGGACCGAGCCCCTTGATTTTGAGATTTAGAATATCGTGATAATCCATTTGAGCCAGAGCATTCAGTCCGCCGCTTTTACGCAGAATCTCACGAGCGACATCCAGAGCCGAGTTGCCTCCGGCTCCGCTACGTAATAAAATAGCCAGCAGTTCGGCTTCCGTCAATTTCATAGGTCCGGCTTTCATCAGCTTTTCACGCGGGCGATCGCTTTCGGGCCAAGCTGTTATCGGAAGTCTATAGACGGCAGGTTCCTTAGATCGCATAATTTCACCGTAATTTACTATCAAGCACGAAAGTTACCGGACCGTCATTGACTAAACTAACCGCCATCATTGCCCCGAAAACACCCTGTTCGGTCGGAACACCGGCAATTTTTAGCTCGGCAATAAATTTCTCGTAGAGCCGCCGACCGGTTTGCGGATCAGCGGCTGAGATAAAGCTTGGCCGGCGACCCTTGCGCCAATCGCCGCATAAGGTAAATTGCGAAATTACCAACGCCGCGCCACCAACATCCTTGATTGAGAGATTCATTTTTTGGTGTTCATCCCCAAAAATCCGCAAACCAGCAATTTTATCTGCTAGAAAAGCGGCATCCGCATCACCATCATTCTGAAAAACACCCAGTAGAATCACTAATCCCTGACCAATCCGGCTGACAATTTTGCCTTCGACGGTCACGTGGGCTTGGCTGACTCTTTGAATAACTGCGATCATTATTCCACCCAAGCGTTTTCTTCGCCAAAAGTTTTCTTTAGAATATCGAGCAGTTCGCGATCGGCGCTGACTTTCAAATTCCCCGCACGGATTGATTTGCTGTCGCCATTACCGTCATAGAGATGCAGGAACAGTTGACACTCGCCGGTATGTTTCGCGAGTAATTTTTTGAGATTTTCCAGATCTTCAGTACCAAATTGATTGACATTAATGCGTACGTGCAGTCTCTTGGACTTGCGGTTAAGCAAGCCGCGCAAGGGGCTGATTTCCTCGACAATAATCTTGGCATCGTCTTCATTCCGGCAATTGACATTTCCACTGACAAAGATGGGATAATTGATTTTTAAATGTTCACGATACTTTTCATAAATATCGGCAAAGGCGATTAATTCGACCTTGCCGTTCAGGCTTTCAAGATTGATGAAAGCCATTGGGCGTCCTTTCCGGTCGGTCATAGTTTTGATGCTGGCGATCAGTCCGCCTAATTTGACATTGGACTTATCCAGATTGGCTAGCGGCTCAGTGAAATCGTAATTGGAAAAGGACTCTATTTCCGTCGAATACTCCAATAGCGGATGCCCACTTAAATACATACCGAGCAGTTCTTTTTCCTTATTCCACTTTTCGGAATCCTCCCAGGGCGCTACATCCGGTAAACGCGGTTCACTCAAAGTAGCCTGCGGCGCACCGTTAGCGATTCCAAAAAGATTCACCTGATTATTGTTTTTTTCTTCTTGAATATGCGTAGCGTATTGAATAGCAGTGTCAATAGCGGCAAATTTCTGACCGCGAGTGCCTTCCAGCGAGTCCATTGCGCCAGCCGCAATTAAGCTTTCGAGAACTTTGCGATTGACACTTTTCAAATCCAGAGCCGCTACCATTTGAAAAAGGGTACGAAATTGCTTTTCGGTCTGGCGCGCGGCGACGATATTTTCAGCGGCTTTCTCGCCGACGTTCTTGATAGCATGCAAACCATAACGGATTGCTTTCCCTTCCGGAATGAAGCGAACTTCGCTATAATTCACATCGGGCGGTAAAATTTCGTAACCCATATTGCGGGCTTCATTGGCAAGAATCGTGATTCGGTCGGTGTCATTGATTTCACTCGAGAGGTTAGCCGCCATAAATTCAGCCGGATAGTGAGCTTTCAAATAGCCGCACTGATAGGCGAGAATGGCATAAGCGGCAGAATGACTGCGATTGAATCCATACTCGGCGAAACGCTGAATTAATTCATAAATCTGGACGGCAACCGAACGCTTGATGCCGTTTTTGATCGCACCTTCAACGAATTCCTTTTTAAGGGATTCCATAGTTTTTTTCTGCTTCTTGCCCATAGCTTTGCGCATCAAATCGGCTTTAGCCAGCGAGAAGCCAGCCACCTGATGGGCAATTTGCATAACTTGCTCTTGATAAACGATAATGCCATAGGTATCCACGAGGATCGGTTCCAGCAAGGGATGCAAATAAGTAATTGGTTTGCGACCTTGCTTGCGATCAATAAAGTCATTGATCATTTCCATAGGTCCCGGTCGGTAGAGCGCATTCATTGCGATCAGGTCTTCGATGCCGGACGGTTTCAGCTTCTTCAGGTACTCCCGCATTCCGGAAGACTCAAACTGAAAAATACCAATCGTGCGGCCTTCGCCGAAAAGAGCAAGGGTTTCTTCATCCTTTTCCGGAATCTTATCTACATCGAGTTCAATGCCCTTAGCTTTTAACATCGCGAGTGTATTGTCAATAACGCTGAGGTTGCGGATTCCCAGCAAATCAACCTTGAGCAAGCCGATCTGATCAATACATTTCATATCATATTGGGTGGTGACTTCGCCATTGCTTGACTGGTAAAGTGGAACGTAATCCGTCAGATTGCCCGGGGCAATTACGACTCCGGCGGCATGGGTGGAAGCGTGACGGTTCAAGCCTTCCAAAACCTTGGAAATTGCAAACAATTTCTGATGCTGTTCATCAATATTGACGGCTTCCTGCAGTTCCGGAGTATTGTTAATGGCGGCTTCGAGAGTGATATTAATTTGTTCTGGGACCAGTTTAGCGATTCGGTTAACTTCCGCCAGCGGCATACTGAGAACCCGTCCGACATCGCGAATCACCGCTCGAGCTTTCATTTTCCCGAAAGTAATGATCTGAGCCACACAGTTCTCGCCATATTTCTTGCGAATATAATCAATAACGGCGCCGCGTTTGGTATCGCAAAAATCAATGTCAATATCCGGCATAGAAATGCGCTCCGGATTTAGGAAACGCTCGAAAATAAGTTTATATTTTAGGGGATCAATATTAGTAATGCCTAAAATATATGCCACGATACTGCCAGCGGCTGAACCACGCCCCGGTCCGACCGGGATGTTATTATTTTTAGCATAATGCACAAAATCTTGGACAATCAGAAAATAACCAGCGAAACCCATTTGGCGGATTACTCCTAACTCATAATCCACTCTCTCCTGAATTTCCGGCGTAACTTCTGGATAGCGACTTGAAAGTCGTTCCTCGATCAGTTGAACCAGATACTCATCGGCAGTTTTTACCTTAGCGGATTCCGCAATAGGAAATTCTGGCAGATAATATTGATTCATCTCCAGATTAAAATCGCACTGTTCGGCAATTTTCAGCGTATTTTCGATTATCTCAAGATCGTTGGGATAAAGAGCCGCCATCTCCTCAGCCGATTTGACCCAATACTCATGTTGTTCGTATTTCATCCGGTTAGGATCGCTCATTTCTTTGCCGGTGCCAATGCAAAGATGGGCATCGTGAGCTTCCCAATGTTCCGGTAAAGTATAATGAGTATCGTTGGTTAGCAGGCGCGGCAGACCGATTTCAGCGGACAATTTTTTAGCAATTTCGTACCAACGCAGTTCATCATCAATGCCGTGGTTTTGCACTTCCAGATAGAAGCGACCAGCGAAAATTTCAGCGTATTCCAGCGCCAACTGCTTGGCTTTTTCATAATCGCCTTTGATGGCTAAATCCGGAATGCGCCCTTTGATACAGGCGCTGGTAGCAATCAGTCCGGCATTATACTTACGCAGAAGTTCATTGTCCACTCTTGGCCGATAATAATATCCTTCCAGGTAGCCAAGACTGACTAACTTAATCAGGTTCTCATATCCCTGGCGATTCTGAACTAATAGTAGTAGATGATGGTAGCCGCTACCACCTTGTTCGCGCGATTTTTTATCAAAACGGTTGTTATCCGCCACATAAATCTCGCATCCGAGGATCGGCTTCAAGCCACTTGTATTGGCGGCTTTAAGGAAATGAATCGCGCTGAAGAGGTTGCCGTGTTCGGTCAAGCCAACGGCTGGCATACCCAGCTCGACTGCCCGATTTACCAGAGATTCGATAGATTGGGCTCCGTCCAATAGACTATAATCCGAATGATTGTGGAGATGAACGAATTGTGTCATTTAAAATTTCCCTGCAAAAATAGCCAGCAGGCCAAAAAATATATCACCTTTCAAAATCGCCGCTATACGGCCGCAATTGGTCGCAGAAGCATCGCGACTAATTGAAAATATAACATAAATCAGCGGGATTTCAACTGTCAAAACCAGAATCAGCAAATAAAACTTTCCGTATATTTTCAGATAAAAAGGAACTAACGCGCCAACCATAAGAATCAGCGTAGCTACAATTACCAGACGACGGGCGGCGGTTAATCCGTAAACCAGAGGAAAAGTCCGCGCCCCCCGAGCTTGATCACCAGCAACGTCCTGCATATCCTTGACAATTTCTCGCACAAAATTAAAACCAAAAGCCAGCAAACAAGGAACAATCCCTACCCGAATATCTCCAAAAACGGATGAACCGAATAAAAACGTCATTCCGAGGATCGCCGATACAATCAGATTACCCCATAACGGACGCGGTTTGAAAAATTTAGTGTAGGTTATTAGAAAAAATAAGGCGAAAGGGATGATGATTGCTAACTGGCGATTGAAAACCGGAATGACGGCAATCGTTCCCAGCCCGAATAAAAAGATGGCATAAAATAATGCGGTGCGTGGCTGAATTAAGCCAGCCGGAATCGGTCGCTGGGGGCGGTTGATGCGATCAATTTCGACGTCAAAATAGTCGTTCAGGACGTTGCCGGCTCCAGTATAAGCCCAGACAATGACCAGAGCCAGCAAGACACTCAGCCATTCCGGTTTTGGATCAGCCAATGCCATACAGACCAAAATGGCAATTCCTCCCTGCAGTAAATTCAAAGGACGCATAATTTTAAAATAGGCAAGCAGTTTTTTCATTTCGCCAGCTCCGCTATGATTACCCGACTTTGCCCGCTATAATCTTTAACGATTGCGACCGAATCAAAAGCACTCTCGGAAAAGAGTTCAGCCACAGCCGTCGCCTGATAATCTCCGCCGATCTCCAGCACGACTGCCCCACCGGGAATCGCAATTTTAGACGCTAATTCCCTGATGCGCCGGTAAAAAAGCAAGCCGTCTGTTCCGGGATTCAAGGCAATTTCTGGCTCGTGCTCCTTGACTAATTTCGGCAGATTTACATAGTAATCCCCGGAGACATAAGGCGGATTAGAAACAATGATATCGAATTGCCCCATTGATAACTCAGGTGAGTGAAGAATATCGAGCTCTTGAAAATCAATGCGATTAGCTACATTATGGATGGCGGCATTTGCGCGGGCGATTTGCAACGCCGTCGCACTTACATCAATAGCTACAACCTGACATTCCGGTAAAAAATGGGCTAAGGCGATCGCAATACACCCTGACCCGGTACCAATATCGAGAATGCGCGCCGTCACGTGATTACGACACAATTCGAGGGTTTTTTCAACCAACAGTTCGGTTTCCGGACGGGGAATCAGAACATCCGGCGTGACCTTTAGTTTCAAGCCCATAAATTCGGCACTTCCGAGTACATACTGAATGGGCTGCCCGCTAGCCCGCTTCAAAAGGAGCGCCCTGATACGCGCTAACTCGGTCGGAGAAAGCGGGCGCTCATATTTCAGATATATTTCCAGACGGTTAAAGTTGAGAACTTCTCGCAAAATCCATTCGGCTTCGATCTGGGGTGATTCGATCTGCTTACCTTTCAGGTAGTCTTTCGACCACTTTAGCACATCTACTATTCGCCAAATTTGCCGTTCTCTTTCTGCCATAGTATTTATGGAAATTTAAGATTGTTTTGGAGCCGAGCAAGCAGATTTTGGGGTAAAATAGAAAATGTTTTTAGCGAATCGTCAGCGCGGAAAACTTTTCGTGGTGGTCAACTCTTCATAAGCTCGGTATTGTGAGCCAATTGCAGAGCCGAGATCAATTCATCAATTTCACCTTCCATTACTTCCGTCAAGCGATAAAGGGTCAAATTGATGCGGTGATCGGTAACGCGCCCTTGCGGAAAATTATAAGTGCGAATTTTGGCACTGCGATCGCCGGTACTGACCATACTGCGCCGTTTGGCGGCGATTTCGGCTTCCTTTTCAGCTTCTTTAAGTGCTAGTAAACGGCTTCGCAAAATTTTCAAGGCTTTCTCTTTATTCTTATACTGCGATTTTTCGTCTTGACACGTGACCACCAAGCCGGTCGGCAGGTGAGTTATTCGAATAGCTGTCTCGACTTTGTTTACGTGTTGACCGCCAGCGCCGCTGGAACGATAAGTGTCGATGCGCAGTTCGCTGGCATTAATTTCAATATCAACTTCCTCAGCTTCCGGCAGAACCGCCACCGTAGCCGCTGAGGTATGAATACGTCCCTGGGTTTCGGTGACTGGTACGCGCTGGACACGATGCACACCCGATTCAAATTTCATCGTCCCATAAACATTTTCACCAGATACTAAAAAAATCACCTCTTTAAAGCCCCCTAAGCCGTTCTGAGTGCCTGAGAGTTCTTCAACTTTCCAGCCTTTGCGCTCGGCAAACTTCAGATAAAGACGATACAAATCAGCCGCAAAGATAGCCGCTTCTTCACCGCCCGTGCCGGCTCGAATCTCCACAATTGCATTCTTATCATCATTGGGATCTTTCGGAATTAAAAGTTTTTTTAACTCCTCAAATAAACGCGACTTCTCCTCTTCAAGAGTAGCGAGTTCTTCGTGCGCCAGTTGCTTTAAATCTTCATCATGACTATCGAGAACCGCCTTATCTTCATCAATATTTTTCAACACCTGTAAATAACGATTACCTGTGTCCACAATCGGCGTTAAATCTTTATGCTCTTTGGCTAATTCGCGGTAGCGGTGCTGGTCGGCGATAACTTCTGGCAGCGACATTTCATCCGTGATGTCATTATAACGTTTGATAATTGTCTGAATCTGTTCGCGCATCTTTTAATCTACCGCTTCGGCTATGTATTCACGGCCAGCGAACTCGGCATAACGCTCACCGAACGCACCTTTTAAAGCCGCAATGGCGACTTCGATCTGATCATCAGTCGGTGGCTTAGTCGTAATTCGCTGTAACCACAAGCCAGGTGCAATCAGCCATTGCGTAAACCGTTTATGCTGGAATTTGGCAGATAATTTCAAAAACTCATATCCGATCCCAGCTACCAATGGCAATAAGGCGAGATGATAAATCAAGCGGGCAACCAGCGAAATCGAACCAAAGCCCCCGATTACCACCGCATCTATCAAAGCAAAAAGCAAAATGCCAACCATCATTACGATGAAGATAAAACTCGTGCCGCACCGCGGATGATAAGTTTTAAATGGCTGAGCATTTTCGACCGTCAGATCTTGCCCGCTTTCAAAAGTAAAAACGACCTTGTGTTCAGCCCCGTGGTATTGAAATAGCCGCTGAATATCTTTCATAAATGAAATCAGCCAGAGATACATTAGGAAAAAGAGGATACGCCAGGCTCCGACGACAAGGTTAAAAGCCAGTGCCTTGCGCTCAATATTCAACAACTGGGTTGTCAGCCATAGTGGTAAAAATCCAAACAGTAAAAAGGCTAATCCAAAGGCTAAAATCATTGAAATCGTAGTGGCAATTCTATCCTTGGTTTTATCCGCCGGTTTCGGAATATTTTCCGCCTGCATAGCAATATTAGCAGAGAGCTGAATTGTTTCCAGCCCAATTTTCAGCGATTCAAACATACTAATTATACCCCGCAGGAGCGGTTTTTTAAAAAATGGAATGCGGTCGGCAATGGATGTAAAATTTTCTCGTTTAAGCTCGATCTCGCCGTCCGGTCGGCGCACCGCCGTGGCATAAGCTCCCGGCACGCGCATCATCACGCCCTCGATCACTGCTTGCCCGCCGACTAATATTTTCTGTGCCATATACAAATAAAAACGACCTCTTCACTGCTGTGAAGAAGTCGTTAATCTTGTTAAAAGAAGCTAACCTTTCTGGGTATCGCGCTTGTATTTACGATTAAATTTATCGATGCGCCCGGCACTGTCAATCAATTTCTGCTTACCGGTAAAAAACGGGTGGCAGGCGGAGCAAATTTCTACTTTGAGATCGCCGACGGTCGAGCGTGTCACGAAAGTATTACCACAAGCACAAGTAACGGTGCATTCTTTATATTCTGGGTGAATATTGGGTTTCATTTTTTAATTCCTTTGATTTCATTCGTTAACGCTAAAAAAGCAAGCAAATTTAAACCGCCTTGCCTTTTAATTGCAAGGCATTTTTGCTAGGTGCTCATTAATTGTTTTTTATCTTTTTACAATTTGAAACGGACTGATTTCTGGCGCTTGATACTCTTCCTGCAATTTGACCAGATCAGCCCGTTGCTGATCCAGCCGATTGTTGAATTCAGCCGGAACGGTTTTATTTCGATAAAATTCGCTGACTCGATCCAGTTTGGCAATGAATTTATCAATACGTAAAGTGAACTGCTGTTCATAAGCCGTTCGACTGTAGTCTTTACCAAGTGCTAGTTTAAATAAGTTTTGTAGGTCATTATATTGAGGCAGATAGCCGACTGGCGTCGCGATTGCGTCATATTCGTTATGCACGCGACCTTCAGCCCATAAAATCCAGACTTTTTTATCAGTCTTTTCGTTCAAATAATTACCAGAACTATCTTTTAAGAAATAATTGGTTGCAAAAACAAGTGGCGCTTTCGCTAAGCGCGCTCCGAATTTCAAATGATTCTCAATGTAAAGTCCGAGCGGCACGACAACGAAATCCAAATTAGCCATTGGAGAGAAGGTGCGCTGTCCTTCTTGTCCC
>Ga0208824_1000365_pt1 | contig 50246 bp, 66 predicted proteins | sample AD_JPNTR3_MetaG_FD_184447 | JGI IMG/M metagenome (GOLD analysis project Ga0208824, IMG submission 184447) | Active sludge microbial communities of municipal wastewater-treating anaerobic digesters from Japan - AD_JPNTR3_MetaG (SPAdes) (version 2) | ecosystem: Engineered > Bioreactor > Anaerobic...
GGAATTTTCTGAGCGTTCCAAGAGGCTCAAAACATGAGACGTGATCTTGTTAAGCGGCTTGAGGTCCTGGAAGCGAAAGCAAAGCCGAGGGTGATATCTACCTGGGCCGATTTCATGATGTGCGAGGACGATGAGGTCGAGCTCAGCCCGGAGCTACAGGAGCTTGTAGAAGAGGTTGAAGTTTTGGGGTAGATGGGGCGGGTAACCTCTATTTTTGGACTTAAAATCGGAAGATTTGCTTTATTGTACAAATATTTATATGCTATTAATATAAAAAGGACAAGATAGACGATATTAAGGATAAAAGGTGGTACGATGTCCGAGGCGACAAAACCGGACAAAACCCGACAGCTTTCCCAGGAGCAGATGAACTCCATCGAACATCTGCTACAGGGCCGAAGTGATAGGTCCGTTGCTGAGGCCGTGAGCGTGAGCCGGCAGACGGTATGGGAGTGGCGAAATCATGATCCCTTATTCATTGCAGAGCTGAACCGGCAGCGTTACGAGATGTGGAAAGAAGCCCATGAGCGGCTCAAGTCCCTGGCTAATAGAGCTCTGGATGTGGTGGAGCAGCAGCTCGACAGCGGCGATCCCAAGGCCTCCCTGGCGGCAGCCAAATACATCCTGCAAGGCACCAGGCTCCTGGGTGATACCGAGTTGCATGTTGGTGGCCCGACGACTCCAGAGGCGGTGATCATGGCAAGGCTACGAAACGAAGCCAAGATGGAGCTGGAGGCCGAAGGCAAAGGCCGAGATCCCTTCAAAGTAGACTTCTCTGGGATCGAGGATGAGGTCGAGGACCTGGCCAGGAGCAGATTGGAGAAGGCGCTGGCCGAGGCGGGGCTATCATGAGACCCGAGGCGATAGACAAGGCCAGGTTTTGCTCTTCCCAGCAGGAAGACCTGTCTAGAGAGCATTTTATCGAGCTGATCAGCAAGCGAGCTGAGGAATGTGCCACCTGGGAGAGGACGCTCAGGTCCCAGGTTAATCTGAAGGATGCTGAGAAGATAAGGAAAACCAAGGAGCAGATGCTTAAGAGCCTCAAGAGGTTGAATGACACTAAGTCAAGAGCAAATAAGTAAGACCTTCAAACTGATGCAGGAGCGGTCAGAGGCACCCAAGCTCACGCCTGAACAGCTAAACGCCATTGACCTTCTTATATTGGGCAAGACCGACCGTGAGGTAGCAGAGGCCGTGGGTGTCAGGCGGGAGACGGTCACAAAATGGCACAAAAACCCATTTTTCAGCGCTGAATTAAGCATTCGTAGGGAAGAGCTGTGGTCAGATGCCAAGCTCCGGCTCAAGTCCCTGGCTCATGAGGCGGTCAATGTTCTCACCAGGGGTCTCTCCTCCCAAGATGAGAAGGGTAGCGATAACTGCGGCAGTCCATATACTGAAGACCGTGGGACTGTATGGGGAAGTGAAGCAGGACTTCGGGCCGGGTACTCCTGAGGAGGCGGTCTGGAAACAGGCTGTAGAGCAGAAAACGCACGTTTACACAGCTCTCAGGCCGGATTCGTTCTCTGATTGGTCGACCAGGAACCACATGGGTGATCTGGCCAAGGAGGACACTGCAGAGATAATGAGATACTGGTACGAGCGAGCTGTTGATGAGCAGAAGAAGGAGCTGAGGGAGTACAGAAAGAAGCTGAAGGCACAGGAGACGCAGCTCCCACAGATAGAGCTTATCCCAGTTTCAGAAAATGGATCGGAAGCCTCCTCTCAAGGCCAGGAAAACGGGGCAGAGCCTGAAGAGGCCTAACCCGTTTTGAGCGAAAATGGCAAAAGTGGCAATGGTATCATTAGAAGCTAAAAACAACAGTTTCCATAAGAGTTAAATCACCTAACAACCCTAGTAGGACTCATGATAACAAAGCGTCGATCGGTCTTCAGCCTATCTCTAATTATAATGGTATACTTGGTAGGTACAACATGTGCTATAGAATATGAGACTGCTATGCATCATATTTTGAACTTTAATGTAGGCTCGCAGTATACCATAGTTGATGAACCGCCTCTCTATGTTAGTGAATCGAATAAATGGATTAATCAAGTTGAATTGCAAGGAGATGATGAAAAGCAAGCTATTATAGCTGTTACTGAATATGAGTTTCCACAATCAGACATTTCTTTAGAATCAATTAGACAGAGTAAAGAAGATAATATAAAAGAATTGGGTGTTGGTGGAGTTACTTTTAATACTACTACTATAAACGGTGAAACGGCATTAACTTATCACGTTCCAAGGCAAACTGTACCGCGTGGTTTCACTTTTCCAGAGATATATGCGTACTCGTATTGGTATGATAATAGTACAGAAGTGGGGGTAAGTGTTAACGGATTGGGTAAAGCGGTTTATGATGATTTATTAAAGATGCAGATTAAAGAAAAGGCGTGAGTGTAAGGGGACGGAATCAAGGCGTACGTTCGCAGCCGAAAAGAAAGGTTTTCTTAAGAAACCGCTATCCTCTAACTATTTATTTTGGAAATTTTAATCTAAAAGGTACAACAAAGGCAAGATAGAGGCTCTTGCAAGTAGCCCATAATACTCCTCCACCACTATTTAGGGCATAAATAAGCATGCAATGATTCATAAGCACGGCATAATAAAAACCTTCCTTTATAAGCTATTACCTTTTTAAGGCCAAAAATGAAGCTTAATCCTTAAAAAGTAAGCCTTCACAACCTTTACATTTTACCTCCATACCTTCGCAGGGAAACGTTCTAGGGCAAAAAGAGCTGCAGTGTTGGACAATAAAAAGAAGGGATGTATCATATCGCGGAATATCGCGAAATTATTCTACTATTCATTATAACCCAGTTCCCTAGCCTTGCTGAATGCAGCATCCGCCTCTGCAGTACGACCGAGCAACTTGAGAGTAACGCCTTTGTTGTACCAGGCCATTGCATATTGCGGATCGATCTCGATAGCCCTATCGTAAGCTTGGATAGCTTCATTGTGCTTACCCTGATCATCGAGAGCATTGCCTTTGCCGGTCCAGGCCATTGAATATTGTGGAATAATCTCGATAGCCTTATCAAAAGCTTGGATAGCTTCGTCATACTTGCCCTGATCATAGAGAGCTTTGCCTTTGTTGTACCAGGCCATTGCATATTGCGGATCGATCTCGATAGCCCTATCGTAAGCTTGGATAGCTTCATCGTACTTGCCTTGTGGCCTGAGAGCATTGCCTTTGGTGATCCAGGCGTCCGCTAATTGCGGATCGATCTCGATGGCCTTATCGTAAGCTTGGATAGCTTCATCGTACTTGCCTTGTTCTGCGAGAGTAACGCCTTTGTTGTACCATGCTTCTGTTAATTGTGGATCGATCTCGATGGCCTTATCGTAAGCTTGGATAGCTTCATCGTGCCTGCCCTGATCACCGAGAGCATTGCCTTTGTTGATCCACCCCATTGCATATTGTGGAATAATCTCGATAGCCTTATCAAAAGCTTGGATAGCTTCATCGTACTTGCCTTGTTCTGCGAGAGTAACGCCTTTGTTGCTCCAGGCTTCTGTATATTGCGGATCGATCTCGATGGCCTTATCGTAAGCTTGGATAGCTTCATCGTACTTGCCTTGTGAGTCGAGATCAATGCCTTTGTTGTACCAATCAATTGCAGTTGTCTGCCCCAATGTAGGTGCACATAACACAGCCAACATCATCAAACAAAGAACGAACTGTCCTCTAATGAGCTTCCCTCCATATGTATGTTTGGATTAGCTTAATGAAATACCTTGTGCAAAAAATTTAACGCAATATATAGCAGGAGTTTAGGCTTCTTCATGTTTACCTAATGATTATAGGATTAAAACTTTTAACAGGGTGTTCAATCATAGAAAAATGAACATTCACGCATAAAAAAGATAGCATACGATCGATTTAGGCGGAGAAGACGAACGTTCGGCTATAAAAGGGGCAGTCTATATGGCGCATGGCGCTGGTCGTGCCTAAGCCTACTTTAGTTATAGAACATCATAGAAAGCCTTAATTAAAATGTGATAGAACTATTGTGCATGCACAAAACCGCCGCTGGAGAGAAAAGAAAGATCCTGATGAGGGAGGCCTCCGAGCTGGAGAAGGACGCTAATACCGCTATGAAAGCATCTAAGATCCTGCCAGATGCCAGGGCGAAGGCTCGAGAGCTGACTGGTCAGGCCGATGAGTTGAAGGCTGAAGCTGAGGACCTCAAGGGAGCTGCCAGGCTGGAAGACCTGCACCTCTGGCAGATGGAGAAGGTAAAGAGCACCAAGAAAGGGAGTCAATCATACTTTTACTGGATGGCATCCTGGAGAGAAGGCGGGAAGGTACGGCATGTTCACATGGGGAGCTGCAGGAAGGTAGACCACGAGACAGCATTACAGAAGGCCCGAAAGCTGAAGGCTGAGGCCCTAGGGATATCTGAAAATTAATCTTTTTCTTTTAATAATTTCTACAATGTGATTTAACGATCGATCCTTGTACGATAAATCCCTATTAGACCTGGCAGGAGTTCTAGGCAGGGGAGCGACGTATCTAAGGCGCGCCGGCATGGAAGGAACCCCTCAGGAGAATGCTGACAGAAGACGAAATCAGGATCGTAGAAGGAACCAATCTCAATTAGAAGGCCATATATAGCAATAAAGACATCTCTGTGGAATATACAATTGCGTAATAAATTGCCTAACCAGCACGATGTCATTAATGATATGTTCAAAAGTTGTAGCTAGAGAGGATAGAATGTTATATATGGGATTATATAGAATTTAAGTTTGGTAATGAGGAAGTGATTTAGGATGAGTCGTCCCCGCGAATTTGTAGAGCCGTGGCGTCCAGAGGACATCGAAGAACGCTACAGAGAATTAGAGCATATGAGTCATGGAGAAGACGAGCAAAATTCATCAGGAGAGTGCAGAGACATATGCCCTATTTGCACAAGTAAATGTACTTTATATCAATATCACTTGCCTGGCCATAGCTGCAGCAACAATCATAATTGGGATTAGATCAATAGAGGCATTGCACCCAACTGCTAGGTTGAACTAACGAAGCCCGATGCAGCCTTCACCAAGGCCACCTATCTACAGAAGGCCCGAAAGCTGAAGGCTGAAGCCCTAGGGATATCTGAGAATTAGCCCTATTTTATAATTTCTGTAATCGATTTTAAGGGCATAATCCCTTTGGCCGAGGACCATAAGACCTAGAGCGAGACCTCTTTGAGGCTGAAGGAAAGCGAAAATTAACGAGTCAAAGTTTGGCTCCTCGCTATTTAGCATGGGTGAACTTTAATCGTATATTCTCTGTGCCTCCGCGCCTCTGTGGTGAACCGCTATGCTCTAACCTGACCACAGAGAAACAGAGGCGCAAAGGCAATAATTTCTGCCGGACCTCACCCACATAATTCAGCGAAGAGCCCAAAGTTTATAGCCGACTCCTATCCTGATCCTGATAGTTTCTCTTCTTCGTAGTTGAAATAGACCACTTAAAAGGGATTATTTCCGTTTAAATCCTAATTAATACCGAATAAATTCCTATTTTTCCGATTTAAATATCAATTCTGAAAGGTCTAGCGGATTTCTACGCATAATTATTGCGGTGTTAAAATAGGGTTTTGCAGCAGCTTTCCGCAACTCGTTTGGATATGGAGAAAGATCCTTGCCTGGAGGATAGGCAATTGGCGGCACCTATCTAGACCAAGAAATAATATTCAACCCATATAATTGAACGCCTTCCCTATCGCCCCAGGTATATCCGCCGGATCAAAAGACACGTCACAAGTCCATTTCCCAAACCGGCCATCGTAGTTCACGGCCTTTACCCAGTCCTCCAGGAACCCTCGTTTGACCCTGGCCTGCTCAGTATCCTGGCCCTTGATCTCCAGCACCAGATGAATGCCATTGGTCAGCAGGATGATGAAATCAGGCCGGTACCTGTGGCGCTCGCCCTGGAAGATGTAGTGCACTCCAAATCCCAGGTGATCGTTCTTGACCCACGAGGCCACCTTGGGATTTCTGTCCAGCTCAAAGGCGGCTGCAGACTCCCAGCTGCTGTCACAGACACAGAAGTTGATATGGCACCTCTTCGCCTCGACCCGAGGCTTGCCTGTATGCCAGGGGATCATATCCCCTGTGGCTCCTATGGGCCTGTGGTCGTCCTCGAAGACCAGCTTGGTGGACTCGGCGTTATTGGGCTCAATCGCATTCCAGATGTGCTCGACTATCTTGCTCATGTTCAAGACCAGTGTGATGAGCCTCCGCACGTCATCATATCCTACCTCGGGTATTATGCGGATCCTCTCTGACTCTAAGAATTCCTCGATTATAGCGATTATCTGAGATAGCAGCTGCTCTTTGCTGCCCGGCCACTTGGGGTTCATCCGGTCGAAGACCTCTATGGCCGTGTTGAATATGATCTTCTGCATCCGGAACTGATCGGCAATGGTGGTCAGGTCGATTGGAGTAGTCTCCGAGGTATCGACATTCCCACCAAGAATCTTGGCCATATCCGCTCTGGTGATAGTCTCACGGAGGACCAGCTCTAAGGGCCTGACCTTTCTCATGTCCAGGCTGAGAGTGGGCTTCATCTCGTACTCTATGCGGGCGATCCTGGGCCACTGAAGCTCGTACTGCTGTTTTTCCGGCCTGGGCTCGATAACATACTTTGGAACCTGAGCTCGAGTCTTTCTATCATCGGTTGTCTCGTGGGGCATAAAAGTGAAAGGCACTCCGAAGATGTTCACGTAATCGGGCGTCAGGAGCCCAGTCTCCTCGTCGATATCGTAATCAGTCCGCCTGAGCCCCCGGCCTACTACCTGCTCGCAGAGGAGCTGGCTGGAGAAGGCTCTCAGGCCCATTATGTGGGTCACAGTCTTGACATCCCAGCCCTCAGTGAGCATGCCCACAGATATGACGTTCTGGAAGGCCTCGCCAGGCTTGTTCTCGACCCCAATGGTATTGACGATCTCTCTGAGGTACTCGGCTGAATCCTTCTTGGAGAGCTCTTTGCCTTCATCGCCCTCAGAAGACTCCTTGAGCTTGAACTGCATAGCCTCCTCCTGGGACTCGGCCTTCTCCAGGATCCTGGAGTCTATGTGGATGATCCTGCCTGGATCGCAAAGCTCCTTTATGTCTATCTTATTGCGGTCGAGGGCATACTTGATCCTGGCTGCAGTCTCAGTCCTGTTGGCCACCGTGATCATGACCGGCGGCGTGGGAAAGCCATCTTCTTTCCACCGTTCGGCAGTCTCAAGCCAGTCCTTGCCCAGGAGATAGTAGCCGTTGATGATCAGGTCGGGAAGGGTCTCGTGGGGCTGGGCCTTCCTGTTCAGGTCTTCTTTGACCCATTTGTAGATGTGATAGAGCTTAGATCTGTACGTCCTAGTATCTGGCATGCCGTCGTCCCTTATGACCACTCTGGGAGTCTTCACCAGGCCGGATTCGATGGCATCGCTGAGCCCGAAGTCGCTGACAATCCAGGGGAAGAGGGCTTCTTCGCTGGCTGTCTTGCCTGATGGGGCAAAGGGCGTGGCAGTGAAATCGTAACAGGCCAAGATACCCCGGACGACGTGGATCCTGTCCAGGCCCCCTACCCATTTGGTAGCCTCCTCTATGTCCTCCTTTTTCAGGCCTCTTATCTTGGACTCGGCAGGTATCCTCCAGGCATGATGGGCCTCGTCGTTTATGACCAGTATGTTCTTGGCATTGGCTAAGTCCCTGAGGACATCCCGGACGTAAGCCTGATCGCTCCTGGCACCTCGTTTGTCCACTCCCTTCTTCTTGGCGATCTTCTCGTCGGTCTCCCAGTTCAGGATATGCCTGTTTCTTACCACGACCTTGGCCTGCCTGAGGAGATCCTGGAGGCCTGGCGGGACGACGTTGAACTTATCATAGTAGTTGCCTGGCTCGGAGGGTATCAGCACCTTCAGCCTGTCTCTCACGGTAAGCCCTGGGGCGACCACAAAGACGTTCTTGGAGAACCTGGCGTCCTGGGGGTTGGCTGCCTTGTTGAGGGCCTGCCAGGCTATGAGCATGGCCATGACTATGGTCTTGCCTGAGCCTGTAGCCATCTTGGAGCAGTAACGTTTGAAGGGCCCGCCGTCTGTTGGGATATCGATCCCCACCTTATCTGCAGCCGGGGCCTCAGCAAGCCAGATCAAGGTCTCTATGGCATCGAGCTGGCAGAAGAAGAACCTCAGGTCCCTTTCCGACTGGTCATGCCAGTGCTGCAGCAGTCTTCTGGTGATGCTGGTAGCGCCGGCGTAAGGTATTCCGCCGTTTTTGCCCTCCCGCCAGGCCTTTACGCGGGGCCTGATCCTGTTTACCAGGGGCAGCTCAATGAACTTGCCTGGATCGTCTGCAGACTCATAAGCCTGGGAGGCTATGATGTAGCCTGCAGGCCGGCGTCCTTCGGCCAAATCAAATGACTTCTTGTTTTCGTCATACCACCAGTGCTCTTTGGGCTCCTCGTAGGGTGAGGTGATGATGAGGTGGTCTATCTTCTGCATGATCTCTCGTCCAGGATTCTGAGGCTCTCTATGCCTCGGTTATCTATGATCTTCACAGCTACACGACTCTTGAGCTCGAAGGGCAAAGATACAGTTCCCCGGAATGCATCTATGCAGTCCTCATCGATCTCGGCCTTGAGTGTCTTGGCCAGCTTGGCCCAGCCATCTTTGGATCCGGCCAGGGGGAAGAATACTTGGCGGGGAAAGAGGCTGTAGCCATCGTAGTCAGTGTCCAGCATCCACATGGCCACCTTGTCAGAGCTGCCTGATTCCACAGCACCGTTTACGGGGTTGTAATAGTCGAATCCCAAGATCTTCACCCGGCATTTGCCTTTGTCTTCGCCTTCCTTGATCTTCTCCAGCTTCACATCCGGCTGGCCGATGAGCCAGAAGCTCTCGTTGCTCGATCGTTTCTTCTTCAGGTCGTCTGTGAATAGGTCGCCGTTCATCTGGGCTTTCAGGAAGATCATGCCCGGCCAGATGGTCTCATCTATGTCCTTGGAGGCCTCGGGGTCGAACTGGAAGGCAGCGAAGATCAGCATCTTGGGCGAGGGAATGAGGTGGTTGGCCTCTTCTAAGGCCAGTGCTACCTGGCGCTGCTCCAGGGGCGCGTGCTCCGGCCCGAAGCTTATCACTGCTCTTTTGGGCTCGTCTTCCATGGTCTCGGCCTCGGCGTGGAGGTATCTTGTGCCTGGCAGGGGTTCGACTCGGGAGAACTTGATTCTCTGGCCCTGTGTGGTGATTATTCCTGTTCTGAATAGCTCTTCACGCCATTCTCTCTGTCTCAGGGTCTCGCCGGATCGGGCTAATGAGGCATCTGCTTCTTTGCTGGTCTCGACCTCTGCCAGTGGCTTGACAACGGGAGCTGGGACTGCCTCGACAGTGAAAGGGCCAGTAACCCGGACCTTGGATTTGTCGATGAAAGGCTGATCGTAGAGAGTCTCTTGATCGGCATATTTGGCTATGGCCCTGTCTATCTCTGTCCTGCTCATGCCCTCTTTGATCTCAGGGTTATTGGCGATGGACTTCAAAGTGATATGAGGGACTGTCTTATAGCGGAAACCGCTGCTGATTCCCTCTTCGGGATGGGCCAGGTCGTAGTAATCAAAAATGGCGGTCATAAGCCTTTGCTTGGCCAGGGCGATGGCCACGCGGGAGGTGTCGCAGGTAATCCAGCGGCGGCCCCATTGCTCGGCCACGTAGGCGGTGGTGCCGGAGCCGCATGTGGGATCGAGAACGAGGTCGCCGGGGTCGGTGGTCATGAGAAGACAGCGCTCAATGACGCTTGAAGCTGTTTGAACTGCATATTCCTTATTAGCTTGTGGTGCAGTGTCTAACCATATGTTGTGCAATGATGAAACTGGAGAGTCATTAAGATAAAGAACATACCTCAACGTCTTACCTTTTTCATAGGGCTCAAGCCTTTCAGCCATGGCTAGCTTCATCATACCTTCCAGGGATGCCTTCCATGATCTTCCTTTGGGTGGAGTATACGTTATTCCATTATATTTGAATGGGAAATCTCTGTCTTTGCTGTAACCAACTGGGTATAAAGGAAATAACTGGTATACTGATGCGTTATTGGGAAGTAGCTTATGGTCATCTACTTGCTCCTTGGACATTTGATGTCTGGTTCCATCAGGCAAAGCATATCTATCCCAATGAGAGTCTCCTTCTACGTTCATCGGTAGATATAGCGGTCTAAATTTCAATGAACTTTTATTTTTAGCATACCAGATTAAGAAATCTGTTATTTTAGGGAGGTGTCCACCTCCAAGCGTCATGTTTCTGGTTCGATAGGATATAACGCTGACAAAGTTATCTGTGCCAAATACTTCGTCAATCAGGGATCTAACAAGATGTTGATTCTCATCGCTAATCTGCACAAACACGCTCCCACTTTCGCTCAGCAGCTCCCTGGCCAACAGCAGCCGATCCCGCAGATAAGCCAGATAGGAGTGAATTCCAAGCTCCCAGGTGTCCCGGAAGGCCTTGATGGTCTCCGGCTCCTGAGTGAGATCCTCGTCTTTGCCGTCCTTCACGTCCCTCTTGTTCACAAAGGGCTGGAAGTTGCTGCCATATTTCACGCCATAGGGCGGATCGATGTAGATCATCTGCACCTGGCCAGCCATGCCCTCCTTCTCCAGAAGGGAGTTCATGACCAGCAGGGAGTCGCCGGCAACGAGACGGTTGGACCAGCCGTGAGGATGCTTGTAGAACTCCACTGCCGTCCTCACAGGCGGATTCTCATCAGGAAGCTCGAAGAGAGAAGTCTGGATCTGGCCGCCGCCCTTCCTGACTGCCTTGATGATGGCCTTGGGATCTATGCGCTCATGGACATGCAGGGAGACTGTAGGGACCTCGAAAGAGGTGTGCTCAGTCTTCCCTGCCCAGATGAGCTGGGGATCGAGATGAGGGTCGTAATCGTAGGTCTTGGATTCGCCATCTATATCAGTAGTGGGAGTGACCAGGCCAACGGGAGGGTTGTTTAGCCTTTGCTGCTTCTCATGCTGGTACTGTCCGAGGGTATCGAGGGCGGATTTTCGGGCCTTTGCCATTCAGATCAACTTCGGGCAATAGATGGCATAACAACTATAATACTTATTTGCTGTAGCTAAGAAAATGATGAGCTTCTTGGTATATGCACCGATGCGTTTGTTACTCACGCCTGAAAATAATTATCTACCGAATTCCCCAAGGAGATACGTTCACCCTACGGATCTAGCTCTACAATTGACAAGCAGATTATTGTAGTTGGAGAACCTATACCTTTTTGGAGGACAATGTTTCTGAGCCGAACCTGGACTCCGGTCCTAGTGGTTCTTCTTATGATCGGCCTATCTCTAGGCATGCCAGATGAGCGAGTCGTCCCGGCCAATGATGTTGCAGCAAAAATAAAGGCGGGCGAGTTATCGGAATATAATAACTTTGCCACCGTAGATGGTCTTGATCTTTTGGACTTTTCCCAGAATAAGAAGGCTATAGCATCTCCTATAAGAATTACAAACTCATTCGAAGATTATGTAGGGTCCAGAAAAGGAAATTTCGAATATGGGATTCTAAAAAAGACTAATTTGTCCTATGGTTTAAATGTTGTTGATTTTACCATCTTCCCTCAACAAAATCGGTTGCTCTTTTATTATGAAACTATGCCACAAACTTATGTTGATTTTGTTATTATCCCACCACAAGATAAGTCGTCTACGCCTACAACTAATTACGCACCCATATCATTTTTGATGTTACTAATTGGTCTCCTGGGCGCAGGATTAATGGGCGTAGGATCAATGGATTTAGGATCAACCGGATCAACGCCATATGGTAACATTCCTACCCAACCTCAATTGATGAATGTTTATTACGTATCAAAGTCAAATGAGTCCGGTATTGCTAACTTACAATTATATACTCCTGACCCTTATTACTCACGCACTGTGTTTAGTTGGGATGAAATTCCAGGAGAAGGTAATGAAAGACTCATAAAATTTCTAACACAAAATTATAGCACTGATTTTGAAAAATCAGCAAATATTGAAAAGATCGAAAATAACCAGATCATTCAAGCATCTACCGAAAAGAAGTCTCTTTTTCCAAAAACACTTAGCTATCAAGTAATCCTAATCGATGACGGTAAAATTATTATTAAGCATCACACTCTTTTCGAATTAATTGAAAACATTGGTCATTTAGCTGAAGGTTTGGCTGATGAATTTGAGAAGAAAAATGAAAGAGAAAAATTATTCCGATACGTGCAGCCAGTCGGTGTGTACTGTCCTGGACCGATCCCAAAATGCTGCGCTGTGTGTGGTGCTGATTTGATCGAGAAAAATAGGTTATTGGAATACGGCAAATACTATTGTCTTCCCTGTTATGTAAGGCTGTTCTCCGGCACGACGGGAGTAGTGGGGACGTTAAAGGTCTCAGGGTGGAGTTCAATTTCCATAATAAAGAGCCTTGAGGATTAAAGGCCGAGCTGTGAGTGGTGCGAATGTGACAGAACCATAATTTCAAAGACATAATTGGCGTTGATTTCCTACCCATTTCGACCCAGAACTGGGCTCAAAAGTGCCTAACAAATGTGGTCTTATTTACGGAATTGCGCATCACTTTGTATGCCACTTAGAATTTCCCGATCGTCCAAAATCGTATCGCCACTTGATATCGATGTCGTAATCTATATCTAATACGACATGCTTGCCTTCGAGTATGAGGCCACAAGAAGCTATGCAATGGCTACAAGATAGGCGGGTCTTCCTGGACCTGGACAACAAGACCGGCAAAGACTCAGCTTTGGCAGCTTTGAAGGAGGATACCTTCATGTAGTGTACGTTAACGGAAGCAAGAGAGCATATCGATCCACTCAGAGACTTTATTTTTATAGCAATACCCCGATGCTTGCATCGGGGATAAAGGGCATCCGTGTCCAACTTAGGGATTGAATCAGATCTGAGTCTTTCTGCGCCTAGTCGGCTCCATGAATATTCTATCATTTGGGTCTCTTGGTTCCAGAACAATAACAAGAAGGTCTTTATTTGTCACACATTCATCGCCTTTCCCAAGAGAGAACCTCCCGTATCCATCGCTTGTTCTTCGAAGCACCTTCAAAGGAACCCTTTCATCTCCCTCAATGACAACTCTCACTTTTGTCTTGTCTATAGCATTCTCAGAGGGTGTGGTTTGGATTTGGGAAAGGGGTTCTTCGATCACATGACCTTCCATGAATGGTACACATCTGTAAGAGATTTCCTTTCCGTTATCCTCTTTGACCTGCAAAGTTAACTCCATATACACACTACGGATCGCGTTCCTATATATATGTTTCCAGTGGAACTTGTTAGTCCTATCAAACCTATTGTTCCTTTTGTCCCAATTATTTGCTTAGATTCTCGCCGATCACCCCCGCTCTTGGTTCGGCATTTGGGCAGGATCAGTCACTGATGTCCTCTTCGGAGGACGCTGTGGTCGGTATTGATTCCGCTAAGACTCGATTGCTGTACGCAGCCCTCAATGAGTCTTGATGAGATGATTCAGGTCATATGCAAAACAGGCTACGAGGTCAGAAGTTTGACGAATCTGGAGCGTGGATAATCTGTTGCTCCGGATTCACCGGACATTTTCATGGTATTTCGTAACTGCATGTATCCTATTATCATTATTCTTCGTCCATCGTTAAATACTTTTTACCCATGATCTACTCTTCATTTATATTTATCATGATGCATCCTGCTAATCTCATCAGGGATTGATCACTCGGGAATGCTCCCACAGGGCTGCTTCTGCGCTTCAATCCCTTATTGATGCGCTCAATGATGTTTTGTGATTCGTATCTTCTTCCAATGCGCCTTTGGGAATGCCAGTTATTCCACAAATCGAATCTGAGAAGAGTTTGCCAGAATCATAAGAACCATGGGTAGGCACTGAGGTCTTCACCCTTTTCTCTCCTTAAGCATTAAGGCTTAATCCTTAATGGATATCCTCTTAAGTCTTAAGGCGTAATTCTTAATGCATGGAAGTAGTAGCAATAGCAAACCAGAAAGGGGGCTGTGGCAAAACTACCACCGCCGTCAATCTATCGGCCTGCCTTGCTGCCAAAGGGAAGAAGGTCTTGCTAATAGACCTAGATCCTCAGGGATCGGCTACAACTCACCTGGCAATCAGTGAGTTCGATAACACCATGTATGAGGCCATGATGGGCGATCTGAGCCTATCACAGATCACCAAGCCCACTGAGATCGAGGGGCTGGATATGATCCCTGCAGACAAGCGGCTAGGCAAGGCTGAGATGGAGATTGCAGGTAAATCCATTGCCAGGGAGAGAATCCTGAAGCCAAAGGTGCGGACCCAAAACGCATACGATTTTATCATCATCGATACGCCGCCCAATCTTGGATTCCTGACCATTAACGCGATGGTTGCAAGCGATACGGTCCTTGTACCCGTCCAGACAGAGTTCTTTGCAATCCAAGGCTTATCGATGATCCTGGATTTGGCAAAGGCGATCTCTGAAGGGCTAGGACAGGACCTGAAGCTAAAATACCTGCTGACCATGTACGATGCCAGGACAAAAATGGGCAAAGAGGTAATCACGAGAGTCCGAGAACTCTTAGGAGATGATGTCTTTAAGGTAGTTATTCCGAGGAGCATCAAATTAGCTGAAGCTCCGAGCTATGGGAAGCCCATTCACCTGATAGATCCTGAAGCGCTAGCATCTAAGGCATATGCACAACTTGCTGATGAGGTGATCGAATGCCAGGAGACTTAATGGACCGTGTTTTTAGTGATATCAAGGCCAAAAAGTCAGAATCCTTAAGTGATAAATCCTTAAGCAACCAAACATTAAGTGATGAAGCCTTAAGCCTTAAGGGATTAGACCTTAAGCTCCTAGACGAAGCTATCGAGACTGCAAATAGCAAGCGGCGAATGATAGGCGTATGGAGCCCTACTATAGCGGCTGCCATGTGGTACTTGAAAGGGACTATTCCCCGGTTCTCCATCAGCCAGGCAGCAAGCCACTGGATTGAGGAAGGACTGGAAAGGGAATATCCCGAGCTGGTGCAGAGGATAAGGGAAGGGATGAAGAGGTAGTCTGCAGTGTGGTGCAAACAATGCCGTTCACCGTGATGCTCTCGTCTGATGCCAGAAAGTGCCTTGATGGTCTCGATGATAAGAGGGCTAAGAACATCAAGAAGCATCTCAAGGAGCTGGAAAAGGAACCATTCAGTCCACGCGCTGGCTGTGATATGGACATCGTGGCCGGTAGCGGTAGGCCGCCAATGTACCGTCTGAGGATGGGCGAATTCAGAGCCATGTACTTTGTAGAGGGCCAGGCCGTATATGTCACAGATCTCTTCCCGAAGAAGAGAGACTCTGCCTATAGGGAACATTAATAACCAAGCATGGATATTAGAGGTATCAATGGCAACTGTGGAAGTTCACGAAGAGGACGTGTTGGCCGCCTACGCCGATGAGCAGTATAAGAAGCTTCAGAAGGAAAAAGACCAATACATATCCCTTGATGAGTACTGTGCCAAACGTGGTGTTTAGAGCCAGAACTCTTGAGGCCATATAGCCCATATCCTCAGCTTCGAAGCGGCACCGGATCATCTCATCGACCTCTGATAGCCTGACCCTGAAGACTTCGGCCAGGATCTCTTTGGCCGCTTCAAGCTCCATAGCCTTTAGATCGCGGTGCGCTGCCTTATTCTGTGGCCTGATTAGCTGCTCAAGGACTACTGCCATGATGAGCAAATAGGCCGGATGATAATAAGTACTTTGGCCAGAAATCAATATCAAGCGACCATTTTTACATGAGGGGAATAAGCGATTTAGATACAAAGAAAGGAAGAAGACACGAAATTGAATAGATATCTCTCGGTGCCCCAATGCAGCTTTCTTATGTAACGGACTCTGTCTTTCTTGTTACATAAGAAGTGGCCAGCCGCTATTTTCATAATCGTAGAACGATTAATTTCTGTAGTGCCCTAGAATCGATGGCCCGGAAGAGAACCAAGCAATTTTAAGGGGGGTAGCATGGAGCTCCGGGCCGCTTGGATATGGGAAAAAGGTGGTTATGAAGGTTACCCCGAGGAGGGAAGGCCCAAACAGGAATGGATATCGGGCCTAAATTTTAATATGAGTATGATATTTGTCAAAAGCGTAGGAGGAAGCACCATTAGAGACGTTACTATCAAGGTCGCAGACAAAAAGGACTTGGAGTTCATGCTGGGCCTGGAGACCTTGGGCATGAAAAGAACCGTAGCCTGCGTTATAACATTCCTCAAAGATCAGAACGAGAGATCTTCCAAGGATATCGAGTTGGCTACTGGCCTGAGACAGCCGGAGGTCAGCATTGCCATGCAAACCCTGCGGGAAAGGGGCTGGCTCACGGAGCATGAGATCAAGAGCAGCGGAAAAGGCAGACCTTTGAAAACCTATGCTTTGCGAGCGACAATCGATGAGATCATAAATTATTGTGAAGCGGAGAAAAACAGGGAATCTGCCAGGATCTCTGAGGTCATCCAGAAGCTGAAGGACCTGAGTTCGGCATAAATCTCAGAAAATTTCGTTAAAGTTATCGATAAGCAAAGACGGGAGGTTAACACATGAACGGAGAATACGTTTTAAATTGGCTAATTGAGGACGCAGATCGAAATGCAAATGAGATTTATCCCGATATATGGCAATATAAACTTGAAGATTGCTTGTATGAGCTAAATTCGAGAAGAGATATCGATTTACCGCAAGACATATCTTTGAATGACCTGCCGAAAGAAGAAAAGGCGATTTCGATATTAAGAGAGGCTTTCAAAAACAATATATCTAAAATATCTCTAGTTTTAAATTATATCTACCCGGAAAAATACATATTCTATCGCGTTTCAATGTTAGAAAATGAGATATTTTCAGGATTGAAATTTTTGAGTGAAATTTATGATAAATTTCAGTTTGGATTTTATAAGATAGGACAAAATAAAGATAGCTTTGACAACTACCTCATATTAAACGAAGCTATGCGTTCTTTTGCCTCAGATGCGTGGCCAGATGTAAAAGATAAACTCATTCACAAGAAAATAAACTATTTCTTATACCAAGGGCTTGGAAGCCTATTTTTGGAGAGAAATGGTTACAACAGATATTGGATAATGGCTACGGGAGAAACTCATTTTGATTCGTTAGACAAAGAGAACGAAGTCATTTGGTCAGGAAGAAAAGAGATGCAAGTGAATGATCTGGTTTTTATGTACAGACAAGCTCCAAGAAAAGCGATAGCAGACATTTTTTCTGTCTCAGAACCACCCTATTTCGACCCCTACGGTGGTTGGGGTGGTTTTTGGGTTCCACTAAAAAAGATTACACCGATTAAAGACATAACAATGGTTGACATGAAACATGATACGGTATTAGGCAATTGGGGCTTCGCGAAATGCAGTTCGCAGGGAGTTGTTACAGCACCAGTGCCTTATTCAATATACAACAGATTGTTGGAGATAATCGGAAAAGATGTATGTGAGAAAAACGACTTAATCCCTGAACCAGTGGCAAAAACGGTTAGCTCAGGTCAGTATGCAACCGAAGAAGAGTTCGAAGATGTTGTCCTAGAACCACTTTTTCGGCATTGGGGATTTAAGTTTCAAAGGCAATATCCTTGTTACTTTATAATCGGTAGACAGTACCATACTTGTTTTGTGGATTTCATTATCCGTGACGAAAGAGGCACTTTAACACTCTTTGAAGATAAATTAGAAATTCTAAATGACGCAAGACTTCAAGAAGCAGTCCTGCAAGCAAAATCTTATTCGTTGCTGTTAGGGATCAACAACTTCGTAATTGCATCTCCTGAAGGCTTTTGGATATACAAACTTGATAAAAACAACGAGATTCTACTAGAAAAGATAAGTTCAAATGAATTTAAGGAAAAAGAAGAAGGAATGAGAGATTTAATTTTAAAACTCCGAAATAATTGAGGACATTTGGTCAGAAGGCAACCTCCGCTTCAACTATTTTTGCGCCCAGGCCCACCGCCTCCTCGACCGCCGCCAGGTCCTTCATCAGGAATAGCCTCTCGTTCGCAGTCTCCTTGAAGGCCACGGAGTTCTTCAGGACCTGCGCATATTTCGCTGATTTGGAGAGCTGGACCACATGGCCTTTCAGGTCCTCCACCAGGTCGTAGTCGAAGCCGTTGCGCTCCAGGAGCTTGAGGGCATTGTTCCCCCCGTGACCGAATCACTCACGCGTATCTCTGGCTGGCTATTTCTTTTCGACCCAAAAGTTTTTCGTTAGATCCTTCAATCCAGATACATAGAGGAGGGATCGATGTAATGCTCCGAATAACAAAAATAATATCAGCGATATGCTTTATGGCTCTTTCTATGGGTATTTGCACCTGTAACGCAGATGCGAATGCAATAGTAGCCGTTAGGACGGCTAGTGTAGATAATCTTGGGCATGTAGGTGTTGGCTTTCAGAATGATGATGGTACATGGACTATTGGAGGTGTTGAAGGCGACCCTGATAAAACTATTCTATGGGGGGCTGTAGCATTTGGAGATAACGGTGGATGGGTAGAAGAACACAAGACTTTACAAGAGGTTGCAGTTATATTTCACGCCCTCGGCTATGACGGATTAAAGATTATCGAGGTTATTGATGACAACCCCAATCTCGCAAATTTGGAGATTAAGAGTTTTCCGACACGTGGATATAATGTGGTTAATAATAATTGCCTCAGTGCTACGATAGATGTACTGACTGCATATGGAGTAAAAAAATTGCCATTACAAATCGTGCACATGGCTCCTAATGACTATTACGCCAATGTCAAAGGTGAAGAATATCTATGGGATTCAAGCAAGGGTACTTATACCAACCTCATCACTGGCATGCCTTTGGCAGGCAAATCAAGTGATGTGAATAGCAATCCTCCTATAGTACAGGCGCCGGAATTAGATACACCACAGGAAACGCAACAAGAACCTGCAGAAAGCTCTGAATCCTCGCAGGAGTCCCCAGATACATCTCCTGACGTGGAAAGCGTGCTTGAGGAAATAGATAGACAGTTTCAGGATGGAAATAGTAGTCCAGGAGGGCATTGAAGAGCTCGTGGTTATCGAAGAATTGCTTGAAGACCCAGAGCTTACCGAGCTTGAAAAATGTGATGCGCTTGCGCCTCTCTACCACGTCGAATGTGTTGGCCTGCATATATGCTCCTTTGGCAAGAAGGAGTCACCTGCATTCTTTATACACTTTAGCCCATTCCACGAAATTCTTTCCTGCGTGCAAAGCTAAGTACTTTTGCCGGAAAACAATATCATTTAACCATTTTTCACAGAGAGAAAGCTTGAATAACATACAAAGATGTGAATGGGTCAATGAGACTGACGAAGACCGTCATAATGCCGATTCTGGCATTATTGCTTTGGTTCTGTCTAGCAACAGGGTCACCTGATGAGGCATATGGCCGCGTGGTCAAGGTAGTTGATGGGGATACCATCGATGTCCAACTACAGGATAGCCTGTTCTCCGAGGACCTCATCAGAGTCAGGCTTGCAGACATAGACTGCCCCGAAACTCGCGGCCCTGAAGCCTGCGAAGCTGGAAAGAAGGCATCAGCATATACAAAGACATGGTTGCAGAGCACATACGTCTTCTTAGACCTGGATGATAAGACCGGTAAAGACTCATTTGGTCGTTGGGTTGCCGTGGTCTACCTAAGTGAGAATAACCAGCCAAGCAGGAACTTCAACAAGATGCTTGTAGATGCAGGCCATGCAGTGATAGAGGATTTCAAGAATAATGAGTTCGATCCAGGTGGCTGGTAGGATATCAAGGCCCGAAGAGAATATATGTGCAAGCAGAATTGACATTCGGGCCAAATCTGCTATAACAGCATAAATTTATAAAGTTTGTGGTGCTCGTACTACCAAATTTGGTATTGGTAGTAGAAATAGGTCTTTATATATAGAAAAATTAGGTGTTTAGTATTTTATTGTGTTTATGTTGTTTTATATACATTACTCTTTATTTTATCTCTATCTACGATTAAGGTATATCATAAGCAATCTGACAATCCCAAATCGCCTTTCTTTATAATTCTGACTTGATTTTATCTTTCTCTGCAGCTATTGATTAACCACCAATACCAAATTTGGTAGTAATTAGAGAAATTTGCGTATCCTGATGACAGCTCCTTTCCTACCTGCCACAGATGCCCATCCCATCTCAAAACGATCGTCTTTGAGTATGAGGGGCTTAAGCTGTCGCATCCTTTCCTTGCTGATCCCTAGCAGTCTGGCAGCTTTCGCGACAGATATCTGAGCTGTCTTATCCTCGATCATCAACCTGTGCAGATCATCAATATGGTCTATGGTCTTCTTGGTAGTGGCTGCCTTTTCTTGGTTCCCTTCTTTTAGTTCATTGATGAGGCGGAGCTGGATGAGCTGGTTCTCAGAAAGTATATCCTGGACTTTATCGAGGGATGCTAATTTCCCCCGGAGCTGGGCAATCTCAGCTTGTAGGGGCTGTATAGCTGCTTCTATGAGACCTTGGAGCTGTCCATAGGTCAGGGTGATGAGCTGCTCTGAAGGCGATTCGATGGCTTTGGGTGATGGCCCAAAGGTATTTATGCTAGCTGAAGCTACTTCTGTCATAAGGTGTTTCTCCTACATCCTGGAGTCTCCCAGTCAGGGCATTGCGAGTGCCCTGGCCGGACCTAGTTTTTTATTATTACTATTATTTTGCCTATGATTTCTTTCATTGATGATAAAGATTACTAAAATTTTGATGCAACACAAAAGCATTTATGCTTGGTTGGACTAATATGCAATGACATGATTTCGACTCACCATCAAATTATGTCTAAGCGTGTACAGGGAGGCTTTCAAAGTTTCCCTGATTCATCTTTTCGGATCTTAGTGCTTTAAGTTCATCAAAAAGTCGGTCGCATATCGTTGCTAGTGAATCGCCGTATCGTCCTTCGGATTTCATGAATTCGACGGCATCTTTTGATACCTTTATTGTGGTTTGCGCCATGGTATCTTATTTAGCCCTTAAACTATTTAAACTTTTGGTTTAAAGCATAAACAAACGTTTAAATAGTATAAGGGCGTATTAGTAGTTGGTGAGTCGAATCATGCAATACCAAGTAGTTAGCCTAAAAACGCAAAGCGCAGAAGCAATCAAGGGCCTATTAGCCTGGAAAAAGGTAGCCAGCGACCCACTGCCCGAATTTGTTGAAATGGGAGAGGGAGATAACCGCTTGGTGCTGGTTCTGAGCAACAAGAAAGATGCATACTATACGGTGACCGCGAAATCATGTTCTTGTCCAGCTGCGACTTATCATCCTGGGACAAGATGCAAGCATCAGAGAAAGTACTTCCCTCAACCAAAGAAGAGCAGGGAGGAGCTTGAGGCCGAAGGAGAAGCAATCCTCGAGGCCCACCACAACACCGCGAAGAGGCTTGCCAGACCACCAGAGAGCAGCAGCATTAGGGACAACCTGCCAGGATGGTCGGGCGGTCACAATGGCCCGGTGGAGGCCTGAGGGTTCCTCCCCTCCGGCACCACCTTCTTCCGCGCCAGATGTGGCACTATGTCCTGGTGGGCCATAAAATGAGAGAAGATCAGAGCGATCCAGGAGGGAAGGTTGGAGGAGGCCAAAGAGGCCATAGCCCAGATCAGGGCCCAGGCCCGCGAATATCTGGAGGCAGAGGGCACTTAGAGCCCAGGCTCTCCCTGAGATAGAGGAGGAGCCTCTCATCCAAAGAGGCGGGTTTAAGCCCTTCTTGGAGGTCTGAGCAAAATGCTAGGCTTTTCCTCCATTGTTATTTTGGATACTTTACTTTCACTCCATGCATTAACTATATTTGATTTTAAAGAATACTATCATAGTATATGTATCTCAAAATCTGTAAAAGGTGCGGCTACACCTGGCAGCCTAGGGTTGATAGCCATAAGCGTTACCCAAATTGTAAATCTCCTTTTTGGGAAACAGTGCGAACCAGACTTAAGAGGGACTAGATAGAGGCATGAAATGAAAGGAACTTATGATAAAACCTTTTCACTAATGCATAGTTCAAGTGAGTCTTTTCAGGAGGCCCAGGCACGAATTTTAAAGATGCGTAAGTATCGCATAAAGGTAAATAACCTTAATTTAAAATATTTATGGAGAACTAACGATTTTACTAGAAATCAAAGCATTGCTGTAAGGAAAACGCTATGCCCTCAGTGCCTAGAAGACCAAGAACAATGTGAAAATGATAGGGATTCTAAGCGCCGGTATCGTTGCAAAGTGCTTTCTCAAACGGCGGGGGAGAACGTAAGACTGTATTACCCTTCCCAGAACGATCTGGCCACCAAAATAGAGCGGATTAAGTATGATTTAAGACAAGCAGTAGCTAGGAACCGTGGAATTACTCAGAACCGGCTCTTAAATCTTGTGCGCGGCAATAACAAGCTTAAACGCGATTGCCTTAAAGAGCTTACTGCTTCCGATTTGATCCGATGCTCAGAGAGGAAAGAGCGTAACCAGACAGTTAAGAGGTACTCAATTGTATATGATTGAATCCTTACGAGGTCTCCCGAACCTGTTTTCATTTTCCCCTATGTTTTTTATGAGAGGGGATTCCCTCATCCTAAACGTGACCTGCACGGATAAGCAGAGCATGTTTGTATACCATATCGATTTTGAGGTAGGCCCACCGAAGCCGAAACGGGCTCTCACGAGTTGGTATACCCTATCGATTTTCAAGGTGATATCTTTGAGTAGGTTCATTGAGCTTCTTAAGCAGATACCTCCAGGTAAAGAGGAAATACCTGATAAATTATTAAAACAATTAGATATTGCTGCTACTGGCTTAATAATCAATCAGGCAGGACAGTATGACCTTTCTGAAGAAGAGCGGAAAGAATATGAGGCGTATGATGACTCTCCTGAGGTTTACGATAAGGGAGGACGTTGGGGCCTGCTTGATAGATGGCCTCTTCATTTGGGGGATCTAGCGGTTTTCGTAGCTAGAGAAACAAATGATTGGTATTTGGAGATAAGCTCAGAATCTAATCCCTATATGACTTTAATGCGGGGCTCCAAAAGAAAAATTTTAGCTGAAGCTGATCGATTAAATGAGTTTCGAAAAATCGAAGGTGAGGAAGCTTTTGAGGATGAGGTTATGCGAATGGTAGATAGGCATCTAAAACTTGAGGAGGATGAGTATGTCAGGAGCAGGTAGTACTGATCTGAAGCGGCATCTGGCCGGCCAGGATCTGACCGCTATGCAGGCCATTAAGGCAAAGTGTGCTGATTGCACTGGGAACTATGCAGATGGCCGGATATCGTGCGAACTGCCAGAGTGCCCTCTCTTCCCCTTCCATCCCTATAATGCTTCTAGACGCATTTCTAGGCGTGCAAAATCCCTGACAAGGGTAATTAGACCTCAGGCAGAGGGAAATAATGAGAGAGAAGCTGTAGAGAGCGTGCTGGATTGTTAGGAGAGACGTAAAGATGAATCATTCTATTACAGAAGCTCCTCCAGAGGAGATAGCAACAGAGCTTTATCAAATTGGCTCCAGGCTCAGAATTCTTTCGGAATTCTCACGAAATCAGGCTCTTAGAGCTCAGGCCCAGGAGAGGAGGGTGGAGTTTTTTAATGGATATGCTCTCCTCTTGGAGGCCTCCAAGATCTGTGACGCTCTGGGCCTAGGCTTCTTAGAGATAGCTTAACCTTTATAATTTAACTTAAATATTTATTTAGCTTGATACAATAGTGGACGGTTTTTCTAAAAAAAGTGATTGCCATGACTACCTCTGATTTAAGATATAAAAATATACCGCTTCAAGCAGATAATGCCAGATTGAAGCAGCAACTAGGTAAAGCTATTAACGATCTGTATTATTGGAACGAGCGGGCTCTTTTCTTCCAGTCAGAGCGGGATTATTTCGGGGAGCGGAGGAGTAATCTTGCTTTGTGAGGCTCATAAATCGAGGCTCTCCTTCCATTATGCGATAGATCCAGAGCGATCAGAGATTCAGGACCTGGAGAAGAGCGGCCAGCTCAAGACCGTTACCTCTCTGGAGATAGAGCAGCTTTCAGGCTGGAGGGTGGAAGGCTCAGGCATTTACATTGGATACCCTGGGAATGGAGCTTTTGTTATCAGGCCAGATAATCCTCTCCCTGATGGGCCTAAATACATCCACCCCAGGGAAGAGCCTAATCATCTCTTCATCCCTCCTGGCCTTGATCTGGCCAAATCCCAGGATCTCTGGATAACTGAGGGGGAGCTAAAGGCCCTTGCTGGCTCTCTCCTGGGCCTTCCCATAGCAGCTTTGGGAGGAGTATGGAGCTGGAGGACCTCAGGGGAGGAGGCCTCTCTCCTGGCCAATGGGGAGAAGCTAAAGGATGATGAGGCCCTCCTCCCTGAGCTAGCCCAGGTGAACTGGGATGGAAAGAAGGTTACTCTTCTCTATGATAGCGATATAGTCCCAGGCCATAAGGCTAGAGATGCTTTCTTCAGGCTGGCAGAGCAGCTATACCGGCTGGGAGCCGAAGAGGTGCGGGTTCTTACCCTCCCTCCATTAGCCAAAGAGGGAAAGACCGGCTTAGATGATTTTATTCTGGCCAGGAAGGAGCGGGCTCTTCAGGATCTCCAGGCCATGAAAGACAGAGCAGAGCCTTATCTCCCCTTTAGAGATGGGGGAGTAGCCTTTGCAGAGAGGCTGATCAAATCAGACAGCTTAGAGGACAAACAAAAGGCTGTAGTGGCCTATCTGGGAGGCAAAGGGGAAGTATTCGCTTTAGATTGGCTGAAACATCAAACAAGCCTCCAGAGCGATGTAAGGAAGGCCCTCCTCTCTGAAGCAAAAAAGAAGCTGAAGGAGTTTCAATCCAGGCGTGAGGACTCCAGCTCTCCAGAGGCTCCTTCTGAGCTGGGGCCGGAATATGATATTCCCATAGCTCTATTGAAAGACCATATTAAGGAATATTCAATAGGCCCAGAAGGATTATCTCAAATCATCCATACCAAAACTCCTGATGGGAAAGAGAAGATAACTTTTCGTCTTCTCTGTAACTTTGTAGCCTGGCCTCTCAGGGAAATACACAAAGATGATGGCCTTTCTACAGAGCGGTTTATTGAACTCCAGGCTATCCTCCGAGGAGGGACCCTTTGCAAGCCCTTTAAAGTATCTGGTAAAAATTTCTTAGAAATGAAATGGGTTATTGAGGCCTGGGGAATCAGAGCAGCAATAAAACCAAAAATGGAGGATGAAGTACGGCTTGCTATTCAGCTTATGGCTGAAGGGGGCATCCCAGAGAGCACCATATTTACACATTTGGGATGGAGGACGGTAAACGGCTCCTGGGTCTTCCTCCATGCTGGAGGGGCAGTAGGCTCTGAAGCTGTAGAAGTTGAAGTGAGTGATAGGCTCAGAAGGTACTCCATTCCTCCAAAAGCTGGAGACATAAAAGAGGCTCTGAGAGCTTCCTTGTCTCTCCAGAAGCTGGGGCCTAAGCGGATAATGAGCCCTCTCTATGCCTTGATCTGGCTCCCACCTCTCCTGGAGTCTTTGAGGCTGGCCAGAATAGAGCCGGGATTCGTTACCTACATATGGGGAACCTCTGGATCATTTAAAAGCACTTTAATAGCCCTTCTGCTCTGCCATTTTGGAGACTTTGGGCCTAAATCTCTTCCTGCATCTTTCCGAGACACCCCTAAATCAATAGAAGAGATGGCTTTTCAAACTAAGGATATTCTTCTGGTGGTTGATGATCTCTATCCAGCTAAAGACCCCAGAGAACGGGTAAAGCTGGAGGGAGTGCTGGAATACCTTACCCGAAATCAAGGAGATAGACAGGGGAGAGGCCGGCTAACTTCAAACATATCCCTAATGGCCGGGCATCCTCCTAGGGGCCTGGCCCTATGCTCAGGGGAGATTATGCCTCTCTCTGGATCCAGTTTGGCCAGGAACCTAGTACTCCATCTCCTCAAAGAGGACATAAACCAAGAAAAGCTCACTCAGGCCCAGGCCCAGAAGGATCTCCTCTCCCTGGCCATGAAGGGATACCTGGAATGGCTGGCTCCTCAGATTGATGAGCTTCCATCCCACTTTGCAGAAGACTTTGAGCGCCTAAGAGAAGAGGCCAGGAAAACCTCCAAGACCAGAACCAGACATAGACGGTTAGATGAGATGGTGGCTCATCTCTTCTTAGGCCTAAATACCTTCATTCACTTTGCACTCTCCCAGGGAGCCCTCTCTCAGAAGGAAGCGGCTGATCTCCTCCAGGAGGCCTGGGAAACACTCAATCAAGTGGCTGATGATCTGGCCCAGGTTGCAGAGCGGGAAGAGCCCACTAAACGCTTCTTTGAGGCCCTCCAGGAGCTGCAAACTCAGGGCCGGATATACTTTGCCAATATGGAGGATGCAACTCCAGAGGTTGCAGAGCGAACGCTGGGAGCGGTAAAAATTGGCTGGGGACCTGATGATAAAGGGGTCTATTACCTCCTATGGGGACCTGCTTGGGAACAGGTAATAAAGTATCTCCGAACTCAGGAGGAGGGGATCTCCCTCTCCAAAAACTCCCTTCTGGATTCAATAGAGCAGCAAGGCCTCCTTGATAGGACCCAAGCAGAAAGAAGAGTGATTAAGAAAAAAATAGCAGGAAATGGGTATAGAGTACTTCCTATTTTGGAGAAGGCTTTCAACCTTGGGGAGGGAGAGAATGAAGCTTAGACTCTTTGAGGGGTTGAAGAGGGAACCAAGGGAACCTTTAGAGGAAAAGGGAACCTCTAAAATCAATATCAATCAATCTAAAGTTCCCTCAGTTCCCTTAGTTCCCTCTATCATCTTCCTCGCGCGCGCGGGAAAGATTACACTGTATAGCATGCAAATAATTTGTGAAAATATCCTAACCTTATGTAAATTAGAGGGAACTGAGGGAACCAAGGGAACCAGAGGTTTACAGCTATCGGTTTTCAGGTTCCCTCTACATGTAAAAGGTTCCCTCAGGTTCCCTCAGGAGGCCCGCATATGAGCGGGGACTTCTCTCCAGAGCTGGGCCTCTCCCAGGAGGAGCTTCTGGAGCGGCTTATCTCTCATGGCCTGGCCAGGAAGGTAAGGAAGCGGATAGGGGGCCGGATCTATGATGTACTGGCCATTGATTCTAACGTTATGGAGGCGATCAGGAAATGAGCCTTCTTACTATCTGGGCTCCAGGGTGTATCAATCCTGTATCACTGTATCATAGCCAACCAGAGCCAAAAAAGAGGCCCTCATCCCAGGCTACTCTCTCAGGAGCTGGGGATCTCCCTCAGGTCTTCCCCTTATCCCTGGATATAATCGAGGTACACGGCCAGGAGGCCTGGGCCTCTGCTCTCCATGAGGTAGAGGCGGCGGGGATCTGTGGCTTAGACCTCGAGACTACTGGCCTGGATCCTCTATCATGCAGAGCCAGGCTAGCCCAGCTCTCTCTCCCTTCTGGGCGGGTTTATGTGGCTGATCTATGGGAGCTGGAGGCTCCCCTCCAGGACCTGGGCCAGCTTTCCGAACGTTCGGACATAAAAAAAGTAGGCCATAATCTGAAATTCGATCTAGCCTTTATCCAGGCCTCCCAGGATCGACGGCTAAAGATGGCTGGCCTCTTTGATACTATGCTGGCCTCTCAAGTATGCTGGGCCGGTTATTATGACCTTCAGAAGGCTTCAAAAGCTATAAAGAACCTCTGGAAACAGAAGCTCCCAGAGCAAACTCTTCAGGCCTTAACAGAGAGGCACCTGGGCTTTTCCCTCTCCAAAGAACTCCAAGCTTCAAACTGGGGAGCTGGGACCCTGAGCCCAGAGCAAAAAGCGTATGCTGCTAGAGATGCTGGAGTACTTCTCCCTCTCCATGCAATCCTCCAGGAGCTACTTCAGAGGAATAACCTAATCCATATAGCAGAATTAGAGTTTAGGGCTCTTCCCTCTGTAATAGAGCTCGAGCTCCAGGGCCTCCCTCTGGATGCTCAGGCCTGTAGAGCCATGATGGAGGAGAAAAAAGCTCGAGCCCTAGCCATAGCCCAGAGTCTTCAGGCAGAGGCCCAGAATGCAGGCTTTGAGCCCAGGAGGAAGAAGGGTAAGAAGTACTCTCCCCTTCTGAATCCAGATAGCTCTCAGGATGTCCTAGCCTTCCTCCAGTCCCAGGGTCATAATATCAGTTCTACAGGAGAGGCTTCTCTCAAAGATCTGGCTCAGGCTGACTGCTCTTTTGCGGGGGATCTTCTTCAATATCGCAGACTGGCCAGGCAGAAGAAGTTTATCGAGGATTGGCTTTTGAAGCTCTCCCCAGTTGATGACCGGCTCCATCCTGGATATTTCCAGTTAGCTACCAGGGCAGGCCGGTTTAGCTCTAAGGCTCCTAATGCCCAGCAGATACCGAAGCGGGGAGAGGATGGCCAGGCCATGAGGAGATTGTTTAGGGCTCCTCCAGGGAAGAGGCTTATCAAGGCTGATTTTTCAGGTATCGAGCTTAGAATCATGGCCAGGCTCTCCAATGATAAGACTATGATAGAGGCCTTCCAGAGCGGTCAGGACCTCCATAAACTGACAGCTTCCAGGCTGGCTGGGGTTCCATTAGATCAGGTCACTAAGGCCCAGAGACAGAGCGCAAAGAGCGCAAACTTTGGCCTGATATATGGAGTCTCTGCTCCCAGATTTAGGGAGAACGCAAAGAACGAGTACGGGATAGAGATGAGCCTGGAGGAAGCGGAAAAGGTGAGAGATACCTTCTTCTCCACTTACCCAGGAGTTGCTTCCTTCCATTTATGGCAGAAGACTTCAAAGAGGTATCCTAAAAATCATTTCTTCCATAATGCAGAGAGAGGATTTTATTCCTCTCCTCTGGTATGCAGTAGCACCTTAGCAGGCCGGAAAAGGGTTTGGGGCTGGAAGGACGGGCGGACTCTGGCCAGAGATACTGAGCTCTATAACTCTCCTTCCCAGGGTACAGGAGCAGACCTCCTAAAAGCGGTAATGTCTGAAGTCTATTCTTCCCTTCCTGATGAGGTTAAGATGATCGGCTCAGTTCATGATGAGCTTATCCTGGAAGCTCCAGAGGCTCTGGCCCAGGATATGGCCTCCCTGCTACTGGGGATAATGAGGCGGGTAGGCTCTGAGCTGCTCTCTCCAGTCCCTGTAGATGCTGATGTTGAAGTCTTGGATAGCTGGGGTGGATAACCTGACCTCTCTTTTTTGGGTACAAATTGCAAAATATTGTCCTTATTGTACAAATATTTATATGCTTTAACCGTAAATAGGACAAAACAGATGTTATTATGGATAACTAGACTGATAAAAATAAGGTGATACAATGTCCGAGACGACAAAATCAGACAAAATCCGACAGCTATCTCAGGAGCAGATGAATGCCATCGAGCATCTGCTGCAGGGCAAGAGTGATAGAGCCGTATCTGAGGCGGCGGGCGTGAGCCGGCAGACGGTATGGGAATGGAGAAATCGTGATCCTCTTTTCATAGCCGAGCTGAACTGACTGGTCTTTTGCGGAGGCCAGCGCATGACCGAACCTGAAGCCCTCCAGGATCGCCGCCAATTCCTTCTTGAGCAGCTATCCAGAGCGGCGGATGAGATCAGGTGGGTTGATGAGAGACTGGAAGGCAGGAGATCAGGAGCAGTATGAAAGGTAAATCGAGAAACCGCAACGCAAGAATGGACTTGGTGAGACGCGATGCCGCCAATGCCCGGCGGAGAGCCCGGAAGCATGACAGGGGGCGTCAAGGCACTATTCAATATCAGGAGGTCGATAAATGTCAGAGAATAAAAACCCTAAACGAAGGGGAATCACACTCAATGAGCCGAAAGATGCAAGGCGGCTTATACGGCGCGTTGTGGATCGAGCATTCGCCGAAGGGCAAGAACTGGAGTACTCCGGGCGGATTGCTCAGCTCTTGGGTATTTGGGCGAAATTGTGGGAAATTGATAAACTTTCGGATATCGAAGCCAGAATTGTGGCATTGGAACAAGCCCAAGACCGGGAGCGGTGACCATGAAGGTAACGACCTTTGACAAGAGACTGCAGGAACTTGAGCAGCGGCGAGTTTATCGAATCGCCAGCCTCGCCGATTTAGTTATCTTAGCAGCATGGCGGCAGAGAGGCGATCCCAGGGCACCCAATGCCGAAGACGTGGAATGGGACCCGGCTTTCGCAGATATCTATCATAGATGCACGAAGCGGGGGGATAGTTGGCGATGATCCGGCAATTTATGCGTAGGCTAGATAGCCTAGAGACGACAGCAAAGCCGCCCATGATATCCACATGGGTCGAATTCATGGTCGATGAAGATCATAAAAGCGATCTCAGTCCGGAATTCTCCATCTCCCTGGAGCAACTGCTGGAGAAGCAAACATGAAAGCGGCGGCTCTTGATCGGCGGCTCTCTGAAATCGAGCGCAAACATCCACCACGGGATCGGCTGCATGAGAAAATGGAGCGCATTCTCTCCAGGTGCACTGATGATGAGCTTAGGTGGATAATTGAGATCACTCAAAAACCTGACCCATTTGCTGATCCAGAGATTGAAAATACCTACTGGGACATCATGAGCCGGCATGGGTGGTTTGATAAGCCGGGTTAATGGATTTTTGTCCAATTTTGTCCAAATGTCCACCGGCTTGAATCCGTTCATTTTAATATTTTCTGAGTGCCTCTAGAATCGACTTTCTTCTTCCTCGATGTATCTTTAGACCGGGGGGAGGGCAATTGACACGCAAAGCTTCGCAACCTTCCCAAAAGGGCCCTGAACCTTCCCTAGTTGCACATTGGATCGATCAATCGGCACCAAAAAAAGGAATTCTTCCACTATTTTCCACCGCTTTCTAATTGTGGAATAGCGGGCCATTGCATCAAAAATGAACGTTCATTGCGGGGACGGGGGAGGGTTGATGGAAAATCAATATCAGATGGCTTAGCACCACTACCAAAAGGCGAACGTTCGCCCACAAAAAAGCATCAATGCATGGCAAAAAAAGCCGGACGTACGCAGGTAAAAAAAGGATCTCATTAGCTTTAAAATCTATCTTTAATTATAATTTCTGTAATGCGTTTTAAGGCCATGCTATTCTCGATTGAGAAAGGGCAAGCATTGATGGAAATTTTGGAAGTGAGGGACCAATGTAGACGGCTGAGAGTGAAGCAGAGCTAACCTAATCCCTATCCAAGATACTCTGGATAAATTTGCAATAGATCAATAGCCATTGTATTAGTTAATAGGTAAGCGTATATCTTAAAAGGACATTTCAGAATTTATGAGACTAGTCTTCTTTGCGCTCGTTCTTTTATTACTGATGCCTGCGCATGGCCATCAGGCAGCAGCGGATTTCTATAACAAAGGTGTCGAGCTTTATGAGAATGGTCAGTATGATGCTGCTATCAAAGCGTTTGATGAAGCCATCAAACTAGATCCCAAAATGTTTGTGGCATGGTATAATAAAGGCCTTGCTTTAGAAGCAATTGGTGAATTTAATGAATCTATTAAAGCTTATGACGAAGCCATCAAATTAGATCCAAAAGATGCTATAGCATGGGCCTGTAAGGGGGGAGTCCTTGGTCAACTTGGTAGATATAATGAATCCATTGCTGTTCTTAACGAGGCTCTTAGGCTAAATCCCGATGATGCCCGCATATGGAATAATAAAGGTATTGCACTTGGTTTACAAGGTATGTATCGCGAAGCCATTAGTGCATATAATGAGGCTCTTGAACTAGATCCAACCTTTGTTGATGCCTGGATTAACAAAGGTCTTGTTCTCTCGGATCAGGGCAAATATGATGCTGCCATTAAAGCTTACGATGAGGCCCTTAAGCTAAATCCCAACGATGCTAGTGTTTGGTACAGTAAAGGTAATGCACTCATGTATAATGGGCAGTACGATGAAGCTATCAATGCATATGATGAAGCCATCAAATTGAATCCAAACTATATCGACGCCTGGACTAATAAAGGTCTTATTCTAAATAGACTAGGAAAAAACGAGGATGCCATAAAAGCGGTTGATGAGGCTATCCGTTTACAACCTAGAGATGTCGCTGCCTGGAACAACAAAGGCACAGCTCTCTTTGATCTAGGCAGGTATGATGAGGCGAATAACGCATTCGATGAAGTAATTCGATTAGCTCCTGAAGATGCAATAGCTCGGTTTAACAAAGGCAATGCCCTTAATGGAATGGGCAATTATACAGGGGCTATTGCACTATACAATGAATCCATTGAGATGGGCTTTCCTGATGAAAGTTTACCTATGTATCGCATAGGCAATGCTCTTATGATGTTGCATCGCAGTTCTGAAGCAGAATCTGCCTATACTAAAGCGCGTGAGCTAGGGTATAGTGGACCCATGACGGAACTGGAAATGGCAGCAAAATAAATAATTACTAACTTACATCTTTTTTCAAATAGATGGGTCGGTTCCACCTTGATCAGAACTAAATGATCGGCACATGAATCTAGGCAGGCCTGCAACGTTGCACAACAAAAACGCGTACGTACGCAACCAAAAAAAAAACAAGACTTTAAAATCCGCTCTTAATTATAATTTCTATAATCGATTTTAAGAGCCTAGCACTGTTGATTGATGAGTCTAAGGGAGCAGTCAAGATCATGCAATGATGCGTGCATCACCTGGGAGCTGGAGACCTAGAGCCCTGGTCTCAGGGAGCAGTCAAGGCGTGCACCAGTGCAACCCAAAAAAGAGTTATTTCGCAAATTTCGCATATATAAAAAGGGAATGAAACTCGCGGCGGTGCAGTCAAGGCACCCCCCTCCTTTCTGCAAAAACCGACAAGCTGAGATGCATGAATGACACAAAACGCAAACCACCCTCCCCCCCTTTTGGCAGAAAATAAATATGCAGTGGCCAAATCATGCACAACAAAACACCCCTATTATCGCGGTTTATTCGCGGTTTTATTTTAAAAACCGTACAATTGGATGCTCTGAGGGGCAAGCTGGACGGCTGACCACTTCCGCCATCTTTTTTAGACTGTCTATTCTGGCTGGAAATTCTCTTTTGCTAACTCGATCATTCCAGACACTATGTGAATAGACTATATCCTCCGCTTAACCCTATGATTATCGAGCTAGAAAGTATCCTCAAAAGCACTTTTCCACCAGAGCAACGGCGGCAGATAGCGATTGATCCTCATATCGAAATCAAAATCACTTCTGCAGAAATTGACCATTCTGGAAGGCAAAATAAACTATTTTTATTCACGGCTCTTTTAAAATTGATTTAAGACACTTTCTTTGGCCCGGCGTACAAATCCCTATCCAAGCCGGCGATATTGCCAGGGATGCAACGTAGCAAAGGCGTTGTGGCATGGAGGAAGAGGGCGATTGAAACAATCTGAAACGTTGAAACATGCGAAGGTACTTGTTCTATGACATTATCTAAAGCTTTAAGTAAAATGTCATAGAACTATTTACTATGCACAAGACCGCCGCCGGAGAGAAGAGGAAGGCTCTGAAGACTGAGGCCCTGGAGCAGGAGAGAGACGCACGAGCAGCCATGAAGGCGGCTGAGATTCTGTCAGATGCCAGGGGCAAGGCCCTGGAGATGGTGAGCCGGGCCGATGAGCTGAAGGCTGAGGCTGAGGCCCTGCAGGGAGCTGCAAGGCTAGAAGATCTCACCCTCTGGCAGATGGAGAAGGCAAAGACCACCAAGAAAGGGAGCAAGATCTATCTTTACTGGATGGCCTCATGGAGAGAGGGGGATAAGGTCCGAAATGTGCATCTTGGAAGCTGCAGGAAGGTAGACTATGAGACCGCTTTGCAGAAGGCTCGAAGGTTGAAGGCTGAGGCCCTGGCAATTAAGCCTTAATACCCACCATTTTGCCAAAAACAAGTATGCGACATACATAAGATAACTACTAATCCTTAAAGCAGTGAATGGATTAGAGGCGGTTGAATCATAAGATGTTTATTAATTCCTATTGTTTAATATTATTTGTACAAAATCGAACAGAAGAATATTGAAATAGGTTTAGATGCTTCTGTTTATTACCTGTACGTAATCAAATACAATAAAGAAACAGATAAAAAATATAGGAGATTCAAGTATGAAAATAAAGTTGATAACTAGCTTGGCTCTGGTAATCGTGTTATTGTGTATTTATGCATCAGCAAATAGCATACCAACTAAATATGTGCTTCTAAATAATAGTGGTGAATTAACGGATTATATCGGCAGATATACTGAAGCAAATTCGGGAAAAACTTTTTTGGTCATCGAGATGGAATTAGAGAATCACGGGTATAGTACAGTTAATATCAATCCCAATTACTTTGCTGTAGTCATAGATAAAGTGGCATATCCCTATGACAAGGCCACTTATTCGACAAAATCACCATTGGACTCAGTAACTCTCCTAGATGGAGGGAAGACTTCTGGATACCTCGTTTTCCAGATTCCAGAAGATAAGACAAAATATACACTCTTGTTCACCGGGCAAAATGAAGAGAAGGTAATCTACGGAGATTTAGTGCGTGCTGAAACTCAAAAAGAATCAGAACCCGAAAAGCCTTCCCGAACCATTACCTATAACCTAGATAGGAAAGCCCAAAAATGTACTATCGAGGGAGAACACGTCTCTGGATATATTATTCAAAAACTTCATCGAGATATATTTAAAGGATCGGATTTTTCGTTTGTCGAAATAACGATAAAGACCGCTATCGTTGAGAATCTTAAGCCTCTAAATGAGGAGGATGAAATGCAACAAGCAATTAATTCTAATATGAATGAGATTAAGAGGCTAGCCAATAAGGCCAATTACGATGAAAAACCAACGTATGAGGCAACTCTAGCAAATGGGAATAAGGTAACCGTTCATCCTTTTAAAAAAGTATCTAATACCTACAGTGGAAATTATGCCTTTGCAAGCTACATGCTAGATAGCAATACGATAGTTACAGTTGCATCAGATGGGAGTAAGGATGAGTTTAATGAAATACTTAAAACACTAAAAATCGGAGAGCTACAAAATCCTCCTTCTTAGGGTTAGATGGAGAAGGCGAAAGAGACAAAGGCAGAAGCTAAGACTTATCTTTACTGGATGGCCTCCTGGAGGGAGGGGGATAAGGTCCGGAATGTCCATCTTGGAAGCTGCAAGAAGGTGGACCATGAGGCCGCCCTGCAGAAGGCCCGGAAGATGAAGGCTGAGGCCTTAGGCATCGCTCGATGATCGTCTCTTATTATAATGAGTCGTTATTCTAACTTTTAAGGGCATGATCTCTTTTATTGCTTGCAATTTATGCCACGAACCCTGAGATCTCATAGCCATGAAGAATGGCTTAGATCTGGTGAGATCCTACCATGCCAGGCTGAAGCCCTGGCAATTAAGCCTTAAGCCTAAAGGATAATGCCTTTAGCCTAAGTCATTTAACCTAAAACCTTAAGCCTTAGACCATAGACCTAAAGGTTAAGGCCTTTAGCCCTTATCCCTTAGCAAAAATGTTAAAGCCTTAGACCTTAATCTTTTAGGTCATGCAAATAATAGCCATTGCTAACCAGAAAGGAGGCTGTGGCAAAACTACCACTACAGTTAATCTGGCTGCTTATCTGGCTCTTAATGAGAAGAGAACTCTTTTAGTTGATCTAGATCCTCAGGGCTCTTCTACAAGGCATTTGGGCCTTGATGAGTTGGATAAGACCATGTATGATGTACTGATGAGAGGCTTAGACATCAGGACCTTAATCAAGAATACAATGGTCTCAGGCCTGGATATAGCTCCTACCAATAACTTTCTAGGCAAAGCAGAGCTGGAGCTGGCATCCAAGCTCACTGCCAGGGAGTCAGTACTCAGGCCAAAGCTCAGAAGCTTAGATGGTTATGACTATGTACTGATAGATACTCCTCCCACTCTAGGCTTCTTAACCCTTAATGCTCTGGTAGCCTCTGATATGGTGCTGATCCCTATCCAAACTCAATTCTTTGCTTTAATGGGCCTCTCCATGATCCTAGACCTTCTGGAGCTGATTAAGAACGATTTAGGCTATGATATTAAGAAGAAGTATCTCCTTACCCTATTCGATCCTAGGACAAAGATGGCCAAAGAAATAGTAGCTCAGGTTAGGGAGAGCCTGGGAGAGGATGTATTCAAAACTGTGATTCCTAACAATATCAGGTTAGCTGAGGCTCCTAGCTATGGGCTTCCTATCTCAATACATGCTCCAGAGTCTCATGGAGCTTTGGCTTACTCAAGTTTAGCAAAAGAGGTGATAGCATTATGAGTCCTGGAGCTGGAGAAGAGCTTAAGCACCTAATGGCCGGCGTGAAATCCAAGACATCCAAACCTGGAGGCTTAGACTCTAAGGATGAAGGCTTAAGCCTAAATGATAAAGCCTTAAGCCCTAAGGATAAGGCCTTAGACCTTAAGCCTAAAGGTGATATACCTAAATCCTTAGACCTAAATGATAAAGGACTAAACTCTAAGGCTAAAGGCTTAAACCTAAAGGCTTTAGGCGAAGCTGTGACAGGAGCTAACAGCAATAGGCAATCTATAGCAATCTGGAGCCCTAAGATCTCTGCTGTAATGTGGTATCTGAAGAAGACAACTCCAGAATTCTCTATCTCAGAAGAAGCCAGGGCGATCTTAGAGGAAGGCCTGGAGAAAAAGTATCCTGAGCTTTTCCAGAAGGTAAAGGAAGGGCTGAAGAAATGATTCTTTGCAGACTATACCTTAAGTGTGGAGAAGAACGTGTGGCAATTCTGGCAGAGGGATGAAAATGGACTTAGATCCCGCATGGGTACCTGTTTTATCTGGTTTCGGTGGAGGCGCCCTCGTTTGGGCTGGCACCATAATAAATGATTGGATCACACATCGTAGAGACGAAAAAAGGAGGATACGAGAGGAGAAACAAAAATGGGTCGAATCTCGTAGAAATGCGTATTATAAGTTTATAGACGTATTTTCAACCTATGTGACCAACCCTGATCCCCACGATTATTTTCAATCAGCATTTGAAGCAGCGATGTATGGGGATGTTATCATTCCCACCCCGTTTAAAACTAAACAATACTCATTCTTATCCGATATCAACTCACTGGACCTTTTGCTAGCAGCCCTGATATTCATGAAGTCCGACTATGTTGCTGGCAATGATGAAACTCACGATACACTCAAGGAAGAACTTGAGGACTTGAGAAGTAAAGCACTTACGCCATTTTTAAATGACTTTATGAACAAAATAAGACAAGACGCCTTACCAGTATCCGAGGAAAAAGACAAGGCAAATAAGTGGTGTCAATTTTTACGTGATAAATTTACCCAAGTGAGATTAACATTAAAGAGACTAGGACTTTAGAAATAGGCGAATTTCTCCATCTCCGACCTAATTAAACCAAGAGCAAGATAGTTCTTTTCTATCTATTTTTATAGATCTAGATTTATTTCTTCTCTTCTCAAAAGTAGTATATATCAATTTTATCCTGCATTTCGCATTAACGGAGTACTTCCAAAGATAATTCCAAAAATATAGGAAGTCTTTTTTAATATGGCGCCCATCTACACTTCGGGTAAGGGAGAGCATGATGGAAATAGAGATGGCGCGATTGGACCATTTTGGGCTTGTAGCAGGCGTTTTTGACCAACTTGGGATTAGCGAAGTCATTGATAATCGTCTTCCGAAAAGCAGGCATCATAAATTATCCCATTCTCAGGTCCTGAAAGCCATGGTTTTGAATGGTCTTGGTTTCGTCGGTCAAAGACTGTATCTATTTCCTTCATTCTTCGAGAACCTTCCTGTAGACAAGTTGCTTGGTGAAGGCATAGTTGCAGCAGATCTCAATGATGATGTCTTGGGAAGGACATTTGATGCGATATACGAATATGATCCAACCAACCTATTTAACGAAATAGTCCTGAAAGTCATGGACCGAGTCGACTTTGATACCAAGCTGCTTCATGCTGATACCACCAGCTTTGGCGTTCATGGAATGTATGAGGACGAAGACATCGGAAACACAATCGAGATAACCCTTGGCCACCCAAAAGATGGTCGAGCTGACCTGAAACAGTTCGTCCTGAGCATGGTCACGAATCAACATGGCCTTCCCCTCTTTGTAGAAGCGAAATCAGGGAACGCTTCGGATAAAAATACCATCATCGACACAATCTCAAAGCTCAGAAGAAGTATTACTTTTGAAGCATCTGCTTATTATATAGCAGATAGCGCCCTATATACCAAAGACAATATCCAAAAGCTTGGAGACGGAGTTAAATGGATCACCAGAGCTCCTGCAACCATCAATGAGGTAAAAGAGCTTTTAGATAGCGATGTAAATATGATTCCTTGCGTAGACTCAAGGTATTCATTCTACCCCACAATCTCGAATTATGGCGGAATCAAACAGAAGTGGGTTCTGTTTCATTCTAAGCCTATGCAGCAGAGAATGGAGAAGACCTTCGAGAAAAGAATAGAAAAAGAAACCAAAGCAGCGAATGCATCCCTTAAGAAGCTCAATGGCCGAAGATTCGCATGCGAACCTGATGCGCGAAAAGAGGCGGAGATCTGGTTACAGAATCAGAAAAATTATAAATTTAAGAAACTGGAGTTCAAAGTTCAATCCAAGAGAATCAATGGCAAGATAGGCAGACCTTCAAACAACGAAGAACTTGATAGCTTTTGGATTATCAATGCTGATATTGAATTGGATGAGGAAGTCATTGAGAAAGAACGCTCTAAGCTTGGAAGATTTGTACTCGCTAGCAATGATCTGGAGATCGATGATGAGACTATGCTCCAGCACTACAAGGGACAGCAGTCAGTCGAACGCGGATTCCGATTCTTAAAGGATAAGAGATTCAACATTGCTCAAGTATATTTGAAGAAAGAAGAGCGAATACAAGCGCTTGCTATGATTATGGTGCTGACTCTCCTGGTTTATTCTATTGCTGAATGGATGCTCAGAAAAAGGCTGATGGAGACGGGAAATTCAATTCCCAATCAGCTCAAAAAGCCGACGCAGAAACCGACCCTAAAATGGGTATTCTTCTTATTCAATGGGGTCGCTGATGTCAAAGTTAGTATTATGGGGATTACTCATCGAGAAATGATGCATTTGACAGATGTGCTCAAATTGATTTTAAGGTTGATGGGACCGGAGTGCGAAAAGTATTACGCTGAGGAATGTTAATGCGGAATATAGGTTTTATCCTTCCAGGGAGAACTCCTGAGGCCATAGCCCATCTTCAGAGCCCACAGCGCCCGTATCCTCAGCTTCAAAGCGGCACCGGATCATCTCATCCACCTCCGAGAGCCTGACCCTGAATACCTCAGCCAGGATCTCTTTGGCTGCTTCCAGCTCCATAGCCTTCAGATCCTGGTATGCAGTCTTCTGATGTGGCCTGATTAGCTGCTCAAGGACTCCTGCCATGATAAGCATATACTACGTGCAAGGTTAAGTACTTTCGCCGGAAAACAATATCAAGAGATCATTTTTACATAATAGAAAGTATGAATAAGATACAAAAGAATAAATTAAGATCGACTTACAAGCAAAACTTTTTTAGCTGATCGGCAAGGTCTTCCACAAAGGGAGATTACAAATAATGAAAAAAATAATATTGATTTTGGTTTACCTATTGCTTCTGACCATATCAGCTTCCGCAACTCCAATTGAGGCCTTTGGTAATGTGACCAATGTTGTGGATGGCGGCATAATAGATATCCAAGATATTGGCCGCGTTCGTCTGGCAGACATCAGCTCCCCCAAGATGGAAACTGCAGAGGGTGCCCAAGCTAAAGACTATGCTACTCAATGGCTACAAGATAGGCAGGTCTTCCTGGACTTTGACAACAAGACCGGCAAAGACCAGTATGACCGCTGGGTTGCTGTGGTCTACATAGCCAATGACGACGGATCAGTCAATACTTCGAGGAACTTTAACCGAATGCTTGTGGATTCAGGGAACGCCTGCATCTTGGATTTCTCAGATAATGAATTCTCTCCGGCGGACTGGTGGGATGGATTCATCCCAACGGATAAGTGCATAGAGTCTGATCAGGAGAGCACCCCCAATTATGGTTTCAGCTCTCCCCGGACTTTGCTGCAGAGCACATCCACCGAAAGTTCCAGTTCTTCTCGGACGTTGTTGCAGGAGGATTCACCCACCGAGAGTTCGACATCCTCAGTAGGGTCTTTTGTGGGCTCCAGCAAATCCAATAAATATCACTATCCAAGTTGCCAGTGGGCCGAGAAGATAAGCCCCGCGAACGAAGTCTGGTTCTCTGGGTCCCAGGATGCTCGAAAACAGGGATATGTTCCGTGCAAGGTATGCAGTCCTCCATAAATAGTGCTGCGGAGAATCGATATGATAAGAATAGGTGGTGGCAGTTTTGGAAAATGTACCTATGAAACTGATTAATGCCCTATTCGTTCTGCTTCTCATTTCCCTGGCAGCCAGCGCGCCGGATGAAGCATATGGCCGGGTGGTAAAGGTAGTGGATGGGGATACCATCGATGTACAACTACAGGATAGCCTGCTCTCCGAGGACCTCATCAGGGTCAGGCTTGCAGACATCGATTGCCCGGAGACTCGCGGCTCTAAAGCCTGCGAAGCTGGAAAGAATGCATCCGCATATGCAAAGACCTGGTTGCAGAGTACATACGTCTTCCTAGACTTGGATGATAAGACCGGCAAAGACCCATTTGACCGTTGGGTTGCCGTGGTTTACCTGAGTGAGAATAACCAGCCAGGCAGGAACTTCAATAAGATGCTTGTGGATGCAGGCCATGCAGTGATAGAGGACTTCAAGAATAACGAGTTCGATCCATGGAGCTGGTAGCGGCCTGTCATGGCATTAGGTGAGCCCGAAGGAATGAATAGCAAACTAAGGACCTTCGGGCTCATTGAGGATATAACAGTATAAGTTTATGTAGTTTGTGGATAACCTAGCAAGCCGATTAGATTAAGGCCATGAGGATAGCCGAGAAGTGAACCAACTGTTTCACATGGCAACGGTCTAAGGAAGATATTTATCCAGACAAAGAAATAATATTGAATTGCTATTATAATAGAAACGAAACCGAAACGGTATTAGCAGGTCAACTAAAGCAAGCAGCTAACGGTTATTATCCTTCTTTGACCTATAGAATTGATGAGAATTACCTTATATTCTCCTGCCTACAGACTCAAGGTCACTCTCCTATCAGACCGTTGCCAAAGGTCACGATAGCCGATTATTGGCGCATCCTTTAGCTCTTCGACCTTTGCGATTAGACGCATGGTCTGGCGGCCATCATTGGGCCTGTGGCCGCAGTTCAGAGCCGGCCAAAGGGCTTCTGCTCTCCTCATGGCTCTAATGGTCTCCTTACGGCTTACAGGCTCACCTCCGGCGCCAGAGAAAAGGATCCTGGCCTGTTGAGAGTCTAGAGCAATCTCCTTCCTATGATCATCCTGAATAGTGGTCTTGATATAATCCACAATCTGGATCGCCCTGGCCTGGATTTTGCTGAGGACCTGGATCACTTTTCCTTCCTCCTCAGGCCGGCTCTTCAGAGCTTCGCGAATTTTTGTTAAAAGCTGGCGAATGTAGGCATTGAGCAATTGTAGCTTCTCCATGGGTGATCTCGTGGCCTTGAGGCTATCAGAGGCCTTAGTTACCATCTTGGAGAGCTCCCTGCCCCTCAATATGCCGGCGTCTCGGATCGTTTCAGCTATTTGGTTATGGGTGAGAACCATCTCCTCTAAAAGGCCTTGGAACTCGGAAAGGGGAATTTCGAGAATAGGATCATCTGGCGGTACAATATCGGCTTTGGGCGATGTCCCAAAGGTATTTATCCTAGCATTGGCTACGTTGTTCATAAGGTTGCGCTCCTGTGGTTGGAGTTTTCTCCTGTCAGGTGTTGCGAGCACCTGGCCGGAAACCAGTTTTTTATTACTATTATTTTAACTGGGATTTCTTTTTTGACTTAAATAGCTAATCATTCATCGGTAAAGCTAAATCCAGTCGGTGAAATTGTATATCGGCATCACATTTCACCAAAATGGATGCTATGGGATGGCTTCGGCTATCCCTTTCACACTTTAACGAACTTTGCTTTATCATCAGGATTCACGGGCTCCAGAACCAAGACAAGGACCTCGCGGCCCGCGAGCTCTTTACCGACTAAGACGCGGCCTATCTGATCCACCTTTTTATAAACAGGATCTTTGATGAGGTTACGCTTTCCGATTGTCTCAACTTCTATTTCAGGCATTATAATCTCCAAGACATCATTACGCGATTTCTGAATAAATACTTTTCCCTTTTAAGTCATTATGACCGAAGAGTTAAAATAGTCATAGTGACTATTAAGTCATTGGTGAAATGTGATGTCTGGAAGAATATTAGTCCAAATGCAAACCCCGGTAACGCAAAAACCCGAAGCTGTGGAAGCCCTAGCCACATACCTGAATAAACCCATCGAGGCCGGCGTCCTGGATCTTGGATCGGCCAAGCTGGTAAAATCGAATAAGGGAGACGCATTCTATACAGTGACCGCGAAAGCCTGCAGTTGCCCTGCCGCGACCTACCACCCTGGCCAGCCCTGCAAGCATCAGAGAAGATATTTTCCACAGATCGCGAAGCCTATCGTGACAGAAGAGGCCGCTAGTATCAGGCCCATTGGGAAGTGGCCGGGCGGCATGAACGGTCCGGTTGATAAGATCCTTGGAGAGGCTTAATTCTCTCCTCCTGGCGGTAGAATTCTTTTTTTTTGAAGTTCTTTGGCAAAACTATTTTGAGAAGTAATTCAATCTCTGATATGAGGCATCTACGTGATTGATACTGAATATGATAGCGAAAAAATTAATAACTTACCGGCTATTAGCAATCAAAATACCATTCAGGAAACCCAGAATGTTACAGTTAAGACTTCAAAATTTTGCTCTGAATGCGGTGCTGAAATTAGTGCCAAAGCTGCGATATGCCCGAAGTGCGGAGCACCTGTCAAGGGCGCGGCTGTCACTGTCACCAGGAATCCAGGTACGGCGGCAATCCTAAGTTTTTTTTGGACTGGCCTCGGGCAGATCTATAACGGTGAGATTTCGAAAGGAATTCTCCTGACGATCGTCCAGGCTGTTAACGTGCTTCTCATGTTCGTGATCGTCGGATTCATCACGTTCCCAATTGTGTGGGTTTATGGTATCTGGGATGCACACAAGCGAGCGCAGGAGATAAACACTCAATAACGGAGGCTAAATACAGCGAAGCACAGGTAGTCATAAGCCACGAAGTCTCTATCCCTGGAGATCCGGTGGCGCGCAAACGCCAGATAGAACTGATAATGGCGACATAAGGAGCATATATGCAGGCCAATACCTTCGACGTGATAGAGAGGCGCAAGCGCATCACAATCTTCAAGCTCGGCCATCTCTGGGGTCTTCAAGCAGTTCTTCGATAACCACGAGCTATTCAATGCCCTCCTGGACTACTACAACAAAGACCTGTATCGTTTCGAGTTCAAGTCCACCGGCGCGAGGAACAACGCCCTCAAGCTCCTGGAGCGCAACGGCTTCGACTACGACCTGGTGGAGTACCTGAAGGGCTATGTGGTCCAGCTCCCCAAATCAGCGAAATATGCCCAGGTCCTGAAGAACTCCGTGGCCTTCAGGGAGACCGCGAACGAGAGGCTATTCCTGATGAAGGATCTGGCGGCGGTCGAGGAGGCGGTGAGTCTGGGCGCAAAAGTATACGGAGGAGAGGTATCCTTCTAAGGTTATTCATAGCAGCTTTCTGTTCATACAGGGGTCACTGGCCGGTGTCAAATTTTGTCAATCTTGTCACGTTCGTGTCAAATTTTCACGGCTATGTCACAAAGAGCATCTAACGGTCTGGAGTAGATTACTTTCGTCCTGCAGTGATCTTTTATAAATAGTTCTTCCGGACAATACATAACCACCTCTCACTAAAAAAATATGGGGCCTCATAAGATGAACTCGATGATGCGATTACGTGACTATTTTGGAAACCTGTTAGTAGTCGATGAACCTGCTTCAAGGATCCGCACAACGCAATTTTATAAACATTTTGGTATCAGGAGTTTTACTCTATAACCTGCGAAACACATACACATGTTAAAAATTTTAGGAAAGTTTGGAGCGCAAAAGGAATAAACTTGAGTGGAAATACTACAGAACAGTGAAAGGCTCAAAATTTGCGGCCTGCAGGAAAAGCGCCCACTCAGCGTTGAACCTGTCAAGAGGCGGATCTAAATGCGAACACGACTAAATGACAAGATAGCGGTGAAAATCTATACTTCTCAACGCGCGAAGTTAGAGAAGTATTGCGACGCCAACAACACGACCAAGGCACAAGTTATCAGAAATTTCATAGACTCTTTGAAGGTGACCAACTGATCGAAATTTTTAGATTGGGTTGTGGGCAAACCTTACTCAAGGGCTTGCCCGATAGCGGATCTCTCCAGTGCGAACACGACTTCACGAGAGGAAATATCCATGGCTTACGTGGTTTTGTGCTTATTTAAAGCTTGGGGATCTTCCTGGCATCCATCTCGGAAGGCGGACATGAGCTTGAACTGCTCGTTCCAGGAGTATTATGCTTACTGATTTTCCTAAGTGCCGCAGCTCTTCGATATTATTTGAGCAAGAAGATAGGCGTAATAAATGTCCGAAATTGCCTGTTGAAGTGTGGCGATTCAATGTCCATTCTATCCTCTCTGAGTGGAGCTGAAGATGGCCTCTACTGCAACTGATCTAACCATAGAGCACTACCAAAGGCCAGAGGTCCGGGAGGCCATTCTTAGGTTCTGCCAGCTCGATGCATTAGGCTGGCGGGCTCTCAATGGGGATAATGGTTGGTACATCAGCAACGGCAACAACGAGGTCCGACTGAGAGCTTTGGAGGACTATGATGATACCGTCTCCAGGTACAGGACTCTGTATGCCACACTGGATGTCCTGTTGCCTGAGGTAAAGGACCAGTCGCGACCCTGGGACGACCATAAAGGTGCCCCCCAAGAGCCCATTGGCACGTTCAGGGAGTGCTCGGCCTATACCCTCGGAGCAGACATAGACAGCAACAACCACGATGTCACCGAGCCAGCTGTGAAGAAGGCTGTGGAAGACATGGCCCGTTACATCGTATCCCGGCTGAACGATGCTGGCATCAAGAAGAGCGTCCATTGCCTCTTCTCCGGTGGCGGTATATACGTCATCTTGCACCACAGCCTCTGTCAGGCCCCTGCTGGCTGGGATCCAGCTGAGCGAGACTCCGGCTTCAGAAGCTTTACGGGAGCCTTCAAGATGTGGCTTGTGGACGTCGAAGCTGAATTCTTCGAGCTCTATCCTGAACATGCGGGCAAGGTCAAAGTCGACAAGCTGACCAACCAGAAAAGGAAATTCAAGGTCATATTCTCGATCCACAAGAAACATGCTTTGGCGGTGGTGCCAATTGATCCTGCCAATATCCTCATCGATTTAGAGAAGGCAAAACTGCCTCTTTCCTTAGAGGTCCTCTGCGAGGGAGCCAGATGGTACCATGAGCATGATCCCTCGGAAAAGGAGCTCCTGAAGAATCTCCTGGCGTCATATGCTGAGGTTATTGACGCAGATTTAAGACAGAGAGCGGTCCGGAGGGAGAACAATGGCGAACTCTTCCGGCTGAAGGCCCCTCTGCCAGCAGAATCCTGGCCTCCTTGCATGAAGAACATTTTGCAGAAGGTGGAAAAAGGAAGAGGATCTCACCGGGCGCTGGCGGTCTTAGCTTCATACCTCTATCAGGCTGGATGGTCTGAATCAGATGCAAAGGCGATTTGGGCCGAGCCGGCTGGCCGGACGGGAGTTGAGCCCAGGATATTCGATTGCTGGTTCGGCCAGATGATCTGTCCTAACTGTGACACATTGCAGAAGACCTGTAGCGGCTATCCCCAAGTCGGCCTGGGCGAGCTTGGCTATTGTGTGCCAGATGAAGGCTGCAGAGGCTGTAAGTGGCCTGGCGGATATGAGCTCAGAGGCAGGAAAGCCACATTGGAGGATGCCATCATGTACCTCGATGGACAATGCGATGGTGCCCGAGAAAAGGATGGCGTGGGCTTCAACAAGTACCATTCTGATTTCGGCAAGCAGCTGGCGGCGAAGATAAGGGCAGGCAGCAGGCTGACGGACGATGAGGTCAAGCACGCCTATAATGTGCTCAAGAAGACTTATCGGAAGCAGCTTGCGGGTGGAGGTATTGATTTTGATGCCATCCCCGCGCCTGGCAAACAGGACTCGATAGCTACCAAAATGGTACAGATGGCTATCGACTCTGGCGCGGAGCTCTGGCACACTCCGACTGAAGAGCCCTATATCACATTTTCACGCAACGGTCATAGAGAGAGCTATCCTCTGAAAAACAAGAACGTCAGACTGTGGCTGAGCTCCATTATGTACGATGCAGAAAAAAAATCCCCAGGATCCCAGGCCACCCAGGATGCTCTTGCTGTGCTGGAGGGTATAGCGCTCTTCGAAGGTCCCGAACACGAGGTATTCGTCAGGCTAGCCCTGCATGAGGACAGGATCTACGTCGACCTGTGCAATTCCGATTGGAATTATATCGAGATCATCAAAGAAGGCTGGCGGGTCGTCAGTGATGCGCCTGTCAGGTTCAAACGACCAAAATCCCTTCTCCCTTTACCTATGCCAGTTAAGGGTGGCGATTGGCAGGATCTGCGCAGGCTGTTAAACGCATCTGACGATCGCACCTGGATCCTCATTGTAGGCTGGTTGATGCAGGGCTTCTGGCCCCATGGACCTTATGCTCATCTGAATCTCACTGGTGAGCAGGGATCGGGCAAAACCAAGGCACAGGAGATGTGCAAAGGCCTGATCGATCCGAGCGCTACCATGCTCCGAAGGCCGCCGAAGGATGAGAAGGATCTGATGATCGCTGCCAGTAACGAACGCATCCCGAGTTTTGATAACCTGAGCGGCATGCCGGCACATCTATCAGATGCCTTCTGCGGCCTATCAACTGGCACAGCCCTTGCCAGCCGGTCTTTGTATACCGACGATGAGGAAGCATTTCTGGCCGCACGTCGTCCTTGCATAATGAACGGCATAGATACACTCACCAACAGGGGCGATCTGCTGGACAGGACGATAACGGTTGAGCTGGCCAAGATCGAGGAGAAAAAACGGAAGCTGGAAAGAGATGTCATGGCCGACTATGAGAAGATCCGGGGCCAGATACTGGGGCTCATTCTGGATGCAACAGCGACCGGGCTGAAGCGAGTAGATGAGGTCAAGACGCCAAATCTGCCTAGGATGGCCGATTTCTGTCAGTGGGTGATAGCATGCGAACCATCCCTTCCCTGGAAGGAAGGGGAGTTCCTGAAAGCATATTCAGGCCAGGCTGAAGAGGCTGTAACTGCTCTTTTCGAATCCGATACAATCGCCAGTGCAGTCTACGATCTGGCCCTTGAGCTGGCCCAGGTCGGTAAAAGGTTCGATGGCACGGCCACGGAGCTGCTCGATCGTCTCAATGCCCGCATGGGAATACGGCCAGATCGCATACCTATTGGCTGGCCCAAGAATGCTGGATCTCTGAGCGGTAGACTGCGCAGAGCAGCTCCTGCTTTGCGGAAGATGGGTGTTGAAGTTTCGAGAAACAAGGGTGCGAAGGGCTCAAGAAGCATATCCATTTCTTTGCGACCGGGTGGCGATATTGAGGGAGGAGGCGATCCTGAAAACGGGGTCGCCACCCTAAAACCGTTAATCAGCGACGAGGTGGCGAGGGTGGCGAGAAAATTCCCTAATCTTCCAGGTGGCAACATAAACCATGTTTCCTCTGTTGAGCTAGATATAGAAAAGAAAAAAGAAAGAAAGGGTATAGACTATGGCACAAACGGTTTAGGAAGAATAGGGAAAAAGATCGCCACCTCCGCCACCCTCGCCACTTTGAGCCCGGAGGATACGGTTTTTCCGGGTGGTGAGATGTGTGGCGATCCTGGAAAGGTGGCGAGACCGAATCCGACGATGTCCAGGATAGATAGGCCGACACCTTCAAAGGACGATTCCGGACTTGCAAAGTTCAAGGTCGGCATGAAGAAGCGGCATTGCCTCATGTGTGGCCGAGATTTCAGCTATGATCTAGGTATCCACTATCAAGATGGCTATATTTGTCAGGCTTGTCAATCAGGGCGAGGCCCTACACCAGAGGAGACTGCAAAGCCGAACCCACAAAAGACGCTTGCTGATGTTGAGGCTTCGGCATGATCCTATGTTTTTTGCGACTTTTCCGGGTGGCCGGGGGGATTGAAACCTATTTCGATATTCAGAGGTTCATAAATGTCCGAGAATAATAACCCTAAACAGACACGAGGCGTAACCCTTCGTGAGCCAAAAGACGTTCGCAGAGTTTGCCAGAGGATAGTCTCCAAGGCTTTCCAGCAAGGCGAGGAGCTGCAGTATTCAGGCCGGATATCGCAGCTCATGGGCTGCTGGATGAAGGCATGGGAGCTGGACAAGCTGGCTGACATCGAGCGCCGGCTTGAGGCCCTGGAGAATGCGAAGGAGAAGGAATGAGCCGATATTCTCCTTACCTCCGGCGACTGCAACGGCTTGAGCCCGAGCCTGGATACCTCGAGCCCTGGCCGCCAGATGTGAAGGGCAGCCTCTCCAAAGTCCTTTATGATCAGATGATAGCGGAAGGCGTTGAACTGCCGGTTGAGCGTCCTGGCAAAGATATTGTGATGTGCCTGCTGGAGATCAATGCACCAAGAGTATGGGCGGATTATGTCAAAGCTTGATGCAATTGAGAAAAAGCTGGCTCAACTCGAATCGAGATTCTATTCTGGGCAGGTCAGATCCATAGATGACCATAGGCAAGAAGTCTGGATTAAGGGAAGCGGCTTAGAGTTCATGAGGACTGTCTTGAAGGCCAAGCGTGCGTTGGGCAAGGAAGCCTTGCCAAAAGATCTCCAGGAAGAAGCAAGGCTCTGGAGTCGGGCAGAATTGCCTGCCTGTGGACTATCGGATATGGTAAGGGAATTATGCCGAGGGCTGATCGAATGAAACTGGACGGCCTAGAAAGGCGCGTTGCCGTCCTGGAGAGCAGACTTCCCACCCCGGAGGATGAAGAGAAGCGCAGGCGCGACGAATTTCTATCTAAGTGTTCTGATGAAGAATTAAACCAAATGATCAAGATTACTGAAAAGGATGAGCCTTCTCTCGAAGATATCGTTTTCATGGAAGCTATGGAGGCCAGATATGAAGCTGAGAGGCATTGACCGAAGACTGGCAGCCCTGGAAGAGAGTGCAAGGCCTCGGATACTCGTTACACTTGCGGATTTCGTTCTCTGGCGCGCCAAATGGAGGCGAGGAATTGAGGAAGAGGTTGAATTAGACCCTGTTCTGGAGGAAGGCCTTCGGGAATTTGCTGAGCGTTCCAAGAGGCTCAAAACATGAGACGTGATCTTGTTAAGCGGCTTGAGGTCCTGGAAGCGAAAGCAAAGCCGAGGGTGATATCTACCTGGGCCGATTTCATGATGTGCGAGGACGACGAGGTCGAGCTCAGCCCGGAGCTACAGGAGCTTGTAGAAGAGGTTGAAGTTTTGGGGTAGATGGGGCGGGTAATCTCTATTTTTGGACTTAAAATCGGAATATTTGCCTTATTGTACAAATATTTATATGCCATTAATGTAAAAAGGACAAAATAGACGATATTAAGGATAAAAGGTGGTACGATGTCCGAGGCGACAAAACCAGACAAAACCCGACAGCTTTCCCAGGAGCAGATGAACGCTATCGAGCACCTGCTCCAGGGCCGGAGTGATAGGGCAGCTGCTGAGGCAGTGGGCGTGAGCCGGCAGACGGTATGGGAATGGAGAAACCATGATCCTCTGTTCATTGCCGAGCTGAACCGGCAGCGTTACGAGATGTGGAAAGAGGCGCGTGAGAGGCTGAAGTCCCTGGCCAATCGAGCACTGGATGTGGTGGAGCAGCAGCTTGACAGCGGCGATCCCAAGGCCTCCCTGGCGGCAGCCAAATACATCCTGCAAGGCACCAGGCTCCTGGGCGAGACTGAATTGCATGTTGGTGGCCCGACGACTCCAGAGGCGGTGATCATGGCAAGGCTACGAAACGAAGCCAAGATGGAGCTGGAGGCCGAAGGCAAGGGCCGAGATCCCTTCAAAGTAGACTTCTCTGGGATCGAGGATGAGGTCGAGGACCTGGCCAGGAGCAGATTGGAGAAGGCGCTGGCCGAGGCGGGGCTATCATGAGACCCGAGGCGATAGACAAGGC
>Ga0208824_1000370_pt1 | contig 50073 bp, 43 predicted proteins | sample AD_JPNTR3_MetaG_FD_184447 | JGI IMG/M metagenome (GOLD analysis project Ga0208824, IMG submission 184447) | Active sludge microbial communities of municipal wastewater-treating anaerobic digesters from Japan - AD_JPNTR3_MetaG (SPAdes) (version 2) | ecosystem: Engineered > Bioreactor > Anaerobic...
TTAATACTTTGAAATTCATATAACCTCCAGGTTTTACTAGATTTTTTTAATCTTTTCACTTTTTCTTTTCTCTCTCCACCTTCCTGCAATTTAATAAATCCCTTGTTTTGTAAAGAAAATCAGACAAGGTAAAAGTTGTCTCTTGTTATAGTAAATTATTATATGTTTTTTGTCTAATATTCTGAGAAGAGTGTGTAAATACTTATAAAATTCATATAATATGTACAGATTTTTTTGGTATCTGAAATAGATAAAAATATCTGTGTTTGAATAAATCTCGACAGTGGTCTTTACACAAAAACATCTGTGATGTAATATCCTGCGTGGTGGCATAAAGAAAGATTGAAAAGAGACACGACACCAGTGTGCTGTTTCCAACAACCGTAGATACATTTGAAAACAAAGTACAGCACACTGCAAGGGAGGATGAGGGAAGAAGTCCCTCATGTTTGGGGGAGAATGGGTCCGCAATGTTCTGCGGATCCTTAGGCAGGGGGCTTGCCCCCTCCTAAAGTGTCGTGTCGAGAGAAAAAACAAAAATAAAAGATTGAAAAGAGACACGACACCAGTGTGCTGATTCCAACAACCTATATACATTTGAAAACAAAGTACAGCACACTGCAAGGGAGTATGAGGGAAGAAGTCCCTCATGTTTGGGGGAGAATCGATCCGCAATGCTTTGCGGATCCTTAGGTAGGGGGCTTGCCCCCTCCTAAAGTGTCGTGTCGAGAGAAAAAACAAAAATAAAAGATTGAAAAGAGACACGACACCAGTGTGCTGTTTCCAACAACCGTAGATACATTTGAAAACAAAGTACAGCACACTGCAAGGGAGGATGAGGGAAGAAGTCCCTCATGTTTGGGGGAGAATCGATCCGCAATGTTTTGCGGATCCTTAGGCAGGGGGCTTGCCCCCTCCTAAAGTGTCGTGTCGAGAGAAAAAACAAAAATAAAAGATTGAAAAGAGACACGACACCAGTGTGCTGATTCCAGATAGCAAGGATACATTCGAAAACCCAGTACAGCACACTGCAAGGGAGTATGAGGGATAAAGTCCCTCATGTTTGGGGGAGAATGGAGCCGCAATGTTCTGCGGATCCTTAGGTAGGGGGCTTGCCCCCTCCTAAAGTGTCGTGTCGAGAAAAAAAACAAAAATAAAAGATTGAAAAGAGACACGACACCAGTGTGCTGGTTCCAACAACCTATATACATTTGAAAACATAGTACAGCACACTGCAAGGGAGAATGAGGGAGGAAGTCCCTCATGTTTGGGGGAGAATGGAGACGCAGTTGCGGATCCTTAGGTAGGGGGCTTGCCCCCTCCTAAAGTGTCGTGTCGAGAGAAAAAAACAAGAATAAAAAGATGTAAGAGACACGACACCAGTGTGCTGATTCCAATAGCAAGGATACATTCGAAAACCCAGTACAGCACACTGCAAGGGAGTATGAGGGATAAAGTCCCTCATGTTTGGGGGAGAATCGATCCGCAGTTGCGGATCCTTAGGCAGGGGGCTTGCCCCCTCCTAAAGTGTCGTGTCGAGAGAAAAAACAAAAATAAAGAGATTTATAAGACACGACACCAGGGTATCTCAGTCCCTGATAAAAATTGGTCGCTATGATATAATAAATTAAGGTAAACTGATAAATTCCCATTGATTATAAGCCCCTGTAGCTCAGTTTGGATAGAGCAGCGGTTTCCTAAACCGCGTGCCGCCTGTTCAAGTCAGGCCAGGGGCGCTTTCTCCTTTTTTCATTGATATGCTAAAATAGCCAGAATCAAGGAAAAATTCAAAATTGGTGATTCTGGGTTGAAGCATGTCTGTTAACCCTGTTTTGCATTCATTTTGAACCAGAATTAAAAAATGACAAAAAAACACTGGCTTGTTGCCATCACAAAAGATATTTCACCAGCAATGAATATGGCTTTTGACAGTATAATGTGGAATATTGCTAAGGCAAATTTAGATACAGGAATTTTAAGGTTTTACACTTGGAAACCATCAGGGGTTTCTCTTGGAACAAATCAGAAGCCAGAAAATCTTGTTGATACAGATTTTTGTAAAAAGAATAATATCCCTGTTGTGGCAAGAATAACCGGAGGAAGTGCAATCTTCCACGATAAAGAAATAACATATAGTTTTTCCTCTGCAAATGATGAGAAATTTTTCCCTGGTCCATTATCCTCTTATGAAAAAATCTGCGGTGCACTAAAATCAGGATTGAAGAAACTCGGGGTTGATGTTCAATGGAGAGGTACCTCAGTCGGCAGGGAACCATCCCTTACCAACAGAGATTGTTTTTCTCTATCAACAAGACACGACCTTGTTATTGATGGTAAAAAAATTATTGGAAGCGCCCAGAGAAAAGACAGGACATCTTTTCTTCAACACGGAAGTTTGCTTATTGATGTCAGACAAAACCTGTGGAAAAGTATTTTCCTTCAGAAACCAGATTTTACAAAGATTATATCTCTATCTGAGATATTAACAGAAGTGCCTGATTTTGAAAGAATTGTTTCAGTACTTGTAAATGGATTCGAAGAATTCTTTGACCAGAAATTCGAAAGGTTTGAATTCTCCACAAAGGATATTGAGAATGCAAAAAAAATAGAAAGAGATTTTATTTTGCTATGAAGATTTTACTATTATGAGAATTTCAAGAACAGTATTATTTCTAACATTATTAATAGGTGTATATTCTGTTTTTTGTCAGCAAAAACACGGAGAAAGAATGCCTGAATATCAATGGATAAAAATAACAGAAAATGCAGGTTTTGCTCCAAGAGACGGAGCAGGAGCGATTGTATTCAAAAACAGGATGTGGCTTTTTGGTGGTTGGAATCCTTCTGATAAGGTTCATTTCCCGAAAACATGCAACAATGAGGTCTGGTCATCAAAAGACGGGAAGAAGTGGAATTTAATAACATACGCTCCATGGGAAGTAAGACATACTGCTGGTTATATTGTTTTTAAGGGGTATATGTGGATTATCGGAGGAGACGCAAACCAGCATCATTATCAAAATGATATCTGGAAAAGTTCTGATGGCATAAACTGGGAATGCGTTTCTGATAATGTTGCATGGGGCCCAAGGGTACTGCACTATACAGTAGTTTTTAAGGATAAAATATGGGTAATTGGCGGGCAAACACTTCCACAGTTTGCACCTGCACCAGAAATTTTCTACTCTGATGTCTGGTGCAGTGAGGACGGAAAAAACTGGAAAAAGGTTGCTGATAATTGTGAGTGGGCACCAAGGGGAATGATTGGTGGAGGTACAGTATTCAAAGGTAGAATCTGGATCTGTGGTGGTGGAACCTATGATACACCAGGTAAACCAGAAAGAATTTTTTATAATGATGTATGGAGTTCAAAAGATGGAATTAACTGGGAAAGTGTATGTAAAAATACACCCTGGCATCCGAGACAATATCATGATGTTGCTGTATTTGATGGGAAATTATGGGTAATGGAAGGATATCACAGGGAAGGTGGAAATAGAAAAGACGTATGGTATTCAGAAGATGGCAAAAACTGGATTGAAGTTCCTGATACACCCTGGCCAGCAAGACATGCTGCGAGTGTTTTTGTTTATGACAATGCTTTGTGGATGGTTGCTGGAAATAATATGACACCTGATGTCTGGAAACTTGTAAGAATTAAAAAATAAGGGACTGTCTGACGGTTATTTTTCCCACTTAATGTGACTATTTATGTTATACCTTTCATATGTCTCGAGAATATCAGCACAAAATTCTATCAATTTTTACGGTGCTCTGCCTTTTATTTTATACACCAACAATATCCAGGTTATCAAATTTTATGTTTCTACACCTCTGACACAGGATAGCATCTTCTCCGCCAGTATTTATCTGTACATTGGTAAATCTGATGTCAGAAATGCTTGTTTCTTTGCTTCCCTGAATCAACAGAGGACCTCCACAATAAGAAATTTTTATGTTTGAAAATGTTAAATCAGAAAGTTGTTTTAATTTAATACCGTCCTCTATAAATAGCCACACAGGATATCTAAAGCATTTGATAATGATATTGTCAAAAAGGATGTCATGGATATCTGGTCCTATGGTAATTCCATCTGGCAGGTAGTATTTTGGATTTTGAAATATGATGCCGTTAGTACTTTCAGAAATAACAATATTGCTGAAGACACAATTTTTTATTTCACCATCTCCTGAACATCCCACCCGTATACCATTACACTGTGTCTTTAATGTGCAGTTAGTCAGTGTAATGTTTTCGCACACAGAAACTTTATCATAGAGATTTTTCATCGAGCGAATTGCAATACAATCGTCTTCAGTGTCAATAATACAATCACTTACAGTAACATTACAACAAGCATCAATATCTATTCCATCAATGTTTCTCATCTTTTTATCTCCAGAAATTTTAATCCTATGGATACAAACATTTTCACATTGCATCAACCAGATTGTCCAGCAGGCAGAATCAACAAAGGATACATCCTCTATCAAAATATTTTTACATCTGTAAAACATTATTATCCTTGGTCTCTGGGTTTCGGGTTTGGCGAATTTCCCATTTGCATCCGCTGTTTTATGGTCATAGAAGGAAAGTCCAGAGCCATTGATTTCGCCTTTTCCTGTGATTGAAATATTTTCAGCAAAAGATGCAAGAATCAGGGCATTTTTACTTTTCTCGATGCCTTCCCCTGGCTTAAAACCAGGCGCAACAAGATCTTTGTAATCTTCCAGATTTTCGCTTCCAATAATTTTACTTCCTGCCTCAATACAAAGTTCTACATTGCTTTTTATTATTAATGTACCTGTTTTAATAGAACCATTATCACATATAACACTTCCCCCGCCATTTTTGTTGCAGGTATCAATTGCTTTTTGAATGTTTGATGTATTTATTTTTGAATTATCAGTATGTGCGCCAAAATCAGACATTTTAAAGGTATCCATATTTTTCCTCCTCGACTTTCATTCATTTTACAATTTTTGACTTTTTCAATCCACAATCCTGTTGTCGACAAATACATTTTTATAATTACTCAGAATACTATTGAAACTTTTTGATTAATCTATTTTCATTGTTTAATCGTCAAATGTTTGATGGTATAATCTACCTGAAACCTAAAAAGGAGGACTTATGGATATATTAAGAAAGATTGGAGTTTTAATGGTTATGGCTTTTATCGGAGTGTTTGTTGTTTATTCAGCAACAAAAGCGCCTGACTTTAAACTTGTTGATATTCAGGGTAAGCAGGTATCACTTTCTGCATTAAAGGGAAAGGTTGTTGTTTTGAATTTCTGGGCAACATGGTGCCCACCGTGTAAAAGGGAAATCCCTGATTTTGTTAAGACATACGAAAAATATAAGGATGAGGGTCTTGTAATTATTGGTGTTGCCGTTAACAGTAAGATAGAAGATGTTAAAAACCTTGTAAAACAATATAAGATTACATATCCTGTTGTAATGTCTGACAACAGTATTGAGCAAACATATGGTAATATTACTGCTGTTCCGACAACTTTTATTATAGATAAACAGGGTAATCTTGTACCTGGAGGGAAAAAAATTGGAATGTTTATGGAAGGTGAACTTGAAAAGATTGTTCAACCCCTTCTAAAATAATGGATAATCACCCTGCTATTGAAAAACTTATTGAGGTACTTGGCCTTTCACAGGAACAGATTGATCTTGTTCTTAAAGAAAAACAAAAAACAGGCAGTCCTTTTGGATATCTTCTTGTAAGATTCGGACTTATGAATTCTGAAGCATGGTATGATTTTGTGCTGCACAGGTTTCATATTCCTACGATTAACCTTGAAGAAATGAATATAGAAAAGGAAGTGCTTAATTCTCTGCCAGAATTTACTTGTAGAAAATATCAAACAATTCCAATATTTAAGTCAAAAACCAGGATTGTGTGCGGTATGGTTGATCCACTTGATGAAGAAACCCTCCAGCAGATAAAAAAAATTTCCGGGCTTGATGTTGAAACACGTCTTGTAAAAGAATCAGATTTAAGAAAAAGTTTTGATAAATACTTTTCTCAGGTTGGACTTGATGTTATCAGCCCTGTAAGTCAATCATCAGAAAGAGTATATGAACCAGTAAAACTCAGGGAACTTGATAAAGAGGCAAATGCAGAAAGTACTGTTGCTTCTATGATTGAGCAGGCAATTGACCTTAAGGCAACAGATGTGCACCTCGAGATTGAAGAAGATGGTGCAAGATTGAGATACAGGATAAATGGACTTCTGTATGAATTCCCGCCTCCACCGGTTGAACTCTATCCGTCTATTGTTTCTCATATCAAGGTTCTCTCAAACCTTGATATTTCTGAAAAAAGGGTACCCCAGGACGGGTACTTCAAAACAAGGGTTGGGGGTAGAAGCGTTGATTTACGGGTTTCAACTTTTCCAACAATATTTGGAGAAATGGTTGCTCTCAGGGTACTCGACAAAGCAAATATTATCACAGGACTCGAGCAATTAGGGTTTCTGCCCGAGATATTACACAGATGGAGAATGCTTCTTGATGAACCATATGGGATGCTTCTTGTTACAGGTCCTACTGGTTCTGGAAAAACAACAACGCTATATTCTTCCCTGAATGAAATAGATAATGTGCATAAAAAAGTCATTACTGTTGAAGATCCTGTTGAGTATCATCTTAAAAACATAGACCAGATACAGATAAACCAGAAGGCAGGGCTAACATTTGCATCAGCACTTCGTTCAATCCTCAGACAAGACCCAAATGTTGTTATGATAGGAGAAATAAGAGACCTTGATAGTGCAGCGATTGCATTCAGGGCAGCGCAAACAGGTCAACTTGTTCTTGCCACATTACATACAAATACTGCGCCGGGCGCAGTTATACGACTTCTGGATATGGGAGTGGAATCATATCTTCTTGCATCTTCTCTTATTGGAGTTTTAAGTCAACGGCTTGTAAGAACAATATGTTCAAATTGTAAAGAGGTTTATAAACCAGTAGATGAAGAGGTTAAGGAATTAAGTCCTGAACTTATTGGAGCAGATGTAAGATTTTACAGAGGAAAGGGATGCCATCTTTGCAAAGGAACCGGATATGGGGGGAGAACAGGTCTTCATGAACTTATGGTTATGAATGAGGAATTAAGGAGAACAACAATGAGGGATCCTTCCACAAATACACTTACCTCAATCGCAAGAAAATTTGGTATGAAAACCCTGAGAGAGGATGGAATCCAGAAGGTAATTCAAGGTATAACCACAATCTCTGAGGTTCTTTACGCAACAAAAAAAGATATTGAAGAAAGATAAAATTTTCTTTTTGCTTATATTTACCCCATCGGTCGATTTCATTGAAATATACAGTATTTTAAAATTTTAAAGAAAAAAATTACACTTTAAAGATTATCCTTATTGATTTTTGTCTGTGCCTTTTATTATTCCCCTCATATTTTTTATAATGAAAAAACCAAGGATGATTGCAGCAAATGCCATGATTATGCCAAGAAGTAATCTCTTGTTTTTATCAAATTTTTCAAAGGGAGAAGCTTTAAATAATGGATTATTTTCTTGATTCCCAGAGACACACATAATAATGTTTGGAGGTTTCAGGTAGGATTGATATTTTTCAAAATCATATACTGGAACGTTTGCATCTTTATTTCCATAATAAAGAAAGATTCTTTGTTTATTTTCGAGGGCAGAAAAGGGAAATGAAATCTTTCTTACAATTCCATAAAGGTTGAAATTTTCTACAGCAAGTGGCTGGTCATCATAGTGATATAAAAACACCCTTAAATATCTTGCATTATTTTCTGGATAAACAATGCTTTTGTTTGATTCTGAATACTCTTTTGTGTGGAATGAGTATATTGTTCCTTTATATTGAATCTGATTTTGAGAAGATTCTGAGATGTCTTGATATGGTGAAACAATAACCCTTCTGTGGAAATTTTTCTGGTTTGTTTGAATCTCAAATCGATAATGTGGAAGTCCTGATACTGATGTATCAATAAGATATTCCATAAACTTCCCGTCTTTTGATTTGCCCATTTCTTTTACACTGATGGGGTATTTTATTTCCTGTGCGGGTATAAGATCTTCTCTTAATAGTGTTGCACCCTGAACATCAAGTGCTCCACCATGGATGATAACACGGATATACCTGTAGTCAGTTAATGGGTATGGTATCCTTGTGCTCGAGACAGATACCCCTGCTTCTGGAATTGAATGACTAAAAATAAAACCACTTCTTGTAAGTGTATACCATTTCCCATTATTTTTTCCTTTTACTTCAACCCATCTGGTATAGTTGCTTGCAGAAATATTAAGAACAAGGCAATTATGCAAGACCCTCTGATTACCCATATCAAATTCGACCAGTGTATGACTGTCAGGAATAAATGATTTATTAAGCATCACAGGATGATATTCAACTGTTTTTCTTATTTCTTTTTTCAGTGAAACGAGATATGGTATTTCTTTGTTGTCTTCTGAAATAATACGCAGGTCAGCAAGGTCGGGCTTTGAGTTTGAAAGAATCTCTGTATCAATCTGCAGTTCAACAATATCGGCAACGCCATCCTTGATAAAAAGTTCCTTCTTGAATTTCCATCTTGAAACTGAAAAATCAGCGAAACAGGTAAAACAAAAAAAGAATATTAAAGAAGAAATAAACACAATTTTTTTCATCATTGTTTATATCTCCTTTTTTCTGTGATAGACAAACCCCACGATAATCAATATTGCTCCTGTGACAATTGATACAATAATGCGATATACCTTTCCTGCTGAAAATAAATCCAGAAACATGACCTTAAGTATTGAAAGTCCAAGAAATATAAGAGCAAAATAACGCGCCATTTTTACTTTGAATATCATCCCTATGGACAAAAGAATTCCTGCATATAATGCCCATGAAATGCTTAATATCATTTGTTCAATATATCTACTTCTTATAATACTTCTACAGGCATCATGAACCTCTATTGTTAAAATAATAAAGATTAGAATATTGGCAATACCCGCCAACAATCCGGGAAATCTCTTTTCTTTTTCAGGAAGAATATTCATCCGTTTCATTGAAAGCGCTGATGAGAGGAATAAACAAATAACAATACACATACCTGTAATGAATCTTTCATTGAACAGTGTATATATTGTCCATTGGGGATGTGTATCAAATCCAAGAAATCTGCATATTGAAAGGATAAAAACTATGTATCCAAAGATTCTCATAAATGTTGATGGAATCCTTAAACCAAGCCAGAATATAAGTAGCGCCTCACATATCCAGGATATTGTTATATATGTATTTTTCAGGTATAAGGGGAAGGCAATCGTCAATAGTATAAGAGATGCACCCAATAGAAGCAGGATGATGTTTTCATCCCTGTATTCCTTTTTTCTATAAACAAAAACCGCAAACGTCAGTATAAAGGCAAGAATAACTGCAGAGATACCTTTTAAGTCAGGCGCTATAGAATTAACAAGGTAGAATACAAATCCTGAATATGCAAAGATATTAACAACAGTCAAGAAAAAATCCAGAGGTTTTACACTATGGCGTGAACCTAACCTTGAAAGAATAAAAACAAGATAAACAAAAAAGAAAATAGATAAGCAGAAAATAACCCCAGCAAAAAATTGTGCATTATAAAAGTCATATATCCAGAAATAAAAAAGTCCATAAGTAAAAAGCATTGCAAAAACAGGTAGAATCCTCCATGGCTTGAATATGTTTATTGTTAAAAATCCTGCATTCAGCAAAAGCAGGTATGATGATAGGCCGAAAAAAGCAGTAAGCATTGAAATTTCAGGTCCTCCAAGTATGCAGGGGGTAAGAAAACCTCCAATAAGCGCAATAAATGCAAGAAATATACTATCATAAGCAAGGGTTAAAACTACACACAGAGCAGTTATAAGAATCATCATAAAAAAAGATATGGAATATGGAATAATATGATAAAAATTATTGGCAGTGAAAAAGGAAAGATAAAATATGACAATGCCTATTCCAAAAAGACCGAGGGAAAATTGTCTGTATTTATTAATTAAACGATTCCCTGCATACATAAACAAAGTCCCAGAAACAATTCCTATGATAATCCTGATAACCTCATTGAACCATTTATTTTCAAATGCATACTTCAAAAACAATGCGACACCAACCAGAAATATAAATATTCCTATCCAGTAGAAATATTTTCTTCCGAGTTCAATCTCCCAGTTTACAGGATGTTTTTCCTGTAGAACATCTGTCTTTGCTGGCTCTTGATTCTTGAATGGTCCTACAACAGATTCAATTGTTTTTTGCCTAATAATTGGTTCTTTTTCAATAACCTTTTCAATATTATCAATTCGTCTACGCAATCTTGTGATATCAACAAGAAGAACAATAGGAAGAATCAAAACATAGAATACTATCAGAATTCCTAAAAGAAACCCTCCCATATTTACCTCCGGTTATGTTTCAATAATAAAATATGCAGCAAAAATAATTGAGGCCGCATACATCAGAGGATGAACCTTTTTGAATTCACCCTTTGCAATTTTCAGAATAACATATGTGATAAATCCATAACCAATGCCATGGGATATTGAATAGGTAAAAGGTATTGAAATAATAACAATAAATGCAGGAATTGCGCTTTCAATTTCTTCAAAGTTTATCTGTGTTATGCTCTGCATCATTAAAAAACCAATAATAACAAGTGCGGGTGCAGTCGCCTGCGAACCAACAATAGAGGCAAAAGGTGCAATAAAAACGCTGATGAGAAATAAAACTCCAGCAACAATTGCTGTTATGCCGGTTCTTCCACCTTCCATAATACCTGCTGCTGATTCTATATATGATGTATTGGAACTTGCACCAAATAGTCCACCCAACATTGCACCAATTGCATCTATTCCAAGCACTGCCTTAATCTTTTCAATTTTCCCTTTCGAATCAACAAGATTTGCCTGATAACCAATAGCAGTAACAGTTCCCAGTGTATCAAAAAAATCAACGATGATAAAAGCAAAAAGAGATGGGAAAAGGGATAATTTCAGCGCACCTTTTATATCAAGGGCTCCTATTGCACTGAAATCAGGCATGTTAATTTTTGTTGGTAATGTAGAAATTCCTGCCAGAAGTGAAAGTACTGTTGTAATCAAAATCCCGAGTAAGATTGCACCTTTTATTCTTAACACTACGAAAATCGCAGTGATAAGTATTCCGGATGCAGAAATAATTGTTGAAATATTTGAAAAATTACCAGGAGAAGGCAAAAGGATATTTTTATCCACAACCACAATCCCTGAATGCAAAAGCCCGATAAGCGAAAGAAACATTCCAATCCCAACTGCTATTGCGTGTCTCAATGATACAGGTATAGCATTCATAATTGCTTCACGCATACCCACCAACACCAGTATAAAAACAACAACGCCATCAAGAAAAACAAGACCCATTCCAACCTGCCAGGTTACACCTTGTCCTATAACAATATTATAGGTAAGTACACTGTTTAACCCCATCCCTGCTGCAAGAGCAACAGGAAAATTTGCAACTGCTCCCATAAGTATTGAAGAAATTCCTGCAGCAAGTGCAGTTCCAACAACACACGCATTAAAGGGAACTCCAGCATCTTTCAAGATAATTGCATTCACAAAAAGGATATAAGCCATAGTAAGGTAAACAGTAAAACCTGCCCTTATTTCTGTGGCCCAGTTGGTTTTTCGCTTTTGAAACTCAAAATATCTCTCAATCTTCTCGAGAGTCATTTTGTCTTTTTTCTTGCAGTAATTGGATATTCGTATACAACGAGGTCGAGGATTCCTTCTTTTGATTCAATCTTTATGGTTTCATTTGTTTGTACACAGCCCATCTTCACAAGAAATTCATTTTTCTTTGCGTCTGCCCTGTCTGCTACCATATGGATATGGCAGGCGCCATTGTTAATTGCAAATCTTATTGTTTTTCTGTATAAACCTGAAAGCACAGATGTATTGTTGATAGAACAAAATCCATCAACCTGGGCAGTTTTTTCTTCCTGAAATCTTACACTCGAAATTCCAGAGACGAATTTATTGCTAACAGCAACAAACCATGTGCCATCGCTACAGATCCTTTCATATCTCGGATACAGACCCATACATGATTTCTGAACAAACCACCTTGTTGAAAAAATGCCAGTGTTATAATCAAGAATAATTTCGTCGTGAGGAAAAATTATCGGGGGTATTATCTGTAATCTAAAACCTGGGCTACCGCTGACAATTTTGATATTATTGGATTTTATCTGCTTTCTATAATAGCGAAAAAAATCTTCAGGGGATTTTAATCCTGTGATTCTCATCATTACCTTTGTTCCAGGGACAAACCTCCATCCGAGTGAATTATAAAGCCGTGCTGCAACTGGATTTGATGTTCCGAGAAAAAGCCATTCTCCATTTTTCCCCTCAAACTCCTCAATTGCCATTGAACAAAGATTTCTCGCAAGTCCTTTTGACCTGTATTGTTTATCTGTGGCAACTTCTCCAATACCTCCAATTCTTTTATCAAATCTACTTATTGTAAGGTGAGATGTTGCTATGATTTTTTCTTTGTGCTGGGCAAGGAAAACAATGTCTCTATTGTATTTTTTCTCTTTTCCAAGAAGCACAGGTCTTATATTCTGGTTTGATAGATAATCCTGCCCAAAAATCTCTGTCCACATTCCCAGTAAATCGTCGACCAGTTTCTCTGGTAGTGGAGATTCTACCTTAGAAAATATAAAATTTTCCTGTATCATACAGAGTTATTATTACATACTTTATAATCTCTATGCAAATTTAATACAGACAAAATAAATCAATTGATACTCCAGAAAAGCGAAAATCTGATAACAATTCAGGCCTCGATGAAGTTCTTCTCCTGTTTCGCTTCATAAATTTTTTTATAAATATTACAAAATAATTTATTGCCTGTATTACATATAAACTTTTTTGATATTGATTCGTCTATTATATGTAAGTCAAAGAAGTGGTTCCTCCATTCCCAGGGGTTCTGACAACGCAAAAACGTTAAGCGACTGTCAGAACCCCAACCCTTTTATGCAGATAAAAATATTATCTATTGTGCTATCCATCCTTTTATTTTTTTGTCCCCTTATTCCTAAACGTTTCTGTCCTTTTATCATCGACCTTCTAAAAATGCGTATTATTATTCACACCACCGAATTGTATTTACATTATTGATTTTTTCTGGTATTATACTTTTGCCTGTCCCGTGCGTGGACGGAAGGTGAAAACTTTGAGCCAACACTAATAAAAAGGGAGCCAAGTCTGACATACAAGACAGGCCAGGGTACCGGCGGTCGCGGTGTTCAGGGAGGCGCCCACCTTTAATACGGGCCTCAAAAGTTGTGCCGTCTACGGCGGGACGGGTGAGATTATTCTGGGTAGGTGGCCGAGTGGAAATGGCAGCAGACTGTAAATCTGCCGGCGTTTGCCTACGGAGGTTCAAATCCTCCCCTGCCCACAAATTCTTATAAACTTCTTATTTATTCAACTTCATTGACTGAAAAAGCATAAAATAGCAAAAATTCCTTCCCTGAGTTTATGATTTCTCTCAGCATGGAGAGATACAATAAGGAAGAAAACAATGCGAGCAATGATAATTGAAAGAGTAGTGGATGTTTCAAAAGAAGAACCTCTAAAGCCCATTGATATCCCTGTACCAAAACCAGAAGAAAACCAGGTTCTTATTAAGATTTCTGCCTGCGGGGTATGCAGAACAGATCTTGATGAAATAGAAGGGAGAACCCCTCCTGCAGTATATCCTGTAATTTTAGGTCATCAGGTAATAGGAGAAATTGTCGATAGCGGAGAAAAAGCACACAATTTCAAGAAAGGAGATAGGGTAGGTATTGGCTGGATTTTTAAGTCATGTGGAGTTTGCGAGTATTGTGCTTCTGGCAATGAAAACCTCTGTGATTTTTTTGTTGCAACAGGCAGGGATGTTAATGGTGGTTATGCAGAGTATATCGTTGCATATGAGGATTTTGTTTTCAAAATTCCTGATAGTTTTTCAGATATTGATGCAGCACCTCTTTTATGTGCTGGCTCTATTGGCTGGCGATCAATAAGGTTGTCAGGCCTTAAAAATGGATATACTGTTGGTCTTTATGGTTTTGGAGCATCAGGACATATTGTTATTCAGATTATCCGCTATCTGTATCCTGATACCAGAGTTTTTGTATTTACCCGTTCAGAAAAAGAGCAGGAACTTGCATGTGAACTCGGAGCATCCTGGGCTGGAAGAATAACTGATAACCCACCTGTTTTTCTCAATGTTGCCATTGATACAACACCTGCATGGCTTCCTGTTGTTTCTGCCCTCAAAAGTTTGAGAAAAGGTGGACGACTTATTATAAATGCAATCAGGAAAGAATCATCAGACAGGGATGTTTTTCATTATATTCAGTATGAGGAACATTTATGGCTTGAGAAAGAAATCAAGTCAGTTGCAAATGTCAGTCGTAGAGACATTGCAGAATTCTTGCAGATTGCGTCAAAAATTTCTATAAAACCCGAAATTACAACATACCATCTTTTAGAGGCAAATGCTGCTATACTTGATATAAAATCAGGAAAAAAGCCAGGTGCAAAGGTTCTTATTCCATAATCAACAGAGGAACCCAAATAAAAAAGCCACTTCAAATTTTTTAATGTCGGGGACATAATAAATGCAGGATTGTGGGGTGCTATGGACAGATCTTTGAAAAGTAGGAAACGAGGGTTAGGAAGGAGCAGGAAAGAAGAGGAGAGACAGAGGTTTCCTACTGGGAATAAAGAGGTAAAGAATCAGGGGTAATCTTTAAGCCAGATATGTAGCGATGTGCAGGATTTTAGCCCACTTATTCTGAATAGTTGGTATATTTTTTAGTTCATCAAGGGGACAGGGGACATCGTAATTAAGTGCCTTATGTGGTTTGAGAAAGTTGTAATGAGTAGCGAAGAGTGCAACGAGAGAAACGAGGTTGTTTGGTTCTTTGAACCCACAGGCGGCTTTTGTGTGAAAGCGGTAGGTACGATTTAACCGTTCAATCATTTGTTTAATTTGTTGAGCACAATGATAAGAAATAATTTCGTGGCAGAAAAGTGAAAATAAAGGAGAAATATGCAAAATTAACATAAACAACTTTCAAGTCCTTAATTTTACATTTTTCACTTTGTATTCTCAGTGTCCCTTTTACTCTTTTTTTCAAAAATCAGGAATAATTCTTTTTTATATTCTGTACCTTTGTTTCCACAACATTAAGAATTCCCAACTCAGTTAAAATAAATTTTACATTATTATCAAAGAATGATAAATTCAAAATATAATGGTTTTAAAGGACTGATAGAAATGACAAGAAAACAATTGAATCTTGAAATTTTGGAAGGCACTGCAAAAAAAGTACTGTGGCAACCACGGCTTGAAACCTGGATATTATTCCATAGAGCAGAAGCAACACTGCCAGAGGGATTTTCTAATCTTACAGACCTTGAAATCTATGATAGATTAGGCTGTTCTGTTAGATACGCAGCATCTGAAGGGATTATCTATTATTACACCACTTATGTTGAGTCATTTGAAAAAAAGCTTGATGAAAATCATACAGAACTGATAACAAAAACTGAAAAGGGTACACTTAGAACAGTTTTTCAGATTGTGCCCGGTGGACTTGGTTATTCTGATAATAAAAGAATTGTGGAATTTCCTGTAAAAACAGTAGAAGACCTGAAAATACTTACACATCTAATGAGAAATTTTAATGCAGTTGCAATACCAGAGATTTTCAATCAGGCAGCAAACAGGGTTGGCAATAGAGCAGAGCCAACAATTTTTCTTCAGAGTTCAGGATTTACCGAACTCATAAAATTCCATGCTGGACTTTTAGGTACATACTATCTTTTGAACGATTCTACTGCAGAGGTTGAAAAATATCTTGAAGCGTGTGATGAAAGAGATATAAGGGTTATTGATGAAGCACTTAAATTACCCTGTAGAATTTTCAATCTCGGAGACCATGCAACAAATGAATTCACTCCACCGCCGATCCTTAAAAAGTATCTTTTGCCGAGATGGAAGAAAATAAGCATGAAAATGTCAGAAAACAATAGATTTGTTCACAGCCACTGGGATGGAAATGCAAGGTTGATTTTACCCTACCTGAAAGAATCAGGACTACACGCTGTTGAAGCACTAACTCCATCGCCAATGTGTGATATGACACTTGAAGAAATCAAACAAGCAGTAAACAATAGTATTGTTGTTCTTGACCTTATTCCAGCAATTTTCTTTCTGCCTTCATATCCATTAAAAAATCTGCTCGAATTTACAGAAAAGGTAATAGAAATGTTTATACCCAGACTTATTCTCGGTGTTTCAGATGAGATTTCTTCAGCAGGAGAAATCTCAAGAATTGAAGCAATCTCAGAATTTATCGACAAAAAATACGGTCTTGCAGAATAAAAAGATAAAATAATGAATCAAAGTGGAACAGAATTGACTTTACATCGCAAAATCCAAAATAAATTGAATTACTTTCTCATTCTCTTCAATTTTATAGAGGAATGTGCTGAAAAAATCTCGGTCCTGTACTTTTTATGATAACAGGGACCAATTGCACTTAAGAACCTCATTATATTTTTTCTATTCGAGTTCCTCAAACTTTTAATTTCTATCCAACCATCGATAAAGGTATCTTTTGCAATCCTCAAGCAAAGTTTTTGTTGGGTACTTCTGATATCAAAACTCAGATTGTTCAACTATTTATAAAATAGAGGAAATGTAAGATGCTCATTTTAAAAATTCTAAACAGAGAATAAATTTACAATTGTATATTCATTATGTTAAAGGGAATTGATTTCGGTTGTGATTATTTTTTTTGAATTATCTGTTCTGTATTATAGTTTCTGGCTATCTTGAAAACAGCCACAAGAAAATGGTAAAATTAAACTGTCGTGTCAGGCAGATAGAAACAACCTCAACAAACGAAGTAAGAATAGAGTTAATAGATTATCAGGGAGGATTATGTCAAAGTTTGTAAGTTTTCTTTATCGTCTGGCAAGAATTTCCAATGATATAGAGACAATAGCAAGTGGAAATCCTAAGAAAATTGCCAGAAGAGCAAAGAATAAAATTCTGGGTAGAAAGGTTGCAAGCAAGATATATAAATGGCCAAAGTTTTAATACATTGTTTAAGTTATTCTGATTTTTAACTCTTAAATAACTATCTCAAACTTTTCCTTAACTGTCCATCTCTCTGGATTTATTTCCACATTTGCCTTCTTTATTCCATCTCTTATTTTGCAATTCCCCAGACATTGATATAAGGAACCTTTGCAATATTCAGCCAGATTTTTATCGAGTTTTCTTGACTTTTTTTTCTAAAATGGTATTATAAAATTACTATGGGAAGAAAAAAACAAGGTAATGGAAGGGATTCTAATCCAAAACGAAGGGGAGTAAAGGTCTTTGATGGCCAGATTGTAAAACCTGGTAATATTATTATCAGGCAGAAAGGAACACATTTCGTTCCTGGTCCAGGAACCTATATGGGTTCTGACTGCACAATTCACGCAGCAAGAGAAGGTATGGTTGTGTTTTCCACAACAAAGGGGAAAAAACTTATAAGCGTTGTAAGTCCCACAAACGCATGATGTCAACAGCAATTGAGTTAGTTCATACAAGAACCATCGCAGGACTGTTGAAAAAAAAAGTCCTTAACCAGTTTTTCTCTTGCTCTGAAATTGAATATTACCGTAGATACAGGGACAAAAATGTTCGCCTTGCAGGATGCCTTGCCGCAAAACTTGCCTTTATTAAGGTAAACCAGCACAATTTTGATATACCCGACCTTAGAAAAATTGAAATCAAACATACAATTTCAGGTAAGCCCTATATTATGCTTTGCAAGAAAAAGATTCAGTCCTGTCCTCTTTCAATATCTCACACAAAATCGCTTGCTGCTGCATTCTGTGGAATAAAAAATGGAAAAATTCATTATACCAGAAAGAAAAAAAGATACACATAAGGGAACATACGGTCATCTTTTTGTCATTGGAGGATCTCCTGGTTTAACCGGGGCAGTGTGTTTAACAAGCAATGCTGCCTTAAGAACAGGATGTGGAATGGTAACAGCAGGGGTTCCAGAATCCTTAAATGAAATATTTGAGATTAAACTTACAGAGGTGATGAGCAAACCCCTTCCTGAAACTGGAAGAAGGACCATAAGTCCTCTTGCTGTTGATAAATGCCTTGATTTTATTGAAAAAAATGCTGATGGAGTTGTGATAGGACCAGGGATTTCAACAGATTCAGGGCCACATCTTTTTTTTAATCAGATTTTTCCACATATAAAAAAACCAGTTGTTATTGATGCTGATGGATTAAAGATACTATCTAAAAATCTTGATAATATTGAAAAAAAGGAAGGCCAGTTAATCATAACACCGCATCCTGGGGAAATGTCTGTACTCACAGGTATTCCAATTTCTGAAATCCAATCAAAAAGGGACGAGGTTGCTTCTGCTTTTGCTAAAAAATACAATGTTATTGTTGTCTTGAAGGGATACAGAACAATTGTTTCTAATGGAAGGGATATCTATACAAATCTTACAGGTAATCCTGGAATGGCAACAGCAGGAAGTGGAGATGTTTTATCAGGGATCATTGGAGCCCTTGTTGTTCAGGGGTTTTCTCTATGGATGTCTGCAACTATGGGTACTTATCTTCATGGGCTTGCAGGGGATATTGCTGCAAAAAAGTATGGAGAGTATTCTATTGTTGCAGGAGATATTATTGAGTGTTTGCCAGAAGCAATAAAACATATACAGAAAAGTCATAAAAAGGAACCTTAAAATAATTGCAAAATACAAATTAAAAATAAATAAAAAACATTTGACATAAAACAAAACTGTCCTAAACTATTTTTATGAAAGACACAGAGACAAAGATTAACTGGAAAGCAAGATGGATATGGGTAAATGAGCAAGATAGAGAAGGTTTTCATTTCTGCTACTTCAGGAAAGAGTTTTTAATTAAGGAAAAAACAAAGGCAAAACTGTATTGTACTGCTGATTCAAAGTACAGGGTCTGGGTTAATGGAAAATATACTGGTTTTGGTCCTGCGAGAGGACATCCAGAACATCCATATTATGATACATATAATATTGAACTAAACAAAGGTAAAAATGTAGTTGCCTTTCTTGTTGAACACTACACAAAACCAACAAGCATCTTTGCTGTTGTTGAGGGCGGTCTTATATGCCAGATTGAGGATTCCAATGGGTTGATTGTTGCAACAGACAGTTTATGGAAGGCAAAAACAGCACAGGCATATACATGGCTCGAAAATTTACTTTTTCCTGAGTGTTTTGATGCAAACCTTGAACCAGAAAACTGGGAGAAACCTGAGTTTGACGATACCTCCTGGGAAAATGCAACAGAAAAAATAAACACAAAACTCGCTCCTGTTTCCAATATTATTCCGAGAATAATACCTCTTCTTACTGAAAAACTTCTTGTCCCACAAAAGATTCTTCATGTGTATAAGGTTTTAAGGGAAACAAATGACTTTCTCGATAAAGAAAAAATCTGCGAGACACTGTGGAAGGCAAAACAATTAGATATAGAAAAAGATACAATAAAACAAGAATTAAAGACCCCCTGCAAATGGAAAAATAATATCTGTTTAGGACTCTCTCCTGATAGCGGTATCTGTATGATTATTGATTTTGGATTTGAAACCCTTTCTTCGATTGAAATATGCACAGAGGGACATTCTGGAGTAATAGTTGATTTTGGTCATAGTGAGTGTCTTTTGAATAACAGTGTTCCAACAATGTGGCAGTCACCATCGCTTAAACAGGCAGAAAGAATAATCTTAAGAAATGGCATCACCTGCCATAGAACAAATCAGCCAAGGGGCTTCAGATATATGGTAATCAGGATTTTCAATCCATTACAAACAAGGTGCGATGTTATTTTAAGGTCTGTTTCTGCCTATGAAGAGATTTATCCTGCAAAGAATAATGGAAGTTTTAGATGTTCAGATAAGATTTTTGAAAACATACACAGGTTATCAGCGAGAACAGTGAATCTTTGTATGGAGGATGCATATACTGATTGCCCATGGAGAGAACGATCCCAGTGGGTTGGAGATGCTCAACCAGAAGCATTATTTAATTATTATTGTTTTGGTGCATATGATATTTCAAAAAAGGCAGTTACTGAGTTTACATCAGGGAATACTGAAGAGGGCTGGATTCCAGGTGTTTTTCCTTTAAGTAAGCCGTTTAATCTTCCAACATGGGGAATGAGAATACCTGTAATTGTCTGGGAGTATTATCTTTTTACAGGTGACTATGAGACACTTGCCGGCGCATATCCTGGTGTAAAAAAACAGATGGAATGGTTATTGAAATATACAGACAACAATGGATTTTTTAATTACAGGGATGGATGGAATTTTGTTGATTGGACAAAAGTCGACGATAGACATGCAGATGGTGCTGTTCAGGGATGGTTTCTTGAATCATTGATTTATGGTGAAAAAATTGCAAGACAGTTAAAGGACAAACAATCAGCAGAAAAACTTCATAAACATTCAGAATTATTGAAAAAGACAATTGCAAAACTATACTGGTGTGAAGAAAAAAAGGCATTCAAAAAATATAGAGATAAAAATCCTGATAAGCCGCCATCAGTACCTGATAATCTTATTGGCCAGCAGGAAAATTTTCTTTTTATCAGGCTTGGAGTTGGCACAAAAACTCAGAGAAGACTTGCGCTTGAAAACATAGCAGGAATTACTGGTATGTATCTACCAAACTTAGGTGATTATCAGAGTGCACATACCCAGGAAAATATGGGTAATTATATAGGCCAGGATATTATCAGAGTTGCAAGTCCATTCTGGTCATTTTATGCACTGCTTTGTCTTTGCGAAGCAGGAAAGATAAAGGAAGCCATTAACTATATCAGGTTATGCTGGGGAGTAATGCTCGAATTTGACGCAACAAGTTGCTGGGAGATGTGGGACAGACATACATCTTTATGCCATGGTTGGAGTGCAGCGCCTGCAATGGTTTTGCCTGCATATGTTGCAGGTATAAAACCAGTAAAACCAGGGTTCAAACAGTTTGAAGTATCTCCTTATGTTTTTTGTTTTGAATGGGTAGAGGCAAAGGTTCCAACGCCAGATGGAATTATTGGTCTTGTATGGAGAATAAAACAAAATAATCAACTTTTTGTTGAGGTAGATGTTCCAGATGGAATAGAAGGCAGATTTATTGTACCCGAAGGGTTTTCTTCAGGGAGAAAAGAGAAGGTTCTATTAAAATCAGGTAAAAACAAACTTGTTTTCAAAAGGAAAAGATGACAAACAGAGAAAGGGTAAAAAGCATCCTTCACTATGAAGATTATGATAAAATGCCACTTGTACACTTTGGTTTCTGGACAGAAACATTACAGTTATGGGCATCTCAGGGGTATATTAGAAAAGAGATTGCCGAAAACTGGGGGGATGGAAATTCCTTTGATGATGAGATTTCAAAAATATTAGGTTTTGATTTTGACTGGTATAGCGTTTTTCATCCAAAACTCGGTTTATTGCCTGCGTTTGAAAATAAGATTATCGAAGAACTCCCTGATGGCACAAAGAAAATCTTAAATGGCGAGGGGGTTATTACGCTTTATAGACCTGGCGCTGGTTCTATCCCTGCTGATGTTGACCATCTTCTTAAAGACAGAAAATCATGGGAACAACTTTATCTTCCAAAACTTCAATGGAGTCCTGACAGGGTTTTTAAGGCAGATGTTAGGGTTAATGGTGGGATGGTTCCTTTTGAAAAAGGAGGCATGGAGTTTCTTAAAAGCGATAAAAGACAATTCCACTATGGCCTATATTGTGGAAGTTTATATGGATGGGTCAGGAACTGGCTTACAATGGAAGGTGCGTGTTATCTTCTTGTTGATGATGAACCATTGCTCGATGAAATCATTGAGACAAACGCTGAAATTTGCTATAAAGCAGTAAAAACAACCCTCGAAACAGGAGCAAAATTTGACTTTGGCCATTTCTGGGAGGATATATGTTTTAAGAATGGGCCACTTATCGCACCTGATGTTTTTAGAAAGAAAATAGGGCCTTATTATAGAAAAATCTGTGATGTTCTTAATAAATATGGAATTAATATTGTAAGTGTTGATTGCGATGGATGTATTGATACTCTTGTTCCAACCTGGCTTGAAAACGGTGTTAACACTATGTTTCCGATTGAGGTTGGAACCTGGGGCGGTAGCATAAAAAAATGGAGACAGAAATATGGCAAAGATATCAGGGGTGTTGGAGGAGTAAACAAGGTTGTTTTTTCTAAAGATAAAGGTGCAGTTGATGAGGAGATAAAAAGGATTTGTGAATTAGTGGAGATGGGTGGATATATTCCATGTCCAGACCATAGGATACCACCAGATGCAAAATGGGAAAATGTTGTTTATTATTGTGAACAAATGAGAAAATATCTTACCTAAAAGGACAAAACATGGTTCAAAAAAGCAAGGAATTCTTGATAGGATGGGAACATACAGATATAACCCCTGAAGATCCAGTTTGCCTGTGCGGACAGTTTCATGCAAGGGTTTCAGAAAATGTAAAGGACCCGATTACTGCGACGGTTTGTGTTTTTGATTCAATTAAGGAAGGAAGGATATCTGACCACGCGGTTATGATAAGTTGCGACCTTGTTGCAATCCCTGAAGAATTAAAAAAATCTATCCTTGCAAAAACGCATATTCTTATTCCTGAGATTGATTTAACAAAAATCATTGTTAATGCTACCCATACCCATACTGCGCCAGAGGTTGGAGGCGATGTTATAAGAGGAACTAATGGGTCTAACATAAAGGAAATGTATGGAGTAGATCTTCCATGTATGGATGTCCAACAATATATTGATTTTGCTTCTGGCAAGATAGTAGAAGCATTGAGAAATGCATGGGAAAAAAGAAGCCCAGGAGGAATTAGTTATGGGCTTGGGTTTGCTGTTGTTGGTCATAATAGAAGGGCTTCTTATTATGATGGTTCATCTGTTATGTACGGAAAAACAAACACTGAAAATTTCAGTCACATTGAAGGATATGAAGACCACTCAATAAATCTTCTAACAACAACAGATAAAATGGGTAACCTTACAGGGATGATAGTTAATATCGCATGTCCATCTCAGGTTGATGAACATTTGTTTTCAGTAAGTGCTGACTACTGGCATGAAACAAGACAGCAACTGAAGAAAAAGTTTGGAGATATCTTTGTTATGCCACAGTGTAGCGCAGCAGGAGATCAATCACCCCATATTCTTATTGGCCAACAGGCACAGCAGAGGATGTGGAATCTTGCAGGAAGAAATCAAAGAGAAGAGATTGCCGTAAGGATTTCTGATGGTATAGAAAAAATACTTCCACTTATAAGAAAAGAAACAAATACTCTGCCTGATTTTACTTGTGTTCAAAAGGAGATTGATTTATCCGCAAATACCATAACAGAGGACGAAATAAGTATCTTTATGGTTGAGGCAGAAAAACACTATAAGGAGTACGAAAAACTTAAATCACAGATAGAAGCAAACCCGGAAAAAACTAAACAACCAAGATGGTATAAGGATATAACATTTCATTTCAAAAGGTACAAATGGTATAAAGCAGTAAAAGACAGGTTTGAGGCGCAGAAGCAAAACCCAAAGGTAAAGGTTAATATCCATGTTATGCGTATAGGCGATGTTATTATGGCTACAAACCCGTTTGAGTGTTATCTTGATTATGGAATGCGGATAAAAGCAAGAAGCAGGGCTATTCAAACATTTATTGTTCAACTTGCAGGTGGAGGAACATATCTCCCAACAGAAAGAGCAAAAAAATCTGGTAGTTATGGAGCAATTTCTCCATCGTGTATTGTCGGTCCTGAAGGTGGGAGAGAACTTGTAGAATCAACGCTGAAAATAATCAATAGTCTAATTTAATTTTATTGATACTGTTTTTACTGAAGATTTCTCCAACCCTTTTTTATTTTCTACTTCTCCATTTAGATTGAGATATATCTAAAATGCTGAATTTGGTTAGTTGTTCGTTTTGAATTTCGCAATTTGACTTTTTCAATGGACATTTTATAAATCCATCCTAACCTTCTTTTACAAAAGAAAGGAAGAAAAATCCCCTGTTTAAAAGGGGTAAGGATGATTTTGGAGGATGTAAAAAAACAGGAATTGCAAAATACAAAATTAAAGAATAGGATAATAAATAGTAATTAGTCCTTGACAAATAAGAAAAATTTTTGTAAAATTTTTCAGTTTTTACACAAAGGGAGGAAAAAATGAAAGTAAGAATTGATGAAAATCTTTGTACTGGCTGCGGGCTTTGTTCTGATAATTGTCCTGAAGTTTTCGAGATGGGAGACACAACTGCAAGGGTTATATCAGATCCAGTTCCTGCTGAATACGAAGAAAAAGCGCAAGAAGCAGCAGAAAATTGTCCTGTAGATGCTATATCTATTGAATAAAAAAAAGCTGCGTACCAGGATTATAGGAACATGTCTTGTTCTGGTTTTGATTTCTGCTGGGTGTAGTATCTCCCATAAGGAAAAAGCTCGACAGTATCTATCCAGGGCACTTGACGAGTTAAAAAGGAGTGTAGAGGATAATCCTTCTGATAAAAAACTCCAGGAGGAGTTCTACACCCTTGCAAAGATATATTTTGGAGAAACACAGGCAAAAGTAGAAGTTTTTCTTCTTTATCAGACAATAAATCAAGAAAATCAGGCATCAAAGATTCTTCAAGAAATTGCCACAAGCAATTCCCAAGAAGTAACAAAATACCTCAAGGAAAAATTAGAATCAGAATATGAAGTTGACCAGCGTATTGCAATATACCGGGCACTGACATATCTTAATCCCCAGGATGCAGATTTATTCGATAAACTTGGCAGACTTTATCTCGGTACAGGCCAAAAACAAAAAGGGATTGAGTGCATTCAAAAGTCCATTGACCTTGGCAATAGAAATCAAGAAACAATAAAGTATCTTGTCAGAGCTTATGTAAACGAAAAAAACTATGATCAGGCAATAGAATTCTTGAAAAATCTTATTGCTGAAAAAGATGATATTCAATTACATCAGCAACTAGCAGAGATATATAAAAAACAAGGGAAGAAAGATCTTTACCTTGCGGAAATAGAGAACATTTCTAAAAAAGGTGGGAAAAAATCTATCTTTCTTGCACTGAAACCAGAAAGATTTGAAAAAACCACAACTTCACCACCTCCAAAAAAACCGAGATTAGAAACAATCGTGCTTAATGAAAAAATCAGCGTTGATCCATACAGATTTATTCTTGTTAACAAATCATCACAGGAACTTTCTGTTTATGAGTTTGATGGCCAGACAGTAAAAGAAGTCTTAAAGGTTGTATGCACAACCGGAAAAAACTGTAATGACAAACAAAAAGCTGGAGATTTTGCAACCCCGGAGGGAACCTTTCTTATAAAGGCCTTTATACCTTCGTCAAAACTTGACCCAAAGTATGGTGCAGGTGCTTATGTTTTGGATTTCCCGGATTATCTCTCAACACGTCTGAATAAGTCGGGTAGTGGCATCTGGCTTCATGGTACCCCTATTGAAAGGCCTCCATATAACAGCGAGGGGTGTGTTGTAGTTAATGATAGGGACTTTCTATTACTTCAGCCATATATCGAGGTTGGGAAAACCTTTATTCACATATTAAAAAGCAAACAGGATATGAATCTTGCTGATATTGTTCAGGCATGGCACATCATCAAGGATTGGGAACAATCGTGGGAATCTCTTGATATAAACAGTTATCTTTCGTATTATGATGAGAACTTCAAAAATGATGGAAAAGACAAAAGAGCGTGGGCTTCTTATAAAAAAAGGGTAAACAGCAGGAAAAAATATGTAAAAGTAGAACTTAAGGATACGCAAATAATACCGTATGGAAAAACAGATTTCGGTTATGTATTCCTTGTTGACACAATACAGGATTATGATTCAAATGATCTTAAAAGTACCACGAGGAAAAATATCTACCTTGTAAAAAACAATGGGGTTTTTAAAATAATAGGGGAACAAGTAAGGTAACCCGGATAAATTTCACAAAGGAAGAACTACAAATTGTAAAATATCTTTTTTTAATCCGCAAAGAACATTTTTTATCCCTGAATTTGTTGTTAATTTTCAAGAACATCCTGCAAATAATTCAGTATTAAGATTACTTGACCCTTAAAATACAATCCATATACACCAGATTTTTGTTTTGTATTTTTTTTATAAATTCAGAGGTATACCTATCCCTGTAACCAGAAATAAATCTATTAGTCCCTAAAAATCTATTTATCCCTATCATGGATATCTCTCTGATATATTTACCATATATACCAGCAAGAACACCGAGAAATGATTTATCCTCTATGTTTTTAACAAATTTTAATACAATGCCTGAATTATTTTTTATAAGAGTATATTCAGAGATATCTTTACTTTCATTTATTTTTTTAATTTTCCAACTGGAGAATGTCTTCTGAAAAAAATCCATATAATAATTCCTACCTCCAATCTTTCCCGCAGAAACAACAATGTTTTCAAAGGTTTTGCAGTAGTTCAGGATTATTTTTTCAAACTGAAGATAGTTCATATAGTCCTTTCTCAATTTCTTCCTGCAAAGGTTATTAAACTCCTTTACGCAGGTAATCTGCGAATAAATGGATTTTATCGTAATATTTTGTTTATTCAAAAAATCATAAAGATATTCAGTATAACTGTTTATTTGATCAATAGAGGTCTTCATTGGAACCTGTGGTAGATTATTCAGACATATTTGTTCTTTCGGACATTTTATATCATTTGATTGCTTAAAAAGATCGAGAGCCGTTGAAGGAAATTTTTTGAATGTAATCTTAAAAAGGGAAAGCGCAATTTTTTCGATGGTAGCAAATTTTTTGTAGGATGAAAACAATTTTTTACTATCAACTATATCCTCTGGCCATCCATTGTCTATATCTGATGTACCAGCAATTCCTGTGGTAATTAATGGACCAAGAGTAGGTCCATAGCCATTTTCATCAATAGAAACATATATCATTATGAATCAGATTTCGCCTATACTGGTGTGTGGACCACCTTTAACCTTTACAAAGTATCTGAATCCAATCTCTTCAACCTCGATGTTGAAGACATCAAAATCATCAGGCAATAACCTTATGTGGGATACATTGTCCCTCGGAATTATAAGAGTACGGACCTCTTTATCAATATCAACAGGGTTAATCTTACCTTTTGAAATAATAATTCCTTTTCCGTCAACTATTACCCAGTTCTCAGTAAACTTGATAACCTTTCCAATAAAAACCCATAATCTTTGTTCCTCAAAAAACTTCTTATACCTTATCTTCACCATTTTACCTGTAAGTTCTTCAATCATAATCGCTCCTCTTTTGTTTAGAATCAATAAATATATTATAGCATCCTTTATACCTTCAACAGTTCATCAAAAATGTAAGCCAGCAGGGTATTGTTAAAAGTGAAAACAGATGTGTTGTCAGAACTGTTGAAGAGGCAAAATATGTATCTGCGTCGTATGTTTCACTCAGTATAATGCTGACTATTGCTGCTGGCATAACAGAAACAATCGCCAGAACCATAAATACCTCATATGAAACAGGAAGTACTGTAAGAATTGCACAGGCAGCAGCAGCAGGTATAAGAATAAGACGCAAAAAATCAGTCCATAACTGTGCGCGTGTCTTTATATGCTTCATTGAAATATTATATATCCTTCCACCTGCTGTAAACAATGCAAGGGGTACAGATGCCTGCCCGAAGATATCAATAGCACTATTAATGCTCAACAATATTTCTTTTAATATGCTATTTGTTAAAATCTGCGAAGCACCAAAATTATCTCTAATAAAAACAATTAAGATTGAAAAAATCAGCGCAAATATCGGTGCATTTATAAGATTCTTTAGATTTTTCTTTCCAATATGATTTCCGGTTAATCCGAGAATTCCTATTGTCCACACAGAAATCTCAGAGCCAAGACTTGAAAATATAAGAAATCCCACCCCTTTACTTCCATAAAGCATTGCGATGATTGGCAAAGGTAAAAAAACATAGTTGTTTATTGTGCATTGAAATAAAAAAGTATTTTTCTGTTTTTCGCTTTCAAATTCGAGAAATCTTGAAAATAATATTCCAATAAAATATCCAACACTCATTATCAATACTGTACCCACTGGAAGAGTCCAGTTAGAAATCAATGATTTAACTGTAAAGTTTGAAGTAATAGAGGATATGATAAGAGCAGGATAGAAAAAATTTGTGATACAACGAGCCATAGAACTTATTGCATTATCTGTTAAAACCAATAGTTTCCGTGCAGCAGTTCCGGCAAATATAATAAGAAAAATCGAAAGTATTCTCGTGAAAATGTGAAAAAACATAGAAATACTCACTCCAAAAAGGATTTAATCTTTGTTTTTTACTTTTGTTTTATATTCCAGCATATCCTCAGAATAATACGAGGAAGTATCATAATACAGTATCCTGTTAGATACTAATAAAAACAGTTTTCATATGGTATTGGAAGTAATTCAATGTATTATTTTTTCGCAGGTTTCAAACATTTTTTCGAGATAATAAAGGTAGTTATCAAGTGAAACATCAGGTGGGATGCTGTGGTCAGTATGAGGAATATAACCACCTTCTTCAATCAAAGGAGTAATTCTTTTTATTTCTTCATCAATTGCTTTTCTGCCATTTGCAATGGATCTTTTATCCACACCACCCCATATTCTTAAGTTTTTACCATACTTTTCCCTAACCTTAATAACATCCATTCCTGCCTGGACCTCAAAAGGATAAAGAAAATTCAGGCCTGCATCAAGCCACACAGGAATAAGCGAATCAATGTATCCATCACTATCAAGACCAATGAACTTTACCCCGCGGTTATTCAGAAAATCAACAACCCTCCTATATCTCGGAAACATAAATCTTCTAACCATTTCAGGTGATATTAAAGGCCCACTTTTATGTGCCATATCCTCCCAGAAGCCAAATCCATCAATAGAAATTACATCAAGTATCTGGCTCATCATTGAGATTATAAAATCAGCATTTGCATCCATCATCTCCTCAAGGAATACTGTATCATCATAAAAAAGCATACATAGTTTTTCAATGCCCACTAAATTTCTTAATGGACCAAAAAATCCACCCCATCTATCTGAAATTATAATAAATGGAAATGGTTTCAGACGGGCTTCTTTTAGAAAATTCTTCCAGTCAGGACATATTCTTTTTTCAAGATCTGGAACCATTCTTTCTTTCCAGAATTTTCTAAAGTCCTGCCTTGTTTCAACAGGAAACCTTACAAATTGTGGCATTGAACTGTAAGGATTATCTTTTCTCTCCCTCATAAGAATGCCTTCATGGTTTATGTAAAGGATGTGTCTGTTTGTTTCTTCAATGATTTTTCGTTCAAAAGGAGGGTCTGGAAAAAACCAGTGGTTAAATGATTGTCTTATGTCTGCTTTTCCATTAAGGTCAATCTTATCAAAATCAGGTCTTTCTTTTTTCCATCTTTCGAGTGTTTCAGGCCATGCTCCCCACGCCCAGAACATAGCCCTATCTCTGGGATTATATTCCATTGTTGCGTAAAATCTTTCTATCTCATTCATTTTTCAAAACATTTTACATATCTTATCGAGGGTATCAGCAATTTTTTCTGCATCCATCTTTATCAGTATATCAATGACAACCATTCTTTCAAGGATTTCTCTGCTTTTCTCAAATTGCCTATTTGTTTGAACACTTTCAATGTTTGCGACAAAATGCCAGTAATTCATAATTCCTGGTGTTATGCTATTTTCCTTCATCTTTTCCTTAAATCTCTCAGCCATTTTCATATCAGGAAGGAAGAATGCAAGAAACGTAGCAATCTCGCCGTCTTCATCATAATGTTTTCTGAACTTAATAAAATCATGTCTTGAAAGAACCTGTTTTATTAGTGCCTTATTTTTCTTATGGTTTTTGATTATTGAAGGAAGTTTTTCAATCTGTGCAAGCCCCAGTGCACCTTGCATCTCATTCATCCTGAAATTTGTGCCTTTTCTCATTCTTTTTTCAACACCCCTGGCAACATCTGACCTGTGCGGATGACCATGGTCATGGTACCAATCCGCCTGTTTATAGAGATCTTCGTCATCTGTTACAACCATTCCACCTTCACCTGTTGTAAGAACCTTTACATAATCAAAACTAAAGCAGCCATACTTTCCAAAGGTCCCGAGTTTTTTCCCTTTATATTCTGCACCTGTTGCCTGGCAAGCATCCTCAATAACTGGAAGGTTAAACTGGTTTGATGCCGCCATTATTCCTGACATATCACATGCACTACCCATCATATGAACAGGTAAAACTGCAGAGGTTTGTTTATCTATCTGGCTTTCAATGTCCTGAACTGAAATATTCAAACTCTCGTCTATCTCGCAAAGAACAGGTATTAATCCTGCTTCTTCAATTGATTCAATCGTAGCGACAAAAGTAAAACATGGAGTAAGAACCTTTGTTTTTTCCGGGAGGTTTAACCCTTTAAGGGCTGTTTTCAAAGCCGCAGTACCAGAGCTTACTCCGAGTGCATAAAGAGAACCAGTATATGCAGCAAATTCTTTTTCAAATTGAACAACCTTGAAAACACCCTTTCTTTGATCTTCAAACCCATATCTAAAGAGTACCCCTGTTTTCAAAACTTCTGCTACCTGTTGAATTTCTTCTTCTCCAAATACTTCCCTTCCTGGCATTTTCTATCTCCTTTTTGATTAAAAAGCAGACTGATAAATTTTTATGATATCCTGATCTGTGATGGGGGTTGGATGGTTTCCGAGTGGAACCTTTACCTGCATTGCGCCCTCAACAAGTTGCATAATAGCGCTTTGAGGTATATTGACTTCACTCAGTTTTGATGGAATACTGAGGGATTTTTCAAATTCTTTAAGTGTATCTATAAAGGATTGAGCATCAATTTTTTTGCCAGTCAATTCTGTGGCTATATCTTCTATTTCTGTTTGTGTGTATGGAAGGGTGGATTGTAGAACATAGGGAAGCAACAATGCATTACCAATTCCATGACCAATGCCAAATAACCCTCCAAGTGGATAAGAAAGAGAATGTACAGCAGTTACCCCTGCATTTACAAGTCCAACTCCTGCAAGAAAACTTGCGTGAAGCATATCCTGTCGTGCCTGGATATTTTCAGGTTTCTCAAATGCTACAGGAAGGTTTTTCCATATGAGTTTCATTGCTGCCATTGATATTGGCCTTGTGAAAAAATTTGCCTGCTTTGAGAGATAACTTTCAATCGCATGACAGAAGGCGTCCATTCCTGTTGATGCAGTAGGACCTTTTGGTAAACTCAAACTCAGAACAGGGTCGAGAATTGCTGCTTCAGGGAACAGATAACTACTGTTGATACCTGCCTTTTGTTTTTCATAAGCCCTGATAAAAACAGCAGTAAGAGTTACCTCGCTTCCAGTGCCTGCAGTTGTTGGTACCATTATTTTACAAACAGATGGATTTTTAACCTTGTCTGCGCCCTGGTAATCCTCAACCCTACCAGGATTTTTAAGAAGCACTGCAACTGCTTTTGCAGTATCAAGTGTACTTCCACCACCTATTCCAATAGTAATATCACAGTTGTTTTTCCTTGCGATTTCGGCACACTCATTTCCCATGTCAGTTGTTGGTTCAGGTAAAACCCTGTCATATACTACGGGGCGAATACCAGAAATCTCAAGAATCTTAATGGTTTTTTCCTTTATATCTGTTTTCCTGGCAAGTGATTCATCTATTGCAACAAAAGCACAACTACCATTGAGATTTTTCGCAATTTCACCGAGTTTCTCAAAACTTCCCTTTCCATCAAAAACCTCTGGAGCACAGCAAAATTTGAATTTTTTCATAGTGCTTAATTTAACCTGATTTTCCCATTTCTGTCAATTTTTTTCTTTTTTTTATCATTTTTTTATTGCCAGATATGATTCTGGAATCAACCCCCGAGGTGCTCACTACATCCTTAATTCAAATTATAAAAAGTCAAAGTGTAGATTGTAAGATTATCGTTTAATTTATCTCTCTGTCATCAGGAAAAAGGAGATTACCCGGAATTTTACAATCCTTTGTTTTCTGTTGATCATTAAGAGAGTTTCTTTCCCAAAATACACCATTAATATATCCCTGAATTGATTTATCTCTATCAGCCATTTCTAATCTTTTTTCAGAAAGACAACAGTAAAACTCATCTATTTCTACACCTGCATATCTCCTGTTAAGTTTTCTGGCTACAACAGAGGTTGTACCTGAACCGAGAAATGGGTCAAAAACAAAATCACCTATCTTTGAACTTGCAAGTATGATTTTTGCCAGTAGTTTTTCTGGTTTCTGGGTTGGATGGTCTGTGTTTTCTGACATTGACCAGAATGGAACAGTTAAATCTGTCCAGAGATTTGAAGGATAGGTAAGTCGATAATTTCCATTTTCTTCTTTTGACCAGTCCTTTGGATTTCCTTTTGCATCTCTATAGGGGGCGACTACCCTGCGTTTTAGCATCACTGCATCAGGATTAAATACAAACCTATCTGAAACAGTGCCAAACCATATATCTTCTGAGCAATTCTTCCAGTTGGTTCTTGCCCCCCTGCCTTTTTCTCGTTCCCATGTGATTCTATTGCGTACCTTAAAATACCTGGACATAACCCGAAATATTGCACTCGAAGATTTCCAATCACAACAAATATAAACTGAAGCAGTTGTTTTTAAGATTTTACATAAAGGTCCAAGCCAAGAATCAATCCATTCCTCATATTTATCAGAAGGCATTTCTTTGAACCTGCTAAAATTAAATTGTTTTGTGAGATTGTAGGGTGGATCAATAAAAAGCAAATCTACAAATTTTTCTGGCAAGAATTCCAAGGTTTTGAATAAATCAAAATAAATAGTTTTATTTGTAATTTCTTCCACACTCATTGTTTTTTCAGGAATAATAAGTTTATTTTTTAGACGAAAAATATCTTGGTTTGTAAGGATAATAGTATGGTTTCGTTGCGCCCTAATTTTTTCTTTGTTTATGTTTTTCATCAGTAAAAAAGTAGTGTATTGGAATTTTTATCATACTGAAAAATCATGCGACAAAAAATATCCCTCAATGGAACAAAGAAAGACAATAATATTCTTTTTGTTCCTGTTTCAATTACAGGAGGAACAAACTATTTTTTCGTGCCTTTTATAAAATCATCAATGTCTAATGCCGCAAGGGTAAGGATTTTTACACTGCCTCTCGATCCAATTTCTAAGGAAATCCTTGCTATTGTTTCATTATCAGGTGCTTCAAGGATTGTCACAAAATCATAAGGACCTAACACAGCATACTGGGCAATAATCCTGCTACCCATTTTTTCAACGTCTTTGTTAACCTCTTTAATTCTTTCTGGCTTTAATTTAACTGTTTTTGTTCCCTGGGTGGTAAGGGTACTAAGCATTATGTATATTGACATTGTTATCACCTTCCTTTTCTTGACTCAAGTCGTCTCTGGAAAATACGGGTGTGCGTACGGGCAACATTGCCCATACCAGATCTTAGTAGTTGTCTTGGCGAGCGAGGATGTCTACTATGTTTTTCATATTTTTGCATAGTCATCACCTCTATTTTTAATGTACTCTATTATTAACACATTGTCAACAGTTTCATTAAAGAAATATGTAGAAATACCTAAATTCATTCATCCAATAACCAGTTTTATTGATGCGAGCATTGTTAAAAACTTTATGATTGCCTCGAATACTTTTTGCGGGATTATTTTTATCAGATAAATGCCGGCAATTGCTCCAATGATTATCGCTGGTGCAACTATAAGATTCAACATTAAAGAATTGCTGTTTATCAATCCGAGACTTGCACTGAATGGAACCTTAAACCAGTTTAAGAGAAAAAAATACCATGCGCTTGTTCCGATAAACTCTTTTTTTGGAAGTCGCATTGCAAGCAGATAGATTACCATAATCGAGCCTCCTGCATTTGCTATCATTGTTGTAAACCCTGCACATAGCCCCATAATACCAGCAAACCACCATTTCTCCGGGATATTCCACTTCTCCAGTATCTCTGACTCATTAACCCCGAGAATCAAAAGAACAATAAGTCCAATAATTGGCCCAAGTTGTTGGTCTTTCATCCTGCTGAGCGCAAAAAATCCTATAATGATTCCACAGATAGCCCAGGGTATAAGTTTAACAAGATGTTTCCAGCAGGCATGCCTTCTATAATAAGTCACAGCAAACAAATCACCGAGTATTAACATTGGAAGGATTATTCCTGTTGATGCCCTTGCCGGAATTACAATGGCTGTCATTGTAACAGCCAGCATCCCAAGACCAGGGATACCTGTTTTTGATATACCAATAAAAAAACCTGCCAGCAAAAGAATAATCCAGCCAAAAGTAGAGATATTATAGTCAATCATATGCTTGCTCCGTGCTGCGCATTATACGATTGTTTCATTGAAAAAAAGAAGAAGAAAAACAGTATAGATTCTACAACCAATTAAGGTCTGATAAATCCCTATGAGTTAGAATACTTTCAGATACTTATCCATCAATGGGGCTTTCTAATATTTCTCTGTGATATTTCTGAAGTGACTTAACATCATAACTGTTTCCTGATTTTATCATTGCCTCAATGCCTTTTACGGCTGCGTGTGCTGCTGCTATTGTAGTCATATATGGAATCCTGTATTTTATTGCATTTTTTCTTATGTAGGAATCATCATACTGGCTTTGTTTACCTGCAGGAGTATTAACAATAATCTGGATCTGTCCATTTTTTATAAGATCTGCTATATTGGGTCTTTGTTCATGAATCTTCCACGCTATCTCAAATGGAATTTCACAATTTTTAAGAACCTCTCCTGTTCCTTTTGTAGCAAAAATCTTGAATCCCATCTCGTGAAATTTTTTTGCAATACTTCCTATAAACTGTTTATCCTTATCTGCAACAGTTAAAAGTACTGCTCCCTTAACTGGAAGTTTCTGGTTTGCCGCCTCCTCTGCCTTATAAAAAGCAGTCCCAAAGGTATCAGCCATTCCGAGGACCTCCCCGGTTGAGCGCATCTCAGGTCCAAGGACAGGGTCTACCTCAGGAAACATATTAAAAGGAAAAACTGCTTCTTTTACTCCAAAATGGGCGAATCTTCTTCTCACGAGGTTGGAATCCTTTAATTTTTTCCCTACAAGAAGGTTTGTTGCAATCTTTGCCATAGGTATATTGCAAACCTTTGAAACAAGAGGAACAGTTCTTGATGCCCTCGGGTTTGCTTCGAGTACATAAACCTTTTCTTTACATATTGCATACTGAATGTTAATAAGCCCTACAACATTTAGTTTTCTGGCAATTTCCTCTGTGTAGTGATAAATGGTTTCGAGGTGCTGACGCGATATGCCTATCGGTGGGATAACACAGGCAGAGTCCCCTGAATGGATTCCTGCCTGTTCAATATGTTCCATTACCGCTGGTATAAATGTATCTACTCCATCAGAAAGAGCATCTGCCTCTGATTCTATGGCATTTTCAAGAAACCTGTCAATCAGAATAGGTCTTTCTGGGGTAACACCAACAGCCGCCTTTACATATCCGCGTAGCATTTCCTCATCAAAAACAATCTCCATACCTCTTCCACCAAGAACATATGATGGCCTAACCATTAAAGGATAACCTATCTCATCAGCAATTTTTATTGCCTCTTCTTCATTAGAAGCCATGCCTGACTCTGGCATTGGTATCCCGAGTTCTGCAATGATTTTTCTAAATCTGTCTCTGTCCTCAGCAAGATCAATTGTATCAACAGTTGTTCCGAGAATCTTCGCTCCAGATGCCTCGAGTTCCCGCGCAATATTCAAAGGCGTCTGGCCTCCAAACTGTACAATGATACCTTCTGGTTTTTCCTTCTCATAGATACTTATAACATCTTCAACTGTTAGTGGTTCAAAATATAATCTGTCCGATGTATCATAATCGGTTGATACTGTTTCAGGGTTACAGTTAATCATTATGGTTTCATAACCATTTTGTTTTAATGCAAAAGCCGCGTGAACACAGCAATAGTCAAATTCTATTCCCTGTCCAATTCTGTTTGGACCTCCACCAAGAATAATAACCTTCTTGTTTTTGCTTGGTACAACCCTATCCTGGCTATTATAGGTAGAGTAGAAGTATGCAGCATCTTCAACACCGCATACGCGAACCTCATCCCATGCCTGGACAATCTTTAAGGATACCCTTTTAGTGCGAATATCCTTTTCGTCTATACCGAGAAGCATAGAAAGGTATTTGTCAGAAAAACCGTCTTTTTTTGCTTTAATCAAAAGATTATCGGGTAATGTTTTGCCTTTGTATTTCAATATTTCTTCTTCTGTTTCCATAATTTCTTTCATCTGTTGAATAAACCATGGCTTGATAAATGTTTTTCTGTGGAGATCCTCTATTGTTGCGCCTTTTCTTAATGCCTCGTACATAATAAATTGTCTTTCACTTGTCGGGAATGAAAGCATATCCATCAGTTCCTCGAGTGGTTTTTGATTAAAATCCTTTACAAATCCAAACCCATACCTGCCTGTTTCGAGAGACCTGATTGCTTTCTGAAGAGATTCTTTATATGTTTTACCAATACTCATTACCTCTCCAACTGCCCTCATCTGTGTACCAAGTTCATCTTTTACTCCCTTAAATTTTTCAAATGCCCATCTCGCAAATTTCACAACCACATAATCTCCTTCTGGTCTATACTTATCAAGGGTTCCTGCTTTCCAGTATGGAATTTCATCGAGTGTGAGACCGGCTGCGAGTTTTGCTGATATTAGGGCTATGGGAAATCCAGTTGCTTTTGAAGCAAGGGCTGAGGACCTCGATGTTCTCGGGTTGATTTCTATCACCACAATTCTATCTGTTTTCGGGTCATGAGCAAACTGAATGTTTGTTCCTCCAATAACCTTTATTGCCTCGACTATCTTGAATGAATATTCCTGTAATCTCTTTTGAAGAGATGTGTCAATGGTTAGCATAGGAGCAACACAAAATGAATCACCTGTATGAACCCCCATTGTATCAACATTTTCAATAAAACAAACTGTTATCATCTGGTTTTTTGAATCCCTAACAACCTCAAGTTCAAGTTCTTCCCACCCGAGTACTGATTCCTCAACAAGTATCTGCCCAACAATGCTTGCCGCAAGTCCTCTTGTCGCCACAATTTTTAGTTCATCTACATTATAAACAAGTCCACCGCCTGTACCTCCGAGTGTATAGGCAGGCCTTATAACAACAGGATATCCGAGTTTTTTCGCTATTTCCTCTGCTTCTTCCACTGAAAATGCAGGTGCACTTTCTGGCATAGGAATATTAAGATTATTCATTGTTTCCTTAAAAAGAATACGGTCTTCACCTCTTTCAATGGCATCTGCCTCAACACCTATAATTTTAACATTGTATTTTTCAAGAATACCTTTTTTATGAAGCACACTGCTTATATTAAGTCCTGTTTGTCCTCCTAAATTTGGAAGCAAAGCATCAGGTCTTTCTTTCTCAATAATTTTTTCGACTGTCTCTGGCGTAAGTGGTTCAATATATGTTGAATCTGCCATTTCAGGGTCTGTCATAATTGTTGCTGGATTTGAATTAACAAGAATAATATTGTACCCAATCTGTCTTAATGCCTTGCATGCCTGAGTCCCTGAATAATCAAACTCGCATGCCTGCCCTATAACAATAGGTCCTGAACCTATTATCAAAACCTTCTTTATATCCTTTCTCATTGGCATTTTTTCTTATTCTCCTTTCAAAATTACTATTAGATGTTTATGTTTGTATCGCCGCCCTTAAGAATTGCTGTAATATGTGCCCATTTATCTGCCATGATCCTGTAAACACCTGCATATTTTCTTTTCATTTCATCAATAGGAATATCTTCTATATTTGTTTCTGTTACCTTTCTAAAACAAAATCCCATCACATCATTGAAAGCAAACCATTTCTCGGTTTCCGTAATCATACATAACCCTGGGTGATTTATCCCATCTCTTCCTTTTACAACTGCCAGGACAAACTTGATATTAGCCATAAACCCTCCCATAAAAACATTCAGCGCTACTAGATCCTTCTCATTCTTTAGCAGTATTTTTGTTTATTTTTTAATAGTTTCAAAATCTTTATAGCCCTGTCCCCTTTTAGAGAGGTCCTTCGCAGAAACAGGGTATTTTCATCGTTAAGATTCAAAGTGCAAATGCAAATTACAAAAATCAAAATGAGATGTTATCTACTCCCCCTGTCTTTTCTTCCAACAGGAGTGGACAGAAGAAGATTCTGTGCTACCTATTTCCCACAAAATTCTTGAAATCGCCTTAATTCCTGAAACAAGGCATCCCTCGTTAATCGTAAATCTACTGCTATGATTGAAATATTCAGATTTTCCACAGCCGATATTGATATAACAACAAGGAATAAGCCTGCTATAAAATGAAAAATCCTCGCTTCCCATACTTGGTTTTTCGTCTGTTATCACAGATTTTTTTCCAAAACATGATGAAAGGATATCTATAACCTTTTCAGAAAGTAAGGGATCATTGTATGTAGAAGGGACAAATTCTTCATATTTAAGGTATGTTTTAACCCTGAACCCGGTTTCAATTCCTTTCAAAATTGTTTTAATGTTTTTTTCTGCGAGGATATTCTGCTTTTGATCAAATGTTCTCACTGTTCCGAGAATCTCTACTTGCTCGGGAATCACGTTAAATGCATCTCCGCCTGATATTTTGCCAACAGAAATAACAAGCGGATTTTGGGGGTCTGATCTTCTACTTACAATTGTCTGAATTTCTGAAATAAAATGTGCTGAAGCAACAATACTATCTATGGCTTTATGTGGACTAGCCCCATGCCCACCTTTTCCTTTTATTTGTATACTGAACCTGTCAGCAGAAGCCATCACAGGACCTTTTATCACTGAAAAGGTTCCTGTTTTTAGAGATGGCCAAACATGAAATCCTATAAGATATTTCATTCCCCTTAAAGCACCCTCTTCAATCATTCTTGGTGCTCCACAGGGAAATGATTCTTCTGCTGGTTGAAATATAGCCCTTAAAGAAAAAGGCAGGTTTTTTATCTTTGAAAAAACAGCCATCACACCAAGGGCAATAGCCATATGCGCATCATGTCCACATGCATGCATAATACCCTGATTCTCAGAGGCAAAATCAAGTCCTGTTTCCTCCTTTACAGGCAAGGCATCCATATCAGCCCTTATTCCCAAGATTTTCTTACCACCAGGTATTTCAGCAATAACACCTGTTTGCGCAGCAGTTGAGAATTTTATATTAAAAGATTTTAGAATTTTCTGAATCCTCAGGGATGTCTGTTTTTCCTGGTTTGAAAGCTCTGGATATTTGTGGAATTCTCTCCTCCATTTTATTACATCCTCCTTGAATAATTCTGAGATCCTGTCTATTTCTTGAATTATGTTCATCATTTAATCTCGGTTAATCCATCCATATATTGTCTGAGAACTTCAGGAATAATAATAGTTCCATTCTGTGTTTGATAATTCTCCATAATCGCAATAATTGTTCTCGGAAGTGCTATCCCAGAACCATTAAGAGTATGAACAAAGGATGTCTTTCCATTTTTTGCACGGTATCTTATATCTGCCCTTCTTGCCTGAAAATCCTCAAAATTTGAACATGATGAAACCTCAAGCCACTTCCTGACACCAGGCGCCCAAACCTCAATGTCATAACATTTTGCAGCCGCAAAACTCATATCCCCTGTACATAGAAGTACAACCCTGTATGGAATCTCGAGCATCTGTAAAACCTTTTCTGCTTCTTTTACAAGGACTTCATGTTCATCATAAGAAACCTCTGGTCTGCAAAAAACTACAAGTTCTACTTTATCAAACTGGTGAAGCCGCATAAGGCCTTTTGTATCTTTTCCATATGCGCCTGCCTCTCTTCTGAAACAGGGTGTATACGCGCAGTATCTGATTGGAAGAGATTCTTCAGAAAGAATTTCCTCTCTGTGGAAATTTGTTACAGGGACTTCTGCTGTGGGTATTAAGAACATATCTTCGTCTTTTAATCTGTACATGTCTTCTTCAAGTTTCGGAAGTTGGCCTGTTCCAAACATGCTTTTTCTATTAACAACAGAGGGTGGCCATATTTCTTTATACCCGGATTTAGTGTGGATATCAAGCATAAAGTTAATCAATGCCCTGACAAGTCGTGCACCATAGCCCGAAAATACAGGGAAAAAACTCCCGCTAATCTTTGCTCCCCTGTCGAGATGGAGAATATCAAGTTTTTTGCCTATTTCATAGTGAGGAATTACCTCAAAAGGGATGTCTTTTATCTCTCCAATGGTTCTGACAACAATATTTTCTTCTGAACTTTTGCCAACAGGGACACTCGGATGTGGAATATTCGGGATTGATGCAAGAATATTTTCTGTTTTTTCCTCTATTTCCCTTAAGGTTGCTTCTCTGTCCTTTATACTATCAGACAATTGTCTTGCCTGCTTGAGAATACCTTCAAAATCTTGATTTTTTTGTTTAAGTATAGAAAGTTCCTGGCTGAGTTTTTTATGCTGTCTTTTTTCTTCCTCGAGAATATGAATAATCTTTCTTCTTTCATTCTCATATTCCCGAAAAGCATCCCAGTCAACGTACGCATTTTTCTGTTCTGCTGCTTTTTTAAGAAGATCAAGGTTTTCGCGAACAAATTTAATGGGAAACATTTTGATTTTCCTTAATAATAATTTTATATTCTCCTGGTTTCATCATTCCCAGTTGTTCCCTGGCTATTTTTTCTGTCATAAATGATGTATCCACCTGTTTAAGGGTTTTTTCAAGCATTGCGTTTTCCTGTTTCAATTTTTTTATTTCTTCCTCATCCGCGAGAAGTTTAGTTTTCTGTTTGTAATAAAGAAGAAAAGCATAAACAATTGCAATTGTTCCAAAAAAAATTATCAGCAATTTTTGCGGTGAAATGAAATGTTTTTTCTTTGTCATAGGAATTTCCAGCCCCCAAAAAGTATAAAAAAATGGATACCTTCTGTCAAGAATTTATAGCCCTGAATGTGCCACAACAACCTGTTTTTCCGAAAGAATAATATCCCTATATATAAAAGAGTATACGTATCCTCTTGGTTCTATATAAACAATCTTATAGCCGCTTGATTTAAGTAGTTTAAGTGCATGTTTTGTTTTTGAAATCCCAATCCCTGAAAATCTATGGTGGAATTCAATAATAATCTGCCCTGGCCTTATATCTGATTCAATGATGTCCTCTATTACCGCATATTCTCCACCTTCTATATCAAGTTTTAATAGGTCAATATGGGTATGTCCAAGTTCTTTCATAATGCTTGGAATCCTTCTAACAGGAACCTCAAATGCCTCTGCAGAAGTATTCGCATAATCAACAAGAGAAAATGATGTACTTTTTGGATTTTCAGGAGGATACAAAAGCATTGTTCCATCATAATCTGATATGCCATAGGGGAAAAATCTAAACTCAATAGGTAGTTTATACTTTTCTATCCAGGCGATACTTGCTGGTGATGGGTCAAAGCCATATACGATTGCACCAAATGTTTTTATAATATCAATATCAAAACTTATATCATCTCCTATACCCGCTGAATACACAATACTCCTCGAAGAAAGATAATCTGAACATACGGCATAGTGTTCTTTCCCTGCAAAAAACACATCTAACTTTACCTGCCTCCAGTTCCAGACATCTCTTCCAGAGATCTGTCTGAAAAATCTTTCTGTCCTTCTTCTTATATCCTTAAACCTCATTTTTTATAGTCACCTGTTAAGATTTGTTCAACAAACCATTCTCCTGTTATGCTGAGAATTTTCTGTTTAAGTGTAAGATTCTGTCTTCTGCATGGAATCATATCTATAACAGTAAATGTACAACCAGATATAATCCTTTCAAGAAAGAAACAACACATAACAGATCCACCACCTCCGCCTCCAGCAACACATATTCCAATTGCTGGTTTTTCGGATATACCGCTTAATCCATTTTCATTTCTTGTAATTCTTCGCATCCTATCAAGAAATGCCTTCATACTTTCGCTGATATCACTAAAATAAACAGGGGTTGCAAAAAGTACTCCATCTGCCTGCCTTATTTTATCCACAATAGAAGAAAAATCATCCTCAATGGTGCATCTTCCTTCTGTTCTGCATATACCCCAGCCAGAAGCATTACACTGTCGGCATCTTTCAATATTTTTTTCTGCCAGGAAAACCTTTTCTATTTGTGCTTTTTTTACTTCAACCCCTTTACAGAATGCCTCAACTGCCATACCTGTTTTACCTTCTGGGTTTCTGCTTCCTGAAATTGCAATTATCTTCATTTTATTCTCCCTTGAGTTGTTCATTTAATAGAGGTTTCCCATAGAAAAACTGGTCGATATCATCAGGGTTTTGTCCAATAAGAATTGGCGCAAAAAAATTAACAATCTCTGGAACTACCTCAGGAAAGAAATAACCTGCGTAAGTTTCGCCTATACCCATAATATCTGAATCTGTATAAATCTCAATAAACGCTGCACTCCTTCTTTTTCTGGATTCACTGAGAAATGGGTCGTTTGTACACGGACCCGTAAGAAGAACTGTTTTTACATCAATAATCTTCATAATTCACTCTTTCGGAAAAATCTGAATTTGACAACTTTATTATAATATAGAATTCTACTTATTGCCAGAGTCGTGTCTTATGAATCTCTTTATTTTTGTTTTTCTCTCGACACGACTCTTTTAGGAGGGGGCAAGCCCCCTCCTAAGGATCCGCAACTGCGGATCGATTCTCCCCCAAACATGAGGAAATTCTTCCCTCATACTCCCTTGCAGTGTGCTGTACTGTGTTTTCAAATGTATCCTTGCTATTGGAAACAGCACACCTAGAGTCGTGTCTTATAAATCTCTTTATTTTTGTTTTTTTTCTCGACACGACTCTTTTAGGAGGGGGCAAGCCCCCTGCCTAAGGATCCGCAACTGCGGATCGATTCTCCCCCAAACATGAGGGAATTCTTCCCTCATCCTCCCTTGTAGTGTGCTGCACTGCGTTTTCAAATGTATCCTTGCTATCTGAATCAGCACACTTAGAGTCGTGTCTTATAAATCCTTTTACTTTTGTTTTTTCTCTCGACACGACTCTTTTAGGAGGGGGCAAGCCCCCTCCTAAGGATCCGCAGTACATTGCGGACCCATTCTCCCCCAAACATGAGGAAATTCTTCCCTCATACTCCCTTACAGTGTGCTGTACTTTGTTTTCAAATGTATCCCTACCTCTCGGAAATAGCACACTAGAAATGCCCGTATTCTTCCTTGACAGGAAATTTTTACAAGGTATAACAAAGATAAAAGTAAGAGAAGATAAATGAACTTTTTTAGATTTTGAATCTGGTTTGAATTTTTACAGAATAAATAAGATAATAATATTAAATAAAAACCTGACAAGATACTCTGCGTAAGTTTCCTGTATAAATGGCTGGAAAATAATTAAGAGATTGCGAAATCTGAAATTAAAAAAGCAGAAGTATACAGCAATTACCTTCACGCGGGTCTATTTTAGATTGAGAAAAAAAGATTCTCCAGTCCCTGTTTTGAAGAAGGAGGAAGAACTTTATCTTGACACTTATAAAGGGCCTACCATACGGATGGAGTGAAGATTTGTCAAGAGTCAAGAGTTGACCCCTTTTTAGGAAAAAGGACAAATGACAAAGAGAGAAAGGGTCGAAAAGACAATGGATTTCCAGGAAACAGACAGAACTCCGATATATGACCTTTTAAGATGTGATGCTGCCTTTGAATATTTCAGTGGAGAAAAACTTCCGACTCTCTCAAAAGATCCTGAAACAGGGGAAAAACTTCTGAAGATTGTTGGCAAGGCAATAAACAAACTTCTTGATATGACAAGAAGTGTTGGTTTTGGTCCAGTTGTTGAAGAAGATATTGAAGATGAATTTGGTTTTGTTCACCATATTTCACCTATAGAAAAAACATCCTGGATTAAAAAAAGACCCTTTAATGATGAAAAAGGAGCAATTGAGTTTTTAGGGAAATGGATAAAAAACATTAAGGAGGATACAGAGCAAATCAGTCGTAATTCCTCAGAGTATAGAAGGAAATATCACAACTATTTTTTAAAGATACAATCAGAAATTGGAGAAACAGTAAACCTTCTTGCTCAACATGGCGTAGGCCTTGATGATATACGGGTTCGTCTTGGTTTTGAAATCTTTTCGTTTATTTATGCGGATGAGCCAGGTATTGTTTCAGAATTTCTTGAAGAATATACAAAAAGAAACATTGCTATCTGTCATGCAATAGCAGATATAAAACTTTCCCCATGTGTATTGACCTATGGTGATATTGCTTGTAAAAACCGTCTGCTTCACAGCCCTGAATTTTTAAGAAAAGAGTTTTTCCCGAGATTAAAAAAACTTAACCAAGCATGGCATGAACACGGATTCAAATGTCTTTTTCATTCTGATGGTTATCTTATGGATATTATGGACGAGTTAATAAAAACAGGTATTGATGGGCTTAATCCAATTGAAACAGTTGCAGGGATGAGTATAAAAGAGATAAGGGAAAAGTATGGGAATAAAATTTTTCTCGCAGGTGGTATTGATATGAGTCAATTGCTTGCATTTGGAAATCCCCAGCAGGTTAAAGAAGAATGCAGAAAGGCAATAAAAGACGCAGGACCCGGTTATTTTATTGGTTCAACAACAGAGATTGATAACAGTACAAAACTTGAAAATATCATCGCACTTTACCAGGTGATTCACAATGCAAAACTATGATATAGATGTCATCAAACCAGAAAAAGAAATTATTTTAAGGAAATCAGAATTAAGAAAGCCCGCATACACAAAACCAATTATATCTGATGCAGAGAAAATCATAAGATTAAAAATTCCTGAAACATATTATTCTGCATTCAGAATGTTTCATCTTACAGGTGATAGATTAGAGTATCAAGAACCAATGAGACAGAAAAGAAGCAATCTTTTGATTCTCGCGATGGCATCATACCTGACACAGAGAAAAGATTTTGTCTTAAAACTTGAGGACTATATCTGGGATATATGCAATGAGCCAAACTGGTGTATGCCAGCCCACCTTCCAGAATTGCTTGATTTTAACAAAAAGTATATTGACCTTCTTTCAGCAGAAACTGCAAGGATGTTTGCGGAAATTTTTCTACTGCTTGGAGATATTCTGGATACAAACATAAAAAACAGAATTGAGTACGAGGTTGAAAATAGAATATTTATTCCTTTTTTCAAGCATCCAGATGAATATTGGTGGTTTAAGAGATATGATTCAAACTGGTGCGCAGTATGCTGTGGGGAAATAGGAACATCAACAATATGTATGGCAAGAGAAAAACCTTATTTCCACAAGATTATGCAGGATATTATCAATTCAATAAACAGTTATTTTGACTGTCTTGATTCACTCGGTGGCTGGGTAGAAGGAATATCTTACTGGAATTATGGAATGACAAATGCAGTAAGGTTTGCTGATACTCTTTATAGAAGTACAGATGGAAAAATAAATCTTTTCACTCATCCAAAAATTCAGGTAACAGGACTTTTTCCGGTTTACTGCTTTCTTCCACCTGATGGATTTGTAAATTTTGGAGATGCCCCTAGAAATACCTCATTAAACAGGGAAACAATGCTTCTTCTTGGTAAACATACAAACTCTGCAAGCCAGATATCTTACCTCTCAGAACAGATAAAATTTTATGATTACCAGGATATACGTTCATTAAGAGAAATACCTATTACTGCTCCTCTGCCACCAAAAGAAACATTTGTGCATTATAAAGATATTGGCTGGGTGATAACCAGAAAAAACTGGAAGGAGAAAACTGGACCTGTTTTTGCCATAAAGGCAGGCAACAACAATGAACCGCATAATCATTTAGATATTGGACAGTTTATCTTTCATGTTTTTGGTCAGGACTATCTCTGTGATTGGGGCTCTGGATTATATACAAAGGACTACTTCAGCTCAAAAAGATATGAAAACCCTTTCTGTAATACTGAGGGACATAGTGTTATTTTTATTGATGGAATAAGCCAGCAACCAGGAAGTCAATACTGCGGGAAGATTGTTGAAGCAACAACTTCAGACCAGCAGGATTTAATCCTGTTGGATATGACTGATGCATATCCAGGAGAACTTGTCGAAAAGATTGTAAGGAGCATCAGATTTTCAAAGAAAGAAAAATATGGGAAACTTTTTATCTGTGATTCTATTTTAACAAAGGGAAAAAGAACAATTGAAACAAGAATTCAATTCAATGGAACCCTGAAAGAAATCAGTAAATCTCATCTTATTCTACAGGGTAAAAATGGAAAGATTGCAATCAATATCACAGAACCAGAGAAATTTTTATTATCATTCGGAGTATTTAAGAATCAAAAACCACACCATGGAAATGAAATAACAATGAAATTCTTAAAAATTACTGCAGAAAAAACCAATAAGGTAAATTTCTCAATTGAAATAACACCAATTTCCTGACTTTTTGTGCGTATTTGATAGAATTTCTATTTGGTTGTAGTATAAATACCTGTAATGATCCCTTCATAAGAATAGAAAAAAGGATACAAATATGAAAACAATGGAAAATTGCGGTGTTTTCGGGGTTTATTCAAACAAGGATTGTATCAATGATCTCTATTATGGCATCTTCAAACTTCAGCATAGAGGTCAGAGGTATTGTGGAATTGCTACATTTAACCATGAATTGAAATTAGTCACGCATAGAGGTTTTGTAAGACATTCATTCACACCCGAAGAATTACAAGAACTTTCTGGAAACTTTGGTATTGGACACGTTAGTTTAAAAGAAAAACAGCCGATTCTTCTTGAATCGAGGTTAGGCAATTTTGCCATTGCCTTCAGTGGTAATATCCTTAATTCAGAACAACTCTTTGTTGATATGAAGAACAAAGGGCATTCATTTTCCAGTCATACCCAGACAGAACTACTTGCGAAAATAATTGTGCAGGGTAATAATTTTGTGGATGGGCTTGAAAAACTATCAAAAAAGGTAAAAGGATCATATACAATACTGATACTCACACAGCAGGGCATCTATGCAGCAAGAGACCCACATGGTTTCAAGCCACTTGTTATTGGGAAAAACAGAGACAAGTATATTGTTTCTTCTGAATCAAGACCTTTCAGCACAATTGACGTAGATATTATAAGAGATATAAAACCAGGTGAGATTGTTTTTATTGGTAAAAATGGAATCCAAACAAAGGCATATCTTGAAAATAGGCGCATTGCTTACTGTGCATTTGAATGGGGTTATATTGCTTCTATGGACTCAATCATTGAAGGAGTGCCTGTTGTAAGAGTAAGAAACAACCTCGGCGCAAGTTTAGCAAGAAACGATGATGTTGACGCTGACATAACTGCAGCAATTCCTTTTTCAGGGGTTGGTTATGCTCTCGGGTATTACAAGGAATCAGGTATTCCATATGACGAGGTATTCCTTATAGATAGATTTGCAAGTAGAAGTTATCTTCCATTGACCCAGGAAGAAAGAGACAGAGAGGCACGCGTTAAACTTTCTGTGATTGAGGAGAATATCAAAGGAAAAAGAATAATACTGTGTGATGATTCTATTGTCAGAGGAACACAGATAAGAAACAAGGTTTTAGAATTAAAGGCATTTGGCGCTAAAGAGGTTCATGTAAGGGTTGGGTGCCCTCCTTTAATGGCACCCTGTATGTATGATATTTCAACAAGATCCTATAAAGAATTAGCCGCTAAACAATACTCTTTTAACCAGATTAGAAAAAAAATAAGCGCGGATACTCTGAAATACAATACAGTGGAAGATTTTGTTAAATCAATTGGTCTACCCGAGAAAAACCTGTGTCTTCAGTGTTGGACAGAGAAAAAAATTATATGATATGCCTTTGATAATAAAAGGAGAATACAATCGACTCAAAATTTTTACATGGAGTGCTTGATAAAACAAAAAGTCGTTTTACTGAAAGCCAGTTAAAACGCTACATTGATTGTAGCCAGCAATCTAATTTTGAAATAAGGGCAAGGTGCCTTTCTGGAGCATTTATTGGTGCAAGAAGTAAATCAAGGATAATTGAAATAACCCTTGCTCTTTTGCGAAGAGCAAGGAATTATATGGGTCTTGATTTAGAGATTGATGGACTTATTACAAAATCCATTAGAATGGAATTAAACCCTGAAATAAACATCATTGGTCTTCGGCTGGCAGAGTTTCCTGATGAAAGATTAAGAGAAATCAAGATATATCTTCCTGTTTCTGTTGAGATTGATATTTTATCTCTCAGTATAGATGGAGACCCTTTACCAAAACCAAGAAGGAAAATTTTATTCCTCGGGGATTCTATAACCCAGGGTATGGAGTGTGTTTCCCCTGTTTGCATATATCCAACAGTCACTGCAAAAATCCTCAGGGCAGATTTTATTAACCAGGGTGTTGGTGGATATTTTTTTGATCCACTTATCCTTGATCAGAATCTGCCATTTAATCCAGAAATAATAACTGTTTCATATGGTGTTAATGATTGGAACATGAATTTTTCCGCGCAGACGATAAAAAAAGCATCTTCAGAATACTTTGAAAAACTTCGTAGGTTCTATCCTGATGCATTAATATTTGCCATTACACCAATATGGACAAACAAAGAGACAGAACAAAAATCTGCAGGAAGGATTCAGGATATCAGGGTTATTATTGAGGATGTAGCAATTTCCAATGGATGTACTCCAATAAATGGTTTATCCCTTGTTCCCCACGATATAACTTATTTTGCGGATGATTTTCATCCAAATGAAAAGGGGCACCTGATTTATGGAGCAAACCTTGCCAGATTATTATTAGAGAAATCTATAATATAAGTTAAATCGGTATTGAGGAAACAGGAGACACATTATTTTTTATTCCTGCCAAGAAAAACTTAGATTTTATATTCAATTAACCTGCAGGATTTTTTCAATCTCTTTATATTCAGGAATACTCATTGGCCCCTGTCTAGTACATTTTAATGATGCTGTGATGCTTGCGATTTTCCCGCATTCAGAGATATGTTTTCCAAGGCAGTAGCAAGCAATAAATGCACCGGCATATGTATCTCCTGCACCTGTTGGGTCAATTACCTTCACATTGAGCGCAGGAATTTCTATTTTGCCCTTTTCTGAAAATATATCAGAGCCCTTTTCTCCTTTTTTTATAACAATAATTTCTACACCAGATTTGAGAAGATTCTCTACAATTACATTGATTGGTTTCTTGCCAAATAAAAGAAAAACTTCTTCTTCTGTGGTAAAAAATATCTTTGTATGTTTTAAGAATGTATTAATCTTTGCGATATTTTGTTTGAATGATACCATTTCTTTTCTTATATTCGGGTCAAAACTCACTATGGCATTATTTTTCACAGCAATCCCCAATGCTTTCTTACAGGCACGAAAACTTGATGGACTTATAAATATAGAACTGCCTGTAATATGAAAAACCTTTATCTTTGAAAAATATTCTGGCCTGATATCCTGTGGCCTAAGAAAACCTGCTGCTCCTGGATGGAAAATAAATTGTCTGTTTCCATCAGGAAGATATCTAACAAAAGCAGCGCCTGTTGTTATTTCGGTTTTACGAACACATGATGTATCAACCCCGTCATCTTTTAATCTTTTAAGAACGAGTTTTCCAAAGTCATCCTTTCCACAAACAGAGATAATTCCTGTGCTGACTTTTTTTTGTGAGATACGGCTTACCGCTGAAATGAATATCCCGGGTGCTCCGCTTGGATATGGACCAAGGAAAATTCCTGGTTCAAGAAAAGAGGCATCCGTACCCTTTCTCATA
>Ga0208824_1000371_pt1 | contig 50049 bp, 37 predicted proteins | sample AD_JPNTR3_MetaG_FD_184447 | JGI IMG/M metagenome (GOLD analysis project Ga0208824, IMG submission 184447) | Active sludge microbial communities of municipal wastewater-treating anaerobic digesters from Japan - AD_JPNTR3_MetaG (SPAdes) (version 2) | ecosystem: Engineered > Bioreactor > Anaerobic...
GCTAAACTTTTTTCTTGAACTTCTTTCCATAAGACAACTTTTAATTATTTATACGTTAAATTTTTAATTTTGTTGTCCTAAAAAAGGGGACCATTATATTAATGATAAAATAGTTAAATAGTTGGGGGAGGAAATATTAAGTAGATTTATATAAGGTTCTTATTCAAAATTATGTTGTTAAAAATTTTTATTTAAAGATATCGACATCTGTAATTTTTTGTACTCTGATACAAAATAATGTGGAAAAATTGTGATTTTAATTTTTCAAAAGCAAAATCAATTGAGATTCATATTCAAAATTATGTTGTTTAAAATTAAATGAAAGGTAAAAGAGAAAAGTGGGATTCCCGTATTTTGTGCCTTTAAGTTTATTTTAGATTTATATTCAAATTTATGTTGTTGAATTTATATTTAAAAAGAATTTAAGAGAGCTTTGGAGAAAAAATTTTTGATGAGAAAGTAATGTTCTATAATTCTATTTGAAAGTTGTGTTTGTAATTTTTTTTAACAAATAAACAGCAAAGAGAAAATATAATTTTTTGGTGTTAACTTTGGTACGATTTAACATTTAGGATATTATTCGAAATTATGTCGTTATAAATTGATTGAAGCTTGAAAGGAGTTTTTTGAGATCTAGGATTGCAAGTACTTCAAAAGTTTATATTCAAAATTATGTTGTTAAAGTATTTTTAGCGAAAGATCCGAAGTGAATTATTTAATAAATGCATTGATTAAAAATAATGTTGGGAAATTTGGATATTAATTTTCTAAAGTAATTGTTGTTCTTATTCAAAATTATGTTGTTATAAATATCAATAAAATTTTGACTTAGTAATTTCTGGAGAATTATATTTTATCATTATCAATTAGTTGTTTAAGCAAAGAAATAGCTTTATCTTCTTCTATGTTTTTGTAAACGACTTCTTTACCTTTGTAAACATGTACTTTGTTATTTGTAGCTCCCACTATGCCGTAGTTTGCGTCGGCCATTTCTCCTGGGCCATTGACTATGCAGCCCATGATAGCTATTTTAATTCCTTTGTATTCAGAGAAAGCTTCTTTAGCTTTTTTTGTAAGTTCTTCGAGATTATACTCTGTTCTTCCACACCCGGGACAAGAAATAAATTCAGCTTTGGAATATCGTATTCCTGTTGCTTGAAGTAATTGAAGACTTAATTCGAGAGAATTGATGACTTTTTCGTTTGTTTCTATCCAAATTCCGGAAGCCAGAATATCAATAAGCGCTCCGCCGGGGAATATACCTGCCTCAGCAATAGCTTTTTCATAATCTGTATTAAGAATTTTTTGCGTGATTATTACAGATGCTTTTTTATTGATTTTAGAAATTTCTTTGTAAAAGTATCTAGTTTCGCCTAATGGATTTTCTGTTAAAAATTCCAGCACAAAGCATACATTTGGTTGTGATAATATTTCGTAAAATTCTCTTTTTAAGACATCGAAGGATCTAATTTTAACAAAATAAAAATATTCTGATTTTAGTTTAGAAATATTAAGATCTACGATATCTATTAAGGGAAATAAATTCTTTAATTTTTTATTACCTTTCCATGTGGCATATGGAGTGATATAATTCTTGTGAGCAGAGAAATTTTCGGGAATTTTTTCTATAAATACAAAATCTGTATTCTCTGTATCATGGCGGGATATAATAGCAAATCTGTTGCAATTTAATATATTGGGATATTTTGATGAATGTTTGTAAGGATTATATGTATTTGTAATTTGACTGACAACCTGGAATTTGAATAAGCGATTATTATATAGTTCAAGAAATTTCTTTGCAAAAATAATTTCGTTAACTGGATTTTCAGTTAGTGAAACTCTGATTGTATCACCAATTCCATCGCTTAAAAGTGCTCCTATTCCTATTGCAGATTTAATTCTGCCGTCGGTTTCGTTTCCTGCTTCGGTTACACCTAAATGTTGTGGTAAAATTAAATGATTTTCCATCATTTTTGCATTTAGTAACCGGCAGGCTCTGGTCATAATAGCAGTATCGCTGGCTTTCATAGATATTACAAGATTAAAAAAGCTCTCTGCAGCGAAAATTTGAATATATTCCCAGGCAGCTTCTACCATACCTTGTACGGTATTGCCATAACGACTCATAATCCGATCACTTAAAGAACCGTGATTTGAACCAATTCTAATTGCTGTACCATATTCTTTGCAAATTTTTATTAATGGTAACAGTTTTTCATACATTTTTTCTAATTCAAGTTGATATTCAGTTTCGGAGAATTCTATTTTCTTAAATTGAGCTCTTTTGTCAATATAATTTCCGGGGTTAATGCGTACTTTTTCAACTACTTTCGCTGCTTCTTCAGCAACAGCAGGGTTAAAGTGAATATCAGCTATAAGAGGGTTATTATAGTTTTCTTTGCTGAGTTTCTTTTTTACTTCTTTTAAGAATTCAACATCCATTATGCGTGGAACGGAAATTCTAACAAAATCTGCTCCTGAATCAAAAATTTGTTTGCACTGATTGATAGTTGCTTTAACATTTTCAACTGGAATATTTGTCATACTTTGTAATCTGATTGGATTATTTCCGCCAAGCTCAACATTTCCAATTTTTACAATTCTGGTTGGAATTTTCTCTCTATTATGAATGTCAATACAATATCTGTCAGGAAAATCAGTCATTTTATTATCTTTTAGAAAAACTAATCGTGTTGAAACTTTTTAAAGGTAATATTTTATTTCAATATTTAGTTTTGTATTTGATTTTTTTTCGATTACACATTCTTTAAATTTTGGTGGACCAAAGTATAATGTAGGATTTTTTGAAAAACCAAAACCTTCGCTTGGAATTCCAAAAATGTTAGTATCAACTTTTTCATTATTATTTTCATCATGAAAAACAGATATAGCATAAAATGCATCAGGGATGTTATTTGTTTTTATTTTAATAGAGCCTTTTTGAGCTTTTACAGATCCGGCATCAATAAAACCGGTTTTTGTACTTAAAAAATGCTTTTCATTATCAAAAATTGCATATCTGATGTATCCTTTTGAATTCCTGATATTTGTAATTGTTAGTTCTATAGAACTGTTTTGAGCATGGAGATTAAAACCTTCACATACAAAAATCAATATTATTATGAAATTAAATTTCATTTATTTTTTATTAATAAAATTTCTTGAACCCGATAATTTCTCTTACTTCCTTAATAGTTTTGGAGGCACTTTCTCTTGCTTTTTCAGCTCCTAATTTAGCTACTTTAGCCAGATATTCGTTGTTTTTATCAATATCTTTAATTCTTTCGTTTATTGGTTTGATAAGTTTTATAACATCCTCGGCAAGTTGTTTTTTCAGGTCGCCGTATCTAATTGTGCAATTTTGGTATTGTTCTTTAAAGTAGTTTACGGTATCTTTTTCCGAGACTATTTCGAGAATGGTGAAAAGATTTTTTACCGGTTCGGTCATTTCCGAGTTAGGAACAGTTGGTCCTGTATCAGTAACAGCTCGCATAATTTTTTTTCTGATTGTGTTTTCATCATCAGCAAGAAAAATACCATTACCTTCGGATTTACCCATTTTGCCAGTGCCATCGAGTCCGGGAATTTTAATTAGTTCTTTTCCGAAATTAAAAGGTTGAGGTTCTTTGAAATATTCCACTTTATACATAGTGTTGAATCGACGAGCAAATTTTCTGGCCATTTCGAGGTTTTGTTCCTGATCTTTGCCAACCGGAACTTTATCGGCGTGGTGAATTACTATATCGGCTGCCATTAAAACAGGATAGGTAAGTAATCCGGCATTAACATTTTCGGGCTGTTTTCGGGCTTTTTCCTTAAAAGATGTTGTTCGCTCGAGTTCTCCAAGGTAAGCATTCATATTCAGGAGAAGATAAAGCTCTGCTACTTCGGGAACATCGCTTTGAATGTATAGAGTGGATTTTTCAGGATCAATTCCTGCTGCAAGATATTCTACCAAAACCTGACGAACATTTTTATATAAATTTTCAGGTGTTGGGTGAGTAGTTAAAGAATGATAATCAGCGATGAAAAAATAACATTTGTAATCATCTTGCAACTTTACAAAATTTTGAACTGCACCTAAATAATTTCCCAGGTGTAAGTTTCCTGTAGATCTTATTCCGCTTAAAACTATTTCCATAATTTATTCTACGCTTAATATTTTTTTGTATTCTGTGTCGTTTTTAGCTATCTCAACAGCTTTAATTATTTCAGGATCATTTTTTAAAGAATATTTTATCAGACCATTCTGATAATAATACTTAATAATAATTTCCTGAGCCAAAATTTCAGAAATTTCATCTTTAAACAATTGGAGATCTTTGTTTTTATCATGGGCAAATTTTTGTTTTAAGATATTTATTTCGTTTTCGGCAAGGTCGAAATATTTTTCATCTTTTGATTTTTGAATAAGTTCATTAAGTTTAATTTCGGTTTCGGTTTGATAATCAAAATCTTTATCTTGAAGCCATTCAACAAAGTCGTTATAGATTTCATCCGTGATTTTAAAATTTTCGGGAGATGCTATTTCAGGATTTTTTAATTTGAAATTTACGGCATAGTCGAAGGGTAGATTTTTTTGAATCAAACTAGAAGTAATATTGCTAAAATATTCAGGTTCGATTACAATGTCGGGATTTACACCTCCACCGTCGTAAACTTTACGTCCGTTTTTAGTTCTAAATTCTTTAATAAGAGAGTCGGGGACATGCCCAACAGATCCGTCGGGATTTCGGTGAGAATAGTCCAGTGCCTGAATACATCTTCCGCTAGGGATATAATATTTTGCTGTTGTAACTTTAAGGATAGTATTGTAGCTTATGTCTCTGGTTGTTTGGACAAGTCCTTTACCAAAAGTTCTTTGTCCTACGATAACTCCTCTGTCAAGGTCTTGCATACATCCGGCAACAATTTCTGAAGCAGATGCCGACATATTGTTTACAACAACAATAACTTTTATTTGAGTATCTAAAGGTTCTGCAGTTGTTTTGTATTCTTTATCCCATTGAGCAACTTTGCCACGAGTACTAACAACTGTTTCTCCTTTAGGAATAAATAGGTTGCAAATTTTAACAGCTTCAATCAACAAACCTCCAGGGTTACCCCGAAGGTCAAGGATAATTGTATTAAGCATGTTATTCTTTTTTAATTCAAGATATGCATCTTTGACTTCTTTTGCAGCAGTATTTGTAAAATCATTCAGGTTAATATATCCAATTCCGTCTTCAACCATCCCATAAAATGGCACAGACTTAAGTTTAATTTCTTCACGAATTATTTCTATGGTTTTAGTTTCCTTAGAGCCGACAGGCATAATTTTAATATTTACTTTTGTATTTGGTTCTCCACGTAATAGTTCAGAAACTTCTTCTGTGTCAAGGCCTTTAATAGATTTGGAATCAATTTCGAGAATAATATCTCCGGCTTGCAGGCCGGATTTTTGGGCAGGACTATTTTCGTAGGGTTGCGAAATCATCGTATATTCATCTCTTTTTTGAATTAAAGCTCCAATTCCACCGTATTGACCGGTTGTCATAAAACGGACTTCTTCAATTTTAGTTTCGGGAATATAAACGGTGTATGGATCCAGGCTTTTGAGCATTGCGTCTATACCTGTTTTAATAATTTCTCCCGGGACGATCGGATCAACATAATAAAGATTTAATTCTTTGTAAAGGGAGTAAAAAATATCAAGATGTTTAACTGTTTCGAAACTGTAATCATATTCCGGTTTATTGATTTGTGAATTTATGTTGATTGAAAACAAAAATAACAATCCTAAAATAAGACCCAAAACTCTGATAATACTATTATTCAACATGGCCAAATCTGTTTTTATAAATTTTCTGTAAAGATAAAACTATTTTTTCCTGGATTTCATCAAATGATGATAAATTTTGTGAATGAAAAACAATAGCAATTTTAAGGCAAAGTGCGTTTTGTAGATTCTGGTCTCTAATATCTTTAGAATTTAATCTCAGTGCTTCTTTTATTCTGCGTTTAATAATATTTCTTTGATAGGCTTTTTTTATGATTCTTTTTGGTACAGTTATCAAAATTTTTAATTCTGTGTCAGAATAATTATCGAAAATATAAAACACAGTTAGAATATCTGTTCGGATTTTATTTTTGGATTTAAGAACTCTGTCAATATCAGATTTAAGTTTAAGACTATTTTTTCTATTTAAACTGTAAGGATGAACAAGGGACATTAGAGATTATCTCATAATTATTTATTTTTTTGACTAAGGAAAATATCAATAGCAGTGGTAATTGAAGGAGCTTCAGGCGTTGGCGCTTTTAGATCAAGCCTTAGATTGTGGCTTTCCACAGCTTCGGCAGTTTTTAGTCCAAAAGCACCAATACAAATATCTCCCTGAACAAAATCCGGGAAATTCTGGAATAATGAAGCCACACCAGCAGGACTATAAAATACTATCAGGTCGTATTCCAATTTTTTTACATCAGAAAAATCAGCACTGACGGTTTTATGTAAAATTGCTTTGGAATATTTTATATTAGCTTTGGTAAGTTTACTTGGAATTTCTTGTTTATGAACGTCGCTTAGTGGAAGCAGGAGATTTTCGTCAGGGAATCTTTTAATCTGTTCAAGTAGTTCATCAAAATTACCATTAGCAAAGAAAATCTTTCTTTTCCTGTACACCACGTATTTTTGCAAATAATGAGCTATTGCTTCAGTAATACAAAAATACTTCCATGTATCTTTTGGTTGAATTTTTAATTCTTCGCAAATTCTGAAAAAGTGATCAACCGAAGTTCTGGAATTGAAAATTACGCCGGTATGTTCGCAAATATCAATTTTCTGTTTTCTGAATTCTTTTGCAGAAATACCTTCGACTTGCACAAACGGACGAAAATCCATTTTAACCTTGTATTTTTTTTCGATGTCGAAGTAGGGCGACTTTTCAGTTTCCGGACGGGGTTGAGAAATCAGTATGTTTTTTATTTTCATTTCTACTACAATTTACCTCAAAAAAACATTAACAACCTCAAGAATAAATAATAATGGCAAAATTTCTACGCTGCAAAAGTACAAAAATGAATAGATATTTAAAAATTTTATTTCTTTTAAATAATAAAAAAATATTATAGCCCTGAATAATAATGCCAAAATGAATAAAATAAATATCACCAAAGATAATATTTTCACCGTTTGATCGCTTGAGAATGGAATTAAAATTGTTGGAGGAAATACTGCTATTGAAAGTATTATAAAAATGTCTAAAGACTTTTCCGCATAATAATGAAATTGTTTTTTAAAATCAAACAAAAAACCAAATAATTCCAGACCTGATTTAAGTAACAAGACTATAAAGCTCCAAAACATTAACATAGTTATAAAAACAGTTGTCGGGGCAAAGTTTAATTTATGTGAAAAATAAGGGTGGTAGAAAATAACAGAAGATACCGCAACTGCAAGGCTAATAACTGATGCTACAGAAACCAGAATCCCTGCAAAAGTAATCTTGTTTTTTTCGAAAATATTCAAACTTTTTTGAAAAGAATATTTAAAAAGGTCAATATAAATATTAGATAAATATTTTTTATAAGCCACTTTGATAATTGCCCAAAGGTTTATGCAGATAAAAGCCCCTGTTAAAATTAGAATTTCTTCGTAACCAGAAACTCTTTCTATTACTTGCATGTTCGCCGAAATCAATATGGCCGAATTAATCATTTATTTTTCAATTGTGAAAAAGCTTTCTCCGATTTTGTGCCCGTCCATATAAATTTCTACCGTATATTTTCCTTTTATTAATTCTCCGGTAACATCATAGAAAATTACGACATCCAAGTTTTGTTTTTCGTAAATAATATCGCGAGCAGCAGAATAACTAATTTCTCTTTCTCGATATGTAAATGTTTGTCCTGAGCTCAAAACGTATCCGTCAGGACTGATAATTCTGAGATAAACTCTGCGTGGTCCGGCTTTAGCTAAGTCGTTAGCAACAAGTGTGAAACTCGTTTGGATTTTCTCAACTCGGCTGGAACGTTCGGTCTCTTTACCTCTCCGGTTAAGGAATTTTATTGTAATATGTGAAGTTTTAACTACACTTGCTCCTTCAATTACAAGTTCTAGTTCATCGTTTTTGGTAACCACTTCGTCGAATTCATTTTTAATGCGATTATGTTCTCGTTTAATTTGTACATTTTCGGAAATAAGTTGTTGATTTAACTGGTTTAAACTGTCAATTTGATAAACATAATGTCGCATTATTTTTCGGAGCGAAGCCATTTCCTGTTCGTATTTTTTTTGCATCTGATAACTGAAGTTTTTTGCTTTATCTAATTCTTCAATTAACAACCGAATTCTTTCCTTATCTTTTTGAATTTCACTATTTAAACTGTCGTTATTTGATTGTAATGAATTATATTCGTCAAGTAAGTCGTTAAGTTGCTCGCGTAATTTTTCTTTTTCTACGGTTACCTCTTCTTTTTTTACAATTATGGTTTTATTCCTTCGTGAAAGATCATAAACCATGTAACTCAGTATTATTACTGCAATACTTAATACGGAAATTAAGCCTATCAACACTTTTGTTGTTACATCTTTTTTTTCCTGCCTTACATCAACATTAGTCATAGCTATAAAAAATTTTTTTCAAAAATATAAATTTCAACGCATAGTTTAACAATTATATTATTTTTGAAAACAAAAGTTTAAGAAAATTTTTTATTAAAAAATTATTTGCATAAAATATGAAAATTAAAATATTGGAAACTCCGAATTTTCACATTGACGGAGGAGCTTATTTTGGTGTAGTTCCAAAAATTATATGGGAGAAAAAATACCCTGCCGACGAAAATAATATGTGTAAGGCAGCATGCCGCTCTTTGTTGATAGTAGAAGAAAATCGCGTTGTTTTGATAGATACCGGTATCGGAGATAAGCCTGCGGAAGAAAATGAAGATCTATATTTTACAGATTATTCTGAAAATTTAATTACAAATCTTGCAAATGCAGGCTTTTCTCCGACAGATATTACAGATGTTGTTTTAACACATTTACATTTTGACCATTGTGGCGGATGCTTCTACATAAACAAAAATACCGATTCTTACAAATTGTATTTTAAAAATGCAAAGCATTACGTTACACGAAAACAATGGGAAAATGCAATGTTTCCCAACTATAGAGAAAAATCTTCTTATCACCGTGAAAAACTTATGAGCCTGCAAGATGAAGGCTCATTATTATTTATTGATGAAAATTTTAGACTAACTAAAAATATAGAGTTAAGAATTTTTAACGGACATACGCCCGGTTTGATGTTGCCTGTAATTTATTCAGAAAGAAATACTTTCTTTTTCACTGGCGATTTAATACCTGCAATGGCATCAATACCATTAGCCTGGATCTCGGCTTATGATTTATACCCCTTGACTAGCATAGAAGAAAAGAAAAATATTTTGAACGAAGCAGACGAAAACAATTGGATTTTTATTTATCAGCATGATTTTTATAATGTTGCATCTTATCTAATTAAAACTGACAGAGGTATCAGAGCCGGAAATAAAATCGAAAAATCTGAGATTGAAACTTTATGAAAAATTTGTTGAAGTATTTATTTGTTATTTTAAGCATTTGGTTACTATCATGTTCGCAGGATTTTAACAAATCGAAAACAGAAAGACTGTTGGTTAAATATAAGTGGAGGTTAATAAATTTTGTTGATTATGATGCAAATATTTCGGCTGAATTCAGACCAGTAGATTTTTACTTTTTCACCGATGGATCTTTTATGAAAATTTATATGGTCGGAAATGATACAATAAAAGCTTCGTGGTCTCTTTCGCCTGATGGAGAGTTTTTAACAATAGGGTCAAATACTTTTAGAATTACAACTATTACATCTAATGTTCTTTCACTAAGATATGGTAACCTCGAAATGTTTTTTAAGACTATTCCTAAAGATTGAAAAAACTATTATTAAAATTAAATGCAGATGAAGAAAATAAATATTCTGTTGATTTTGTCTATATTATCAATTGTGGCAAAATCACAAATTATAGAGTTAAAAAGATATTTAATTCCATCCCCTAAAGAAATTACAATAAAAAATGAGAATTCGGAGATTATTGTGAATAAATTCAACTCTTTTTTTAAAAAAATTAAACAGACAAATTTTATCGGCAAGATTCCAACCATAAGATTTCTATATTCAATTTCAGAATTTGAAACACGAGTAGATTCCAGCTTAACCAGAAATGATGAATATATTCTTGAAATAACGAACAGAAAAATTTCAATTACCGGCAAGACTGCTGCAGCAGTATTTTATGGAAAACAAACATTATTACAAATAATTGAATATTCCGCGAATTCGGATTTATTATTACCTTGCCTGAATATTCATGACTATGCAGATTTTACACGACGAGGTTTTATGCTTGATATCAGTCGAGACAAAGTTCCAAAAATGGAAACACTGTTTATGATAATTGATAAACTAAGCTCATGGAAAATTAACGAATTTCAACTTTATACGGAACATACTTTTGCATATAAAAATCACAGCATCGTTTGGAAAGAATATTCTCCCATGACTCCTGAAGAAATAAAACAATTGGACAATTATTGTAAAGAAAGATTCATAGATTTAGTGCCTAATCAAAACTCTTTTGGACACATGGAACGATGGCTTGAGCACGATGAATATTTAGATTTGGCTGAATGCCCGGATTACTGTAATACTGTTTGGGGACCAATGAAAAGATCAAGTCTTAATCCTGTGAATCCAAGATCATTTGAACTATTGCAGGAACTTTATGCAGAACTATACAATTTAATAGAAGAACATAAAAGAGTGTGGGTTTATCGTAATAGAGTCGGTGGCTTGAAACAGTCTGCATCAAAACTCGAAGAAGTATTGGAGTATTATAAACAATAAATTTAAATATATTTCGATTTAGTTCAATAAATCTTGGATATTCCTATCAATACTCCATAATCTAAATGATGGAATCTGTCTTCATTTTTCCAGAATCTTTTTATACGATTAAAAGGTTCAAGAATCCCCGAATATTTTACAATAAAATTTACATACAAGCTTTCTGCCTGGATAAATTTGTACCAAACAGCAACTTGTTTTGTAAGATATTTTGTTTTATAATCTATTTTTTGCAAAATCAATTTTGCTAAAAAATTTGAATAGGATTGCAAATACTTTGTAGCCACTCCGCGACAAGTTTTATTAATGATTTGTTTTAAAAGTAATTCTGACGAGTTATCAAAAATTTTGTAATATTTAGAAAAATTGGACTTTTTCACGTGCGGAATTTCTATTTTTTCGCAGTTTAAAGATATTAAGAAATCAGAAATAGAAATATCTTTTTGAAACAAAACTTTATTTTCTTTACGCAATATTTTTTTGAAAATCTTGTCAAAGTCCTGTTTGTTAATATCTCCAAGTTTAGATAAGCGAGGGGCAAGGTATTTGGAATTGCCTGTTACAAACACATTAGCTGGTAAATTTTTTACTTTTGATGTAAATTTTTTGGAAATATTACGTCTGCCTTTTTGACTAAAATTAAAATTTAATTCCTTGATAAAAATTTCTTCATCAGGGATGTTAAAATCAGCATAGAACGCCATTAAGAATTTGTGTCGCCAGTCAAAAGCAGTTTGGGTAGCGATGTTAAGACGTTTTTTAATTTTGGCAATAGGGATTATTCCTTCATGAGCAAGAATTTTAAAATATTCTAAATAATTGTGCTTTTTATGAATATAATAAAATGCTGTCCCGGTTGTTGGAATAAATGTTTTTCCACAATCTTTACATTTATATCTGTCTAAGTGATTATACCTTCCATGTTTGATTATATGTTTAGACTGACAGTAGATGCAATTTTTAACTTTTATCGTTGACGTTAAATAATCGAAGTGATTTATTTCATGTATCAGAGTTTTATATTCTTTGCTATTAAGCTCTGATATTGCTTCTTTTATTTCTTTTATTGATAATTTTTTCATGAAGCAAAAATAATTAATATATAAACACAAAAATATAGAATAAATATTATTTTTCAAAAACTTTTTTTATAATTTCCAATTTTTCCCCAATCTACTTCTTTAACCACTTCCATAATACTTCTAATATAAACTCTGCTGGAATCGGTTTGGTTACATATTCAACGCAGCCTGCGGACAAGGCTTTTTCCTTATCTTCGGGGTATGCAAATGCTGTTTGCATTATTATCGGCAAATGCGGTTTATGTTTATGAATTTCTTGGGTTGCTTCAATGCCGTTCTTTATTGGCATTTTGATATCCATAAGCACAAGATCAATATTTTCTTTTACGCAAATGTCGACGGCTTCTTTTCCATTTACTGCTCGCTTTATTTTTATTTTTTCTTTTGCAAGCAGATTAAACAAATAGAGGTAGCTAGATTCATCATCTTCTGCTATTAATATTGTTTTTGTTTGGGTAAATTCATTTGTTTTTTTGTTTTTATTTGTTCTTGAAATTTCTGTTTTTGGGTTCTTTGTTATTTCTATGTTTGGTATTTCTACTATAAAAGTAGAGCCTTCTCCTTTTTTTGACTTTACCGAAATTTTACCATTTAGCATATTTAGGTATTCTTTTACTATGCTTAATCCAAGACCTGTGCCTTCATATTTTTTTGTATAGCCGGTTTCAACCTGGTAGAATCTATCGAAAAGTTTATCAATTAGTTCTTCATCTATTCCTATGCCGGTATCTTTTACAATTATATAAATTTTATCCGGATCTTTATGCAACTCTAAAAGTACTTCTCCTGAATCGGTGAATTTTATTGCGTTTATCAGGAGGTTATGGATTATAGATTCGAGTTTAGTTTTATCGGTATTTATGATCAGATGGTTATTGGGATAATTTATTCTCAATGAGATTCCTTTTGATAGGGCAGATTCTTTAAATAAAATTTCACATTCTTTTATTGTTTCCACTAAATCAAACTCCCTTTTCAATATTGTTACTTGTTTGGTTTCGATTTTTGAAATATCTATGATATTTGAAATTGTGTTTAATAATCTAAGACTGCTTTTTTCAATAATTTCCAGAAAATAAGTTCGTTTTTGTTCATCTAGTTGAGTTGTTTTGAGTAAATTTATAAAGCCAACAATACTATTAACAGGTGTTCGGATTTCGTGGCTCATGTTAGCCAAAAAATTTGATTTTAGCTTATTGTTTTGCTCTGCTTCTTCTTTTGCAGCAATTAGTTCTGATTCATATTTCTTACGTTCGCTTACATCTCTTACAATTGCAATAATTTGTTCTTCTCCAAAGTATTTTCCCTTGTTTAATGCAACTTCTACAGGAAAAATTTCACCTGACTTCTTCTTCCCCTAAAATTCTATTGTAGTTGGGATGCCGGTTTGAAATACGTTTTGCACTATTTTAAAAATTTTTACATAATTATTCATGTCATTTACTCCAACAAATTTCGGGTTTTTACCGATAAGTTCCTTTTTGGAATATCCAAACATAGTTTCAGCTCTTTTATTTACTTCTATAAATACAGAATTTTTATCATGGATGAATATTGCATCTGTTACTGAATTAAAAACAGATTGATAACTTTCCATTGAGGCTAGTAAAAGATCGTTTTTTTGTTTAAGCTCTGTAATATCTTCTTTAATTGCTACATAATTTATTATTTTTCCTTTATTATTTTTTATTGGTGCAATTCGTGCATATTCCCAATACAATTCACCACTTTTCTTTTTATTTAAGAATTCTCCTGTCCAAACTTTTCCTGATGATATCGTATTCCATAAATTTTTGTAAAAAATTTTATCATGTTCCCCTGATTTCAAAATTTTTGGATTTTTCCCAATTACTTCATCATAAGTATATTCAGTTATTTGTGTGAATTGTGGATTAATGTACTCAATTAGTCCATTTGTGTCTGTAATTACTATGCTTGCAGGATTTTGTTCAATAGCAATTTCAAGTTTCTGAAGTTTTATTTCGTTTAAATAACGTATAAATGCATTTGTAGTAATTCCTCCTAATGTCTTTAAATAAGTAAGATTTAATTCTTTTGTATTTTCATTACAAGCAATAATTATTGTACCTAGAAGATTATTGTTTTTAGAAAGAGAAATCCCATTAAGATAATTAATATTCAATAATTTTTGAATCGACTTTGCTAAAATTTTTGGAATTTGTCCAAAAGTTAAATCATATAAGGATTTTTTTTGAATTATTTTCTCTTCAGCAATTTGATTGTAGGTTAATTCATCTAATTTAAAGCTGATTTCTTTTTTGGATTGTTTACCTAATAGTTTTAGTATCTTTGTAAAGTTAATTTTATTAACAGAACTCTTTTTAAGTATTAATTTTTTTGTAATTTCATCGTAAAGAAAAATAAAAATTGCTGACGAATTTAGAAATCTTGTTAGTTTATTAGTAATAAATTCGAAAATTTTATCTAACTCTAAAGATATTAATTCGGTAGAATATTCATTTAAAAATTTATCAAATTCTTCTCTTTGTTTTTCTGCTGTTATATTTCTTGCAATACCTTCTATTGCAATTATTTCTCCAAAAGAATTATATATCGGAACATTTTTTTGTTCAGTCCATATTATTTCTCCATTTTTTTTAATCCATCTTATAATTAATGGCTTGTTAAAATCAAAATTAGCTTGAAATATGGATTCCAAAATATTTTTGTCTTCAGGGTGGACAATTTTCATTCCAAGAAAAGGATCAGCATAATGTTCGTCTGGTGTATATCCGGTAATTTCTGTAGAAGATGGACTTACATATACAAATTGTGGGTGAGGTTTAAATTTATAGCGGTAAATTAAATCTTTTGTTTTATCTGCCAATAGCTTCAAAATAAGATTCGATCCATGAAGTTTTATTTCTGCGTTTTTCTGAAATGTTATGTCGGTAATATATCCTTCTAATGCTACCAATTCGTTATTTTCATTGAATACTCCGCAGCTTTGTTCCCAAACCCACTTTATTTCACCGTTTTTTGTTATTATTGGATATTCAACTATAACATGTTCTTTTTTTGAAAAATTTTCTTTCCAAAGATTCCACAAAAATTCTCTATATTCAGCAACTATCAAATCATTAAATGAAATGACTTTATTTTCAATCAATTCTTCGGGAGAATAACCTGTAATTTTTAAACAGCCCTCACTAAGGTATTCCATTGTCCAATTTTTATCATATTTACAACGATATACAAAGCCGTTTAGGTTGCCTATGAGAGTTTCTAGTTTTATGTGTGTTTGATTCATCAATATTTTTTTACGAATTTAACAAAATTTTAACTAAATTGAAATGTGAATTTTAAAAGACTGTTTATTTTTTATTGTTTAACCTTTGTTCTATTTGTATTTTACCACCAAAAAATTATTTTTGTGTAATTTTGATAAAAATTTTATTTTATGCAAGTCTCTAAAACCGTTTATACAGGTCATCTGCGAACTATAAACACTCATTTACGTTCGGGAATGCAAATTGTTACTGATGCACCTATTGATAATAAAGGTAAAGGAGAAGCTTTTTCTCCAACAGATATGGTGGCTACAGCTCTATGTGCTTGTATATTTACCATTGCAGGACAGGTAGCTCAAGAACACGGATTTTCTATTGACGGAGCAACAGCATCAACTACAAAATTAATGGCTCAGAATCCATTACGAAGAATTGCAGAAATTATTGTGGATTTTGATTTCAGTATGTGTAATCTCGATGAAAAACAACGAAAATTCATTGAAAAAGTTCCGGCTTTATGTCCGGTTTCTTTGAGTTTACACCCCGACATAAAACAAACAATTAACTTTAAATTTGAGTAATATGGAAATCAACATTCAACCAGGAATAAAAGGACATCAGGAAGAAATTGTTACATACGAAACCACTGCTGCAAAATATGGTAGTGGTTTGGTTGAAGTTTATGCTACTCCAGCAATGATTGCTTTAATGGAAAATACTTGCATGAAATCTGTATTGCCGTATCTTCCTAAAGGTATTAGTACAGTTGGCACAAAGGTAAACATTGAACATCTGAAAGCTACGCCGATTAATATGAAAGTTTGGTGTGATTCCGAACTTATCGAAGTTGATCGTCGTCGTCTGGTATTTAGAGTTACAGCTTTTGATGAAAATGGCGAAATTGGTAGTGGAATACACGAAAGATTTATTATTGATATTGAAAAGTTTATGAGTAAACTCTAAATCTTTATCTAAAAATTTTACATTCAAATATTAGAATTTTTCAATTTTAAAAGTTTTAGATAAATTATTCCCTGAAATCTAAGATAATAAACCCAAATTGTCCATTATGGGGTATAGAAAGATATCGCATCAGTTTTCTCCCATATTTTTCTAATCCAACATAGTCGGTTCATTTGCAAAGCCATATTAAGAATGATTTTATCATTTTTTTCACTGATATATGAAGGGATAGAGAGCAATTTATATCTTAAAGAAGACAATCTTTGCCTTACTTTCTTTCCGATGATCATTTGTTTGAAAAGACTCATAAGATTATAAGCAATAGTCATAAGTATAAGAGATGCTTCGGTGCCATCAAAACTTTCTTGATTCATTTTATCTAACCCATAGTCATATTTTAAGTTCCTTGATACGGTTTTCACAATTTGCACGACCTCTGTATAATCGCCATACATCAGGATCGCTCAGTTTAAGAGTTGTTATATAGCAGGTATATCTATAGCCATTTATTTCCATATTGTATTCAAACAAACTTAATTGTTTGCCAATCGCTTTAGGTCTCTGTTTTATCTGTTGACGAACAGCCACCATACGTCTTGGCTTTAACCAATCTTGTGCCTGAAATTCAAATTCGGTAATTTCTATACCATTATCTAATTTTAGCCACGTTTTTGGGTTACTATTTTACGCTGCACATTAACGTACATAGGAACCGCCACTATATAATCAATGTGAACATCATCCCCTTCCAAATAATCAAATATCTTCTGGTCATAGAAGCCAGAATCTAAACGGAGTAATCCTATTTTTTTCTCTTTAAAAAATGACAATGTTTCTTCTAAGAATTCACGGAAGTTATTTGCCGTATGAGCATCGCCAGAGCGTAGCCAAAAGTTGGCAACCATTTCTACATCCGAAACAAAAGCAATAATAGGATGTTGTGATTTGCGTCCTGGTTTGTATTTATTGTATCCTTTTTTTGCACCTTTTTGTTCGCCATATCTGGTAAGAACAGAAGAATCTATATCTAGAGTAAAGTTATCAAACTTGAGATTTGAAAATAACCAACTATACAGTCCTCCAAAAACAGAGTATGTTGTTGGAATGTCAAATTTTTGAAAATATCTCTGAAATGCTTTGTGTTCAGGCATCTTTTTCCATCCAAACATTTTTTGAATTACAGGGTCAAAGCGAATAACATCTAGGTGTGAGTATCTATTGTCACCACACCAAACTGATGCCATAAATTGAGTGAAAATCTGTATCGGATTATAACCCCTATTTGAACCCTGCATTGGTAAAGGAAGGCTCATTAATGTTTTATTAAAACCAATGGTATCAAGCATTTTTTGTAAAATAGCAAGCCCGCCCCATTAGGTTATCTGATCATCGACCAATTTAATTTCCAAATTCATACATTATTAATGCTTAAATCATGTCAAATATATAGAATTAATGCAAACGTACATCTTAACTATCAAATAGTTATTAACTCGTTTTTCAAATAGTATCCATTAGAAAAAAGTAAAGGTAAAAAAAGCAAATTCAGACAATTGCTCTAATGGAAAATTTGGAATTATAACTATTACAGCATCAGGAGGAACACCTCCATATAGTGGTGTGGGTAATTTTAGTGTTTATTCCGGGCAGCATACTTTTATTGTTTCTGATATAAATTCTTGTACTACAAGTATTAATGTAGATATTCCGATGCCTCCGGCTTTAATAGCTGAAATAAATAATGTTAATGATGTAGATTGTTATGGTGGAAATAATGGAAAAATTTCAATAAATATAACTTCCGGGAATTCACCCTACCGGCTTGATTGGCATAATAGTTTTGAAATATTTACAACAAATAATTTTCTGAAAGAAGGTTTTAAAGCTGGTAATTATGAATTTAAACTAACTGATAACAATGGTTGTTTATTGACCAAAGAGATTACTATAACCGAACCAGCAAAAATTGAAATTTTTATTAATGCTCAGGGACCTTCTTGTATTGGTAATAACAACGGTTACATCGAACTATCAGTTAATGGCGGTACAGCTCCTTATTCTTATTTATGGGATTTTATACCCTCAAATGACTCAATTCTTTCAGGACTTCAGGCTGGTCATTATAGTGTTATAATAAAAGATGCCTATAATTGTGTTGCAGAATTTAGCGGAATAAGTTTAAAAGATTTTCCGGAATTGTGTTTAAAAATACCAAATGCCTTAACACCAAACGGAGATGGAATAAATGACTTATGGATTATTGAAAATATAGAGTTATTTCCTGATGCAATTGCATGGATTTATAACAGATTGGGACAAGAGGTTTATTATGATAATCCTTATAGAAATCCATGGGATGGTTTTTATAAGGGAAAAATTCTACCCTCAGGGACATATTTATACATCATTCAAACTAATAGAGGTTTGGGTTCGGTATACAAAGGGACAGTAACAATTATTTACTAAAACATTTAATTAAAAAAGAAAAAGAATCTGTAGCCTTTATTTACCAAATATATCTCATTTTTACTTCCACATTGGATTCTCCCTGTAAAACAACAAACTTAAAGTCATCAAAACTCGGACGGATGAGGCCTGAAGTGTAATAATTTGAAAAACCGAAACCTTCTTGTGGAATGCCAACAAGGGTGAAATCCATTTTGCCATTATCGTTTTCATCGTCCAAAACGGCAATTCCGTAAGTCCCAGGTTTTAGGTCTATCTTTATTGTATTTTTATTTTTTTTTATGTAGTTTTTATCAAAAAAACACTCGTAATATGGTTTTTCTTTTATAAAGTCATTATGAGATTTGAATACGGCAACTCTTATTTTACCTTTATTAGTGCGTATTCCGCAGATTTCGATAACAACGTTTTGGCTTAATAAAAAACTGCTAATTAAAATACAAATAAGACTAACAAATGTTCTCATAATTTTATTTTTCTAAATTTGATTGACTAAAATCAATTTCTTTCAGACTACACGAACCAACAAAATTTTCAATTATTAAAATTGATTTTCTGTTATTTTTTTCGTTTTTCATTTCCATACGAAAAGCAAAATATTTTCCATTAGTTTGTTTTCGATAGTCCGAAATAGTTTGAGTGCGGTCGAGTTTGCCGCTTTTGTCGTAATATTCTGTTTTGTAGGTTAGGTAGGTATTTTTATCAATAAATGAAATTTGTTTGCTGAAACCATATTCTTCTTCGAGTTTTGGAGATTTTGGAGTAGATTCCACAACATAACATTGTTTATCGTTAAACAATTCTGTTTTAATTAATTTATAATCAAAATCGTTAAGGTTCGGAATTGCCATATCGGAGTTTTTAAATTCAGAACCCATAAAATTTGCAGATTTCTCACTTCCCGAAATTCTACGAGTTTTTCGCATTGATGGGAGATAAATCCACATATCGGCAGGTTTGTCGTTGTAATTATAAATTAGTATGCTCGTGCCGCTGACATCTGCAGGATATGTAAATTTTATCAAGGTTTTGTTTATACCTTCAAAATTTTTATTGGCTGTAGTTAGTTTTCGAATTCTTTCATTTCCTTTGTTATCCAGAATTTTTAGTGTTGAATTCATTTCAAATTCATTTACTTTTATGGCATCTAAAGCATTATTGCTAATTGTTTTTGCATCCTGTGCCCTTAGAATAAAAGTAAAAATTAATAAACATAAAAAACTCAGTGTTTTCATAATGATTATTTTTTTTGATTAAACAAAAATTTTGGTTTCGTAATTACACATATTGCAGGAATTAATATTAGTGCACATACTAAACATATTAAAATAGAAAGGATAATTAAAACAGCAAATGACCTTATAATCGGGAAAGAGGAAAATAACAAAACCGAGAATCCTATTACAACAGACAACCCATTTATTATTATTCCTTTGCCAGTGTTTGAGATTGCATTTTTTACAGCTTCCTTTACAGTTTCTCCTTGAGCCGCTTCATGCTTAATTCTCCAAAAAATGTGAATGGTATAATCAACTCCCAAACCTATCGAAATTGAAGTTAATAAAGCAGTTACAATATTTAATTCAATATTCGTCCATCCCATAATTCCAAATGTGCAAATTATTGCTGTAACAAGAGGCAAGCTGCCGAGAAGCCCCGCATATACAGACCTGAAAATTATTATTAACATAATCATTATGGCAAAAAATGCAAAAACTAAAGAATAGTATTGACCTGTAACAACCGATTCGCAAATTTCTTTATCAACAAGACTATAACCTCCTGCGAAACGAAAGTTTTTATCATTTTTGGTAAGTTTTGAAATTTCTTTTAAAATGTTGTTGATTTCTTTTATGTTATTAGCTTTGAATTGAACACTCATTAGCAGGTATTCATAATTAAAATCTGTGAACTGTTCAATATCTTCCGGATTACCACTCATCGAGTATAGCAGCAGATATTGAGAAATTGCTTCGTAAGTGTCTGGAATTTTGTCGTATTTGGGTTCGTTGGGTTCGTGAAATACCGTGCTAAGTTTTTTTACTATATCTGCAAACGATACAATATTGCCAATATTTTTGTTCTTCTTCAATTCCTCGGCGTAATGGTCAAGGTTTTTTAAAATTTCTGGACTTCGAGCATCTCCTTGAAACAATAGGTACATAAACTTTGCTCCTCCGAAATTCTTATCAACAATTTCCACAGCTTTGTTAAATTCGTGTTTTTCAGGTAATACATTATTATTGTCTGCTGCAGTATGAAAAAATATTAGACCTAAAGACGAGACCAGAACTGTAAAAGCAATTATTAAAATTATTTTTACGGGTTGCTGTATTATTGTATTTAATATTTTTTGTGTTAGGATTTTGTTTTTTAATTGATATGTAAAATTTGTTCTGTTCTTTTGTTTATTAAAAAAAACAAGCATTGCCGGGATAAATGTTAAACTTAGCAATAAGGCGATACCAATACTTATGGACGCTATATAGCCCATTTCTCTTGCCGGTATTAAAATATGGGTTGCCAGACCAAGAATTCCGGCAATAGTAGTGAGTCCTGTAATAACTACCGGTTGTTTTAGATATTTTACACAAATTTTTACCAGATTTTCATTTTTTTCGTGTGGGTATAAGTCTTTTAATTCCCGGTACCGGCTTATGATGTGAATACCATAGTTATTTGCAATGGCAATCATCATTATTGGAATTAAAATGCCGATAAGGCTGATATCTTTATTCAAATATCCCATCAATCCAAATGAAAAAATTATAGAAATAAATACTATTGAAATCGGCAAAAAGACATAACTAAAATTTCTAAATGAAATGCTCAGAAATATTGTCATCAACAATAGTCCTAAAGGCAGGAGTAAAATTAAATCTCCAGCAATTTTGTTGTTGGCTTCATCACGTAGTATTGCCATTGAGTTAACATATATTTTTTCGTTGCCCGGGAATTTACTTATGACAGAGTGAATGTAATTATTTATTTCGTTATCCGGGAGTGTTTTTCTGTTCTCCAGAATTATCAAAGTATATTTAAAATCTTCAGAAACAATTTTTTTGTAAACGAATTCATTTTCAATGATTTTTTTTCGTATAGATTTAATTTCCTCCTCGGTTGAGGGGATATCCTGTAAAATTGGGTTAACAATCAAAAAACCGTCTTCGCTTTTAAAGTCTTTAGCTTGAAAAATGGAATATACATTGCCAAAGTTTTCGTTATCTTGCAACTCATCACAAATGTTTTTTATTCTAAACAATGTTTTGGGGTTTAAGACATCTTCGGTTTCAATCACTATTAAGACAGGTTCGCTTTCGCCAAAAATTTCGTGAATAATCGCAGAATTTTTTTTGAAATTCATTTCGTTCGGAATGTATGATTCCAGGTCGGGATTAATTTTTAAATTTGGAATTGGAATTATAAAAGCAATTGTAATGACAATAGTTAAGATTATTGTAATCAAAGATTTTGTTTTTAAATCTATCTTTTTCATAATTAAAAATTAGCTTTTAGTTCAACAGCAATTCCATTCAGTATTTTTGATGAATAGTTATAAAGCGAGTTCTCCGGACCTGATAAATATCTCCACGACAGTGAAGCCATCAGGTAATCGTTTATTTTATAGGTTAATCCTGAATTGATAAGTTTTTCTTTTGTTGTGAAATCATATATAAAACTGAAATTGGTTTCAAGAGTTTCGTATAAAAATGGTTTTGCAACAATAAACATCACAGAATAAGAATTAGATTTTTCTTGCTTGAAAATTTTATTGTTAAATTTTAATAATTCATATTCTGCTGTTTTTTGTGCATAGTTGAGCCAATCTTGAGGGTTTATGCTCCATGGCATTGTCGGTTGAGAAGGAATTCTGAAATCAAAAACATATTTGCCTGTCATCTGAACAATAAATTGCCAATCTTTTATTCTTTTGTCTATTGCAAGTGCAAGAATAATTTCGGGGTTTGGAATATGAATGCTGTCACGGTAATTTTTTGTATGATGATAAACTGCATCGAATCTAAAGATGTAAGATCCTAACATAAAATCTCCGTCAATGCCAAAACTTTGTCTTCTGAAAGTTTTTGCTTGAATTTCTAAGGAAGGGGTAAAAGTCTGCCACGAAAATGAGAAATTCTTTATAGAAAGGGCAGGGTTAATGCAATATGAGTACAGAAAATACAGCGATAATGTCGGATTTTTTAAGTTTATATCGGTTTTTATTCCATAATTTAGATTTTTTAAGTTGATTTCGGGATGGTATGGTTCAATAAAATTTGCATATTCAGAGTAATTATCCGGAGTTAATAATTCATACTTATATAATGACTGTTTAAAAAACGGAATCAAAATTAATTCCGGCACAATTATTTTATTCATTTTCAGTTTGGTACTTAAAACAAAATTTGAGATGTTCATATCATCCGGATTGACAGTCAGGAAAAAATAATTCTGAGGAGTAACTATGTTTAGCGGACTAATTGCATCTGTTTTTCCCCATGATATTATTTTATTTCCCACAGAAATGTCAAAATTTTTTGAGTTATATGTTATAAAGGCTTCTTTTATTTCTGAAATAAAAAAATACTTATTGAATTCTATTCCTGTCCTGAACCTTATATCAGAAAATATAAAAAATGATTCTGTTTTTTTCGAAATTGAGATTGATGTTTCAGCAAAAGCATTTGATATTGGGAATTGTTTTCCCCCAAAATAGCTGCATGACCTTATATAACCTCCGAAAATTTTGTCAATAGGGTCATTGTATTGTTCAATTGAACTATCTTGGTAGGTAGTTTGTGAGAATGAATTCTTTAGAAATAATAATATAAATATTAAAATCCAAAAGCTCCTCATTTTTGATTTTTTTTCGAAATTATCCTATTTATGGGGCTATGAGGTTTGGGTTTTAAATCTTGTACAATATATTGATGTACAACTTTTAAAAGTCGAACTCTTAGAAATGGTTTTGTTTAGTTGGCAGTAATAACGAAGCACAAGTTATGACGAAATTACCGTCTCAATCAGTTTCGTTATTTAGGGCAAGCATTGATAATATGTTAAATAGGAGACTGTCCAAGGTAAATTAAAAAGTTTTTTCAAAACAATCTACTAATCTGGATAGTCTTGATTTATCATAAAATTATTAAAACAAATATTCCAACCGGTAAAGAAAAATACCTCACGAAAATTAAACTCTAAACTTTTTTTGGTACTGATTGGGAGTAAGACCGGTTAATTTTTTGAAAACCGAAAAGAATGATGATTTACTGTTAAAACCACATTCGTATCCTATTGCCTCTATGGACCACTTAACATTTTTGTCGGTGAGTAATTTTTTTACTTCCTCAACTCTGTAGGAATTAACAAAATTAAAGAAGTTTTTACCAATTACGGTATTTAAAACTTCTGTTATCTGGTACTTTGGAATTTGTATTGCTTCGGACAAAAAATCCATATTAAAATCAGGATTAAGGTAAGGCTTTTCTTTTTCGAAAAAGGAAAATATGAGTTCTTTTATTTTTAGTTTTTGATTTTCATCGAGTATCGAAGTTTTATATTTATTATCTGAACTTATTTTTGTATTTGCAAAAATATGAGATTGAAAAACGCCGTAAAAACTCAAAATATAAATTATCCCAAGCAAAAAGTAATAATTATAAAAATGAGGGAGTAAAAGTCTTTTTTCTGTAATAATTACACCTATTGCGATAAAAAATGAGGAGAAACAATAAACGCTGTAAATAATTATTATAAAAAATAACCATCCGAGTGTTAATTTTTGCGAGAAAGATGAAAACTCGTCTTTTAAACTTTTTCGATGCCTGTGAAGCATAATATAACTCGAGATATTATATCCCATCCAGGACAGGATGTTAGCAATCCCAAAAGCAAGTCTAAAACTGAATGTGTTGTTAATTTCAAAAAATTCGTTAAGGATAATTTTTTCACCAAAAATATATGCAAGAATTTCAAAAATAAAAAATGGAGTAAGATGTAATAAGTGTTTGTATTTTAATTTAAAATCAGTTTTTATTAAGGATTTAACATAAAAATAAAAAGCAGGATTAAATAGGAGAAACGAACTCGAAAGAATAGGATATCCATAAATTTTGTAATCGGAAATACAGGTCAAAAATTCAATGGCAAATAAAAACAACCAGCCTGCAAGAATTTTATCACTGATAGTTCTTTTTTCTTTGTTCAAAACAACTATTGCCGCAAACAAACTCTGCGATACCCCAACCCATAATACAATTTCTAACATATTCTATTAATTATTGTAACAAATATAATGAAGATTTGAGGAAAATATTGCATAGTTTGTTTGCAAATTATCCACAACAGCATTTATTTTAATGGAGTAAATAGAAATCAAAAAGATTTTTACCTGCAACAATTTTAATTCAAATCAATTAATTCTCAAACTAATTTTATAGATTTGCTTTGTGAAAAATATACTTGTTTTTATATTATTGTTAATTGTTTTTTCATTTTCTTATTCTCAGGAAAATGAAGAACTAAAATTTGTGAGATATTATTATCCCACAGGTCAGGTATCGGCTGAGGGTTATCTTAGAAATGGTATTCCTGACGGCTACTGGCGTAATTACTATGATGACGGAACTCTAAAATCTGAAGGTAATCGAAGTTTTCACAAATTAGACAGCATCTGGAAATTTTATTATCCCGAAGGAAATCTGCAATCAGAAATTTTTTATCGCAACGACCTCAAAAACGGCTATCAGGTAAACTATGAATTTTATTATGATAAGGATTCCAACAAGGTTTATTATCTGGCTTCTAAAGAATTATTTTTAAACGGGAAACGTGAAGGGAAATCTTATTATTTTGACACAAAAGGAAATTTAAGGTTCGAAATAAATTTTAAAAACGATAAACGACACGGCGAAGGCAGAGAATATGATGAAGACGGAACTGTAATTACTTTGCTGAATTTTTTTAACGGTTACGAAATAGAAAATATTCGCATAAACCGAAAGGATAATCAGGGACGAAAGCAAGGCAGATGGATGGAGTTTTATGACAACGGCAACAAAAAACGCGAAATGGGTTATCTTAACGATAAGTTGCACGGATTTTACAGAGAATATGATATCGCAGGTAAAATTCTGCTCGAAAGAAGATACATTGACGGAGAAATTTTTGTTGCCCCACAGGAGGAAGAAATTAGTTTACAAGCCGAGATTAAAAAAGTTTTCTATCCAAACGGAGTTCTTCAATACGAAGGTGCGTTTATAGAAAATGTTCCTGTTGGTATTCATAAGGAATTTGACGAAAAAGGAAAATTAATTAAACTTAGCGAGTATGATTCCGAAGGATTGCTTCGCGGCGAGGGGCTTTTCGATGTTCAGGGATTACGCACCGGAAAATGGAGATTGTTCGACCCATATAATGAATACTATTATGCCGAAGGAGAATATGAGAAAGGACTCCGAACAGGTAAATGGATTTTTTACTTTCCTGATGGAAGTACAGAAATGGAAGGCTATTTTGAACAAGACAAGCCTGAAAAAGAATGGACCTGGTATTTCCCAAACGGGAATATTCGCAGGGAAGAGGTTTACTTTATGGGCAAAAGAGAAGGCCCTTTCAAAGAATTTGATATTGACGGGAATTTAATACTTAAAGGAGAATATTTTGATGGTGAACGTAACGGTGATTGGGAAATTAACGTTGGGGATGTTACTCAGAAAGGAAAGTTCAATTACGGCGAAAAAGAAGGAGAGTGGCAATTCGTATTTAATGACAATGGCAAACTTAGATTTATAGGGAACTTTAAAAAAGACGAACCCGATGGAATGCACAAATTTTATTATCCTAACGGAAATATAGAGATATTTGGAGCGTATCGTATGGGGAAAAAACATAAAGACTGGAAAAAATTTGACGAGTCAGGAAAATTACTGGTAACCTACACTTATAAAAACGATGTTCTAATAAAAATTGACGGTGTAAATATTCGAAGAGGAAAGGCCGGTAAAAAGTAATTGATTTGCTGAACCTGATAAAAATTTTTGTATATTCGCTTATCAAAAAAATGAAATATGAAAAATCTGATTTTAATTTTTATAATATTTTTCAGTTCTACTTTATTTGCTCAGGTGGTTCTTACAGCCGATAAACATTTGCCTGTTGCGGGAGATAAAAATGTTTTCGTTGAATATGAAATTCCACAGGTTGGAGGTCCCGGTAGAAATCAGATTTGGGACTTTTCGGCATTAAATACTACAGGCAATATTAAATTTAGTTATTTTAATCAAGGAGAAAAGAATTTGTTGGATGAGTTTAATATCCGGAATGCTTTGGTTCTTACTCAGGGTAAAGATAATTATTACCATCAAATAAGTAAAAATAATTATTCACTTGCAGGATTTAGTAACCAAGATTATATGATTTATTATGATAAACCAATAGTGCGATTAAAATATCCATTTGCATTTACTGATATATATGAATCTGATTTTGCTGCCAAAGCTATTTCTAGAAATGGCACTGAAACTGAAATTACAGGTAATTACAAAATCGAGGCTGATGCTTACGGAACTGTCATTTTGCCCGGCAATAATATAAATGCATTACGAATTAAAATTGAAAGCCTATCGGTTCAGGTAAGTAGATGTCGCGAGGTCAGAATTCATTCAATTAAATACTTATGGTATAGCGACATTCAAAAATATCCTGTTGCAAGTCTTTTGATGGAGAAACGGTATTTTTGCGATGGAAAGGAAACAGAAAGTCAATTCTTTTGGATAAATCAGAATTTCCTGGAAAAACAGACAGCCTCGACCTTGGAAAATACTTTGGAAATTGAATTAAGTTCTGATATGAGCGTATTTCCTAATCCGTTAAAAGACGAAGCACAAATCAGGCTTAGCCTTTTTGAGGATTCTTACTGTAAAATCTCTCTTAAAGGAGTTGCTGGAAATCATATTTCGGAAATTGTTAATAATCAATATTTCAAAGCCGGAACTTATTATTTTATGATAAACAAAAATCAACTCAGTTTGCTGCCCGGAGTTTATTTGGTTGAACTTTATGTCAATAATCAAAAAATTGTAAAAAAAATAGTTTTACAATAATTTTTCAGGTATATTCAGAATTCTGAAGAAAGACTAAAGTAAAAGAAATCCTGTATAAAATTTTTTAGGTAAATTGTCTTACAATCTTGTTCGTTCCGATAAATCGAATATTATCAAATAATTTTCTGTAGATGAAACAACAAGTAAAACATTTAAAGAATAATGTTATATGATAATTTGAAAGCCCAATTATCGATTTCCCTTGGCAGAGAATAAGGACCGTAGCGATAATAAACAGCAACACCGAAACCTTGAAAATTAATTTTAACCAAATTATTTAAGATAATTCCTGATTCAAAATATCCTTTGTTCATCTTCATAATATCGGAATTAATAAGATGATTGTTACCCCAGCCAGCGGCAGAAAATAATGCTATCTGTGGTTGCCATTTTTTAGTTTTAAAAAGCAGACTACCAAAATTGTGCAGTAAAAATACTGAAGCAAAACGGTCGGAAACAAATTCGTTTACACGCATGGTATTAAAACTGTTGTAAATGTTTAACCATGAATAGCTTCCCATGCCGTAGTATAAACTGCCGTAAGCCGTGTTCTTATCAGCAAAAGCTCCTATAAGAGTGATAAGGCTTTCACCAACAGTTCTCCAGATAAATTTTTTGGAAATATTAATTTCTGCCTTGTTATACTGAGAATAATTATTGCTAACATTTATCCCTCTGATGTAATTAATTTGAAGAATAGGATAATTAGTTCCGAGACTTAGCCTGTTTCCACGTGGAGTTTGAAGAAATTTTTCTTTATAAGCATATCTAAGATACAATCCTGCTTCGTAAAAAGTAGTATTTTTATGTATTTCGTTTATATAATCATATCTTTGGAGGTTAATAAAACTCTTTTCTATGTGAGAAATTTTAATTTCAGCGGTCAGATACTTAAGAGCATTAAATTTAAAATCGGCGGAATATATTTTTACAGAATCCATTTCAGATAAAAAGAAATCCCTTAAATTTTGCTGAGCAAAGCCTATTAAAGCATTGCTGAAAAAAATTTCATCTGAAAAAACTAAATCTTGTTTGTACGAAAACCTGAGTCTTGTTGTTTGTGAACGGTTAAAGAAAAAGTCAGTAAAAGCTCCATATTTCCAAGCTTTATCCCTAAAACCATAAGCAAAATAACCTCCAATTGAGAAATATCTAGAAAGTTTTTTGTTTGTATTTATGCCTAGTCCTAAACGATATTTTTCGTATTCGTTGAACCATAAAATTGATGATAAATCTATGTTGAAAATTGAAACGGGAATGTATCCTGAAAGCAGAAAGTCAAAAATATCCATTGTTTTGTCGAGATTAGCTTCTTTGCCAATGCTGTCAATAATCCGGTAAGTGCGAATTTCTTTTTCTGTAAGCATTTCTTTTCTGTATCTGTTCCAGAATTCTTCTGTTTTTTTATGTGCATCATCTGCAACAATCACATCCAGCTGGTTAAATTCTTTTCGTTTAATATCCGGATTGAGGCTAATATCATAAATATATGATTTCCCTATCCCCACCACAGGAAAACTGAGGGAATTGTTGCTTTTGCTTCCGCTGCTAAGAGATAAAAGATTAAAAATCAAATCTGTATTCAACTGAACAGGAAACCATTGAACACCATCAATAAGTTCATATTTTTGTTGAATGTTAACGTTAAAAAATCCATCTGGCTCGAAAGGACGAGCTATTACACTTTGAATGGCATAGCCCTTGGTATTTATGTGTAAAACTCCTTGAAGTCCGTCGAAATTTGTATCTTTTCGCGGTCGGAAAGATATTACAAAAATAGTATCTTTTAATTCGTTATACAGTGTGTCTTCAATAATAAAAAGGTAGCGTCTTGTGCTGTTTTTACTTATGGGACTTAAATATCGTTTGTCTAAAATACTTACAAACTCTTTGTAAAAAGAAAAGGATTGAAACTGATTAGTAAGCAGAGTAAAAGCAGGATTTTGCAAACCTGAAATTCTGTGAGCTAAAACTTTTTCTCGATTATTATCGGGATAGAGAAATCTCCTTTCAGTAACCGATTCTGTTAGGAATAAATATTGTTCGTCGAGAAATTTGGAAAGTTCCATTAAAGCTGAATCGTTTAACTCATTGTTTTTTGTGGAGCTGGTATCTTGCTTTACTGAACTTAAATCAACAGTAAAATACATTTTGTTGTAAGAAGTATATGTAAACGAACGAACTTTCTCGGGATTATTTTTATCGGAGTTTTCGATAACAAGATTAATGATTCTATGTGCTGGATTTTCACCGGGAAGAACAGTTACCTCCTTAAGAGTTAATGCTTGTCCCTGTAATTTTATTTCAATATAAGATTTGTGCTGAATATCTTCTTTTACAATAAACTTAGTTTCGTAACCGATAGAAGAAATTCTCAAAAACTCAATTTTATTTCTGTCAGGAATTATAAAATATCCATCAATATCGGTGGTAGTCCCTAAATTTTTGGAGTTATAAACAATATTTACAAAAGCAAGGTTTTCTCCTGTAACAGCGTCAGTTATTCTGCCAGTTAATGCGTTCTGAGAATAAGAATTTAATAATATTGAAAATTTTAAGATGAGAAATATCAAAAATATTTTAAAGAGATTTTTCATCGTGTATTTTAAAATTACAAATTTAAAAAAAATTGAATTATAACTACAGTGTGGAGTTTTTTAAATTTTTGTACTAAATATAAGACGAAATTATGAGTTATAAAAATTATAGAATTATAAATGATAGAAAAATATGACTTTGATTTGATGAGTAAGTGATTGAAAAATATAAAAAAACTTTCGAAGTATTTTTTTTATGTAATCAAATTATTGATTTGGGGATGTAATAAAATTAATGAAAAGGGGATAATAATGTACTTGAAGTAATAAAAAAATAATCTATTTTTGAATTGTGTTGTTATTTTAATTTATTTTATATTTTTGCAATAAGAAGAATTTTAAAATTAAACAAAAAAGCAAAAAAGTAAAACTCATTATCTTCCGGCAAGAAATTTTGCACCAGGCAATTAAGGAATGTCGAAATTGTGGAGGTGTATTTTTTAAAATTTTGAAGATGTATTTATGAATTGGAGAGATGTTTTTTTTAAAAATAAGAATATATTTCAAATATGTGTTGATAAATCATTTTACTTTTTATTTTGCAATAATTTGTTAATTGACAAACATTAAAAAAATGAAACAAAAAGCCAAAAAAGTAAGACGTAATCCTTTTCCCAAAGAAATTGTAAGCCTTCCAATCAAGGAATGTCCTCATTGTGGGAGCAAACATTTTGTTAAGTTTGGAAAATATGTAAATGTATCGAGATATAGATGTAAAGAATGTCGTCGCACGTTTATTCCGACAAGTGGGAGCAGTATTCATTACATAAACAAAAAAGAGAAGTTTCTGAGATTGTTTGATATGTTCAATAGTGGGGAGGTTTTGACGATAAAAAATATTTCTCAAAAGTTTGGGATTAGTATTTTAACCGCCTTTGACTGGCGTCATAAGATTTTTTTAGCCTTGCAATTAATTAAGGAAGATTATGATTCGGTAACCATTGCCAATAAAGTTAGCTTTAATTTTAGTGAAAAAGGACGCAAACAAGGCACAAGGAGCTGTAAAAGAATTAAACGGAAAGTTAATATATGTTCCATTACAGATAGCCGATTGACAGAGTTTAAGTTTATAAATGTAGGAGATAGTATTAGAAAAGATTTTTACGAAAGATTTGCTGAAAGGGTTAGAAATCAATCGTTATTATTTTTTAAGGATGAGGAAAATATTTTAATTGAAGAAGTTAAAAATTTAGTTAAAGAAAAAAATAAGACAATAAAAATCAAGAGGTTAGAGAAAAGTTTGGAAATACACAAATATAAAGTAAAAGAATTTAAAGAATTTATAAATAGGTTTATGCGTGGAGTAGCCACGAAGTATTTACAGGTATATGCAAATTTTTATTCGTTTTTACAAAGTTTAAAGTCTGTTCCTAATTACTATAAGTTGTTGGAAGTGAGACTTGCATGGATAAAATATTTAAAGATGGAGGAATTGTACAAAGACTTCTTGAATAATAATTTTTTATCATATCCTGATTATGTTGCGATAAAGCGTAAATGGAAATCAAATAACATAAGGTTTAAAGTTGATTTTGAAGAAAATTTGATAAACAACTATTTTTAAAATATCTTTGCTGTTAAAATGAACTAATTGAATTTATAGATTGCTTAAAAGATACATTTAAAAGAAAAAATCTTAACTATTTTCTTAATAAATTTTATCGTTATTTTGTTAAATTAGAGTAAGTACTAACCAAAAAAGAAATAGATTTAAAAAGTATATCAAGATTTAGTGATAAGTTGAGATTTAAAATACTATTACGAAAATTATTATTAAAAAAAAAAAATTGCGTATAAGAAGGGTATAATAGTTATGAATGTTTTATTAGTAGATAAATAATATTAAATTTGTGTTGTCTAAAGTCTTCTTGTTATCAAAAATCAATTTCCATTCTAGTTATTGACACATGTAAATTATAAGCCTATATAAAGAAATATAAGTCTCGAAGACTTAGATATGAAAATATAAAAAACAGATTAAAACAATAGAATTTTATAAATAAAAAATAACGATTTATAGTTATCTTGTAATTTGAAGTTTCATCATTAATGATAGATTTATGTTTTTGAGATTATTTTCTAAAAAAATTTTAAAATCCTGTAGTATTTGGTCGGATGATATATAATTTCCTGAAAATACAAGCTCGGTTTATAAAAATTTACTAATATTGTAAGTTTTTTTAATGTAAAAGTTATGAAGATAAAAATTGTAAATAAATCAAAACATAAGTTACCTGAATACAGTACAGGGTTATCTGCCGGTATGGATTTACGAGCAAATCTTGATGAAGAAATAATTTTAAAACCTCTCGAAAGGCGGTTAATTCCAACCGGGTTGTTTATCGAATTACCCGAAGGTTATGAAGCACAGATACGTCCAAGAAGTGGCTTAGCTGTCAAACACGGGATTACTGTTTTAAATACTCCTGGGACAATTGATGCAGATTATCGTGGTGAAATTGGTGTTATACTTGTTAATCTTTCATCTGAACAGTTTGTTGTAAAAGATGGAGAACGTATTTGTCAGATGGTTATTGCTCGTCATGAGAAGGCAGAATTGGAAGAAGTAGAAATTTTAGCTAAAACAGACAGAGGTGCCGGTGGATTTGGACATACAGGTACAAAATAATAGAATAATAGAAAGTATATGAAGATAATAATTCCTATGGCTGGTATGGGGACAAGACTCAGGCCTCATACCTTAACAGTTCCGAAACCATTAATAGTATTGGCAGGAAAATCTATTGTTCAAAGGCTTGTTGAAGGTATATCGAAACTTTGTAGTGAAAAGATTTCCGAAATTGCATTTGTAATCGGTAATTTTGGAGCAGATGTTGAGCAGCAACTTTTGACTATAGCAAAAAATGTTGGAGCAAAAGGTAAAATTTATTATCAGCATCAAGCTTTAGGAACTGCACATGCTGTTTACTGTGCCGCAGAATCAATGACTGAAAAAACTGTAATAGCTTTTGCAGATACATTATTTTATGCTGATTTCAAGATAGACAACGACGCTGACAGCACAATTTGGGTTCAAAGAGTTAAAAATCCTGAAAATTATGGAGTTGTTTGTATTGATGAAAATGGACTTATAAAAGATTTTGTTGAAAAACCTAAAAATTTTGTGTCTGATTTAGCAATTATCGGGATTTATTATTTTAAAGAGTCAGAAATTCTTCGTAATGAGATTCAAAATCTGATTGATAATAAAATAATGGTGAATGGTGAATATCAACTTACTACGGCATTGGAAAATTTAAAAAATCAAGGATTAAAATTTAAACCTGCCGAAGTAAGAGAGTGGTTGGATTGTGGTAACAAAAATATTACTATTTCAACACACAAGAGAATTTTACAAGTGGAACAAGAATCCGACTATATTTCAAAAAACACAAAAATAATTAATTCAACTATAGTTCATCCATGTTATATTGCTGATGATGTTATCATCGAAAATTCAATTGTAGGACCTTTTGTTTCTGTTGGAGTTAACTCTAAAATAAAAGATTCCATAATAAAGAATTCAATTATTCAGAACAATTCGGATATATTCCAAATGTTGATACACAATTCGATGATTGGAAGTAATACAGTAATTCATGGCGATGTTTTTGAATTAAGTATTGGAGATTTTAATAATTTCGAACTTAAGTAAATTATGATAAAAACAAAAAACATATTCATATTTTCCATAATAATTTATTCTTTATTTTCTTGTTCGAGTATAAAACCACAAAAAAGTATCAATCCTAAGAAAGATTACAGAATAGATTGGTTTAATTACAATTATTTTTTTCTCGAAGCCATAAAACAAAAAGTGCTTGGTAATTATCAAGAAGCAATAAACAACTATTCCTCTGCTTTAAAAATAGACCCTACTCAGGCAGCTGTATATTATGAAATAGCTGGTCTGTTGAGTTTAAACAAAGATTTTTCCGGTGCTCTTGAATATGCTCGAAAGGCCGTTGATAAAGATAAAACTGGTAATATTTACTTCAAACTGCTTCTTGCAAAAACATATAAAGATAATAATCAACCAGCGAATGCAGCAGCAATATTAGAAGAAATTTTAAAAGTTCAACCCGATGATTTTTTGCTGTATTTCGAGCTTTCAAAAACATATCAAGAACTAAAAAAATATTCGCAGGCAATTCGCATAATGAATGTGGCCGAAAGAAAATTCGGAATAATTGAACAAATTTCACTTGAAAAAGAAAAAATATATTTTCTCATCGGAGATAAAAACAAGGCTGTTAAAGAAATTGAAAGACTTGCAGCATCATTCCCTTCAAATATAAATTATAAAGCTTTGCTTGCCGAAACTTATGTTAACAATGGCATGATTGATAAGGCACAGAAAATATTGAATGAAATAGAGAACGAAACTTTTGAAGATGGGATTGTATATCTTTCTATTGCTGAGTTTTATCGCTTAAAAGGGGAATATAACAAAACAATGGAGTTTGTTCGTAAAGCGTTTGAGAGTGAAAATGTAGAACTTGACATAAAAGTGGAATTGTTGATTTCTTTCTTAGATGTGATGGGTACAGATAAAGAATTTATTGGAGAAATAGGAAAACTGATTCAGATAATTTCGGAGATGTATCCAAATGAAATTAAAGTTAGGGCTGTGAGTGCTGACTTCTATATAATTACAAGGAATTATCAAAAAGCTCAAAAAGAATTGGATTATATAGTTTCGGTGGATAAAGAAAAGTATGATATTTGGAACCAGCTAATAAACATAGATTATTATCTTAATGATTTGGAAAATATGTATCGTCATAGTAAAGAGGCAGTTTCTCTTTTCCCGAATCTTATGGAGTTTTACAGGTTTTATATAGTTTCTGCATATGCTACTCAAAATTATAGGGATGTTGTTGAAGCAGTAGATTATGTATCTTCTGTTCCGTTTTATAATCAAGCAATAATGATGGATTTTCTGCACATGCAGGCAGAATCCTTTTATAAATTAGGAGAATACGAAAAATCTGATTCCGTCTATGAAGAAATTTTATTTATAAATTCCGAAGACCTTTCTGCAATTAATAATTATTCATATTTTCTTGCTTTGAGAAATCAGAAAATTGACCGAGCTCTCGAATTATCCGAGCTATTGATTGAAAAAGAGGGGACTAATCCTAACTATCTTGATACGCGAGCATACGTTTTAATGAGAGCAAAGAAGTATGAAGATGCTTTAAAAACTGTTGATGAAGCATTGTTGATTGAACCGGATAATAGAGTTTTTCTCGAACATAAAGGAGATATTCTATTTCATTTAAACCAATCAGATGAAGCGATAAAATACTGGCAAATGGCAAGAGACAAAAGTGGAAATTCAGAAATCTTAATCAAAAAAATCGAAACCGGAAAGTTTGTTGAATAGTTTGAAGACTAAATATATTAATATTATTCTTGCATTTGTGATGGCTTTTATGGGAATATCCTGTAAAAACAAATTTATTACCTATGGAGTAAAGGATGTTGATAATATCAGACCGGTAAGGTTATACAAACATCTTCTTGAAAACGAGTTTGAATTTGATTACTTAAGTATAAAATTCAGTGCTGTTTTGGAAGATATCTCCGGAAATCAAAGTTTCAGCGGCGTTATCAGAATAAAACATGATAGCATAATCTGGATAAGTTTAAGGTCTTTTAATATTGAAGGAGCCAGAATTGCTATTACTCAGGACAGCATTAAATTTTTGAATCGTCTTAATACCACATATTTTGTAGGTGATTATAGATACCTGACAGAAGCTTTTGCCATAGATTTGGATTATTCCTCTTTGGAAGCAATTATTACAAATAATTTTTTCTTTTATCCGCCACTTACATCAGATGATTCAGTTAAAGCCATTCAGAATTTTAAATCATGTGATGATAGTGCGTATTATTGCATGAGTTCGATATCTCAAAGAAAATTTAAAAGATACTATATTGACAGACGTATTCCGGAAAGAAAAGAAAAAAAACTTGGGAAAGATGATAGTAGAATTAGTTACGAAACTAATGAATTTGTTTTTCAAATTATTAAGGTTTATCCAACTATCTTTAAAATCTCAGAAATGTTAGTTGAAAATTATTATCAAAATCAAAAGATGAGAATTTTTTATGACAAACATTTTAAAGTTGGAACTCAGGATTTCCCAAATTCGATAAAAATTAATATTTCAACAAATTCAATTAATAGCACAATAAATTTTAGTATTGAAAATGTAATTTTGGAGGATAAATCTTTAAGTTTCCCCTTTAAGATAACTGAAAAGTATCAAGAGATAAAACTAGAGTAAAAAATGAGAATATATATTACCATATTATTACTTAGCTTTTATGTTATTCCGGTATTTGGACAAACAAAAGCTGAGTTGGAAAAGAAAAAGAAAAAAACAGAGGAAGAAATTGCCTACACAAATAAATTACTCAAAGAAACCAGAGATTTTCAGAAGTCTTCCTATAATAATTTATTGTTGATAAATAAAAATATTGCTTTTCGCAGAGAAATGATTCAAAATTTGAACTATGAAATTGAACTTACCGACAAACGAATTCGTGAAACAGAAGAATTGATAAAAATGATGTCGGAAGATTTGGAAAGATTGCAAAAAAACTATGCCGAAATGATAAGAATCGCATGGAAGAACAAAAACAAATACAATGATTTAATGTTTATTTTATCGGCTAAAGATTTTAATCAAATGTACTTGAGAATGAAATATATGCAGCAGTTATCAAGTTATCGCGAACGTCAACTGAAAGCGATAAATTCTGTTAAAACTATTATGGATATTCAGGTGCAAAAACTGGAAAAAGTTAAAAAACAGAAACAAGACCTTATAAATAATGTTAGAAGCGAAGAAGATAAGCTCACCAATGAAATGAAAGAACAGGAAAAAATTATTTCTAATCTTAAAAAACAAGAGCAAAACCTTTTAAAAAAATTAAAAGAACAGCAAAAACAAATGGCCTCTATTCAAAAGGAAATAGAAAAACTTATTGCTGAAGAAAACAAAAGAACCAGTGGCTCTACCACTGGAAAGTATAAACTTACTCCCGAAGAAAAACTTGTCAGCGATAAATTTGGAAATAATAAAGGAAGATTACCATGGCCTGTTGAACGAGGAGTTATTACCGTACGTTTCGGGCGTCAGTCCCATCCTGTTTTAGCTAATATAGAAATTGACAGTAAAGGGGTTGATATATCCACAACTTCAGGTTCCGATGCTCGTGCAGTTTTTGAAGGAGAGGTTCGCAGAATATTTGCTGTTCCGGGCGGACATAATGCCGTCATTATTCGTCATGGAGAATATTTGAGCGTATATACTAATTTAAGCAAAGTTTACGTTAAATCAGGTGAAAAAGTTGTTGCAAAGCAAGCTATTGGCAAAATTCATACTGATGAAAACGATAATAAAACTATATTACATCTTGAAATCTGGCAAGGAAATGTCCCATTAAATCCTGAAACTTGGTTGGCAAAATAATATGAACAGCGATTATAACATATTGCTTAAAAAAATAGATTCTTTTATTAGAAAGTATTACTTCAACCGAATACTGAAAGGATTCTTATTATCTCTTGCTGTATATATTAGTTGGTATTTATTGGTTATTCTTGCCGAATATTTTGGCAGATTTTCGGTTTCTGTTCGAACTTTTCTTTTTACTGTCTCAATAATTATTTATATATTAGTTTTTATCAACCTGATTTTAATCCCGGCTCTGAAGCTTTTTAGATTGGGTAAAACTATATCTCATAAACAGGCAGCAGAAATAATTGGAGAATTTTTTCCTCAGGTTTCCGATAAATTAAAAAATACCCTCGAACTTAGTGAGTTAATTAATAATAATCCCGACACTGCTGACCTTATTGAAGCTTCAATAAATCAAAAATCAAAAACTTTTGTAAGTCTTGATTTCCTTAAAGCAATTAACTTAAAGAAAAACATCAAATTAGGTAAATATTTACTGCCATCCTTATTGATTTTGTTTTTGATTTTTTCTTTTCGACCCGATATTATTACAGAGGCAACAGAACGAATTGTAAATTTCGAAAAGGAATATATTCCACCGGCTCCTTTTGTTTTTGTTTTAGAAAACGACTCCCTTGTTGCTCGTAAAGGAAAAGATTTTGAAATTAAACTCCGTACCGAAGGAAATATAGCTCCTCAACAAGTGAAAATTTTTATTGGTGGAAATGAGTTTTTTATGGAAAAGCTTAATAACAAAGAGTTTAAATATATTATAAAAAATCTTAATAATGATGTAAAAATAAGTTTCTCGGCTCTGGACATCAAGTCCTCGGAATATGTTATTAAGGTTTTGCCGAGTCCGCTAATATTAGATTTTAAAATTTTGGTTACAGCTCCGTCATATACAGGTATCGAAGATAAAGTTTATACAAATTCTGGAGATATCAGTGTGCCTTTAGGTGCTAGTATTACATGGTCATTTAATACAGCATTGGTTGAAGAATTACATATGGTATTCGATACAAGTATTATTACCGCCAAAAAAGATCCATCTGGATTTAAAGTGATAAAAAATATTGTAAAACCAACAACGTATTCAATCAAAATAAAAAATCAGTATTTTGAAGAAAATACGGGCATAACCTATAATATTAACGTGATTCCTGATTTGTATCCTTCCATTAGAGTCAGGAATATGCAGGATAGTACAGATTTAAGCATAATGCTTTTTAATGGTTTTATTGATGATGATTATGGATTTTCTGATTTAAGATTTATTTGCAAACCGGGCGAAAAAACTGATAGCTTAATTGTGGTAAAAATTCCTTTTACTCGAACTTTGACATCTCAAACTTTCTATTTTGCTTTTGATTTTTTAAGTGTTGATGTAAAAGGTAAGAAAATTACTTATTACTTTGATGTTGCCGATAATGACGCAATCAATGGGGCTAAACGTTCGCGAACTCAGGAAATGGAATTTATTATCCCAGGAAATGAAGAAATCAGACAAATTACCGAGGAAACGAACAAAGAGACTGAAAGCAAAATTGAACAGGCAAAAGAACTAAACGAACAAATTAAGAAAGATCTTGATAATTTAAAAAAACGATTGCTAAATGAAAATATTCCTGCATGGGAAAGAGCTCAAATCATGCAACAAATTATTGATGCCCAAAATAATCTTGAAAATCTTGTAAATCAAATTAAGAAAGAACAATCTAATTTAACCCAATTTAAGCAACAATTCAGCAAAAATGAAGAACTGCTTAAGAAACAAGAAGAAATTAATAAACTTTGGGAATCCTTAATGGATGAAGAAATGAAAAAACTTATGGAAGAACTTCAAAAATTAATGCAAGATTTTAAAAAGGATGAATTTTTTAAGATCGCCGATAATATAAAATTAACAACTGAAGACCTCGAAAAACAAATGGATAATACTTTAGAGCTATTAAAACGCTCCGAAGTGGAAGAAAAATTTAAGACAACTATTGAAGACCTGAAAAAACTTTCTGAAGAACATCAAAAACTCTCGGAAGAAACAAAAGATAAAAACCTTAGTCAGGAAGAATTATTACGAAAACACGAAGAACATAAACAAGAATTTGATAAAATTCAAAAAGAATACGAAAAAGCAATAGAAAAAAATAAGGAATTAAAAGATCCTATAAAGATTGACGATTTTAAAAAAGAAATTGAGGAGATACAAAAAACTTTCGACCAATCAAAACAAGAACTTAGTGAGAAGAAGAATCAGAAAGCCTCAAAATCTCAGAAACAAAATTCCGAAAACATGCAGCAATTGGCCGAGCAAATGGAAGGTGCAATGCAAGCCGATGCTCAAGAATCTCAAGAAGAGAACATTCAGGATTTAAAACAACTTATAGAAAATTTAATTACATTTTCTTTTATTCAAGAAGATGTAATGATTGGAAAAAGGGGGCTATCAAATCGGGATCCTCGATATAAAGAATTTATTGTTACTCAGCGAAATTTAATTGATGATTTCAAAATAATTGAAGATTCCATTAACGCAATGGCTTTACGTATTCCCGAACTTGGACCTTTAGTAAACAAAGATGTAAAACTTATTAGAAATCATCTGCAAATAATCATGGATAACATTCCAGATAATGTCCGACACAAAATAGAGGCTTCCCAACAGCAGGTGATGACCTCTGCAAATAACCTTGCGCTCTTGCTTTTGGAACTTATGGAACAAATGCAGGAACAAATGGCTATGCAAAATAACAATAGCGGTCAATGTAATAAATGTAAAAATAAAGGACAAGGCTCTCAAGCTGGACAAATGAGGGAAATGATGCAAGGCCTCAAACAGCAAATGCAGGATATGATAAATCAAATGAAAGAAGGTGGCAAACAACAGGGGGCTAAACAAAGCGAACAACTTGCCAAAATGTTAATGCAACAGGAAATCATGCAGCAAATGCTTAATGAAATGATGAACAGCGGAATAAGCCCTGAAAATGCAAAGATATTGCAGGAAATTAATAGAATGATGGAAGAAAATCTCAAAGATATCATTAATGGAAATATCACTCCAACTACTATTAATAGACAAGAACAAATCTTAACCCGGTTACTTCAGGCCGAAAAAAGCGAAAGAGAACGCGAAATTGATAATAAACGTAAATCCAACGAAGCAAAAGAATACAAAATCAGTAATCCTGAAAAATCTTTTAAAGACGCCGAAAAACAAATAAGATTTAACGAACTTTTGCAAATGTCAAATATTAAACTAAATAACTATTATAACTCTAAGTATAAAGATTATTTAAAAGGTTTAGAAAATAATAAGTAATAAAATTATGGCTATAATTTTTTATTCGGAGGATGTTAAAAAACCTCGTCTAAAGTTTACGCAGATTAAGGAATGGATTAGAAATACCATAAAATTATATGGAAAAAAAGAGGGTAATATAAACTATATATTTTGTTCAGATGAATATATTATAGATATAAATAAAAAATATCTTGAACACGACTACTTTACAGATATAATTACTTTTGATTATTGCGAAAATGATACAACTAACGGAGATATTTATATTAGCCTCGAAAGGGTTGAAGAAAATGCAATTATGTACGGAACTCAGGATGATGAAATTTATAGAGTTATAATTCATGGTATTCTTCACCTTTGCGGATTTGAAGATAATACTCCTGAAGAAATCGAAGAAATGAGAAGAATGGAGGACGAGGCTTTAAAACAATTGAATAATTATTTAGGCAATTAATTCCTTTTATTCTTAATAGCGGTAACATAATAGTAATTTGCTTTATCTATATCTCCTTGTTCTCTGTAATATCCGCTCAATGTTATTCCAATATTGAAATTACCCTTGTATTTGTCGAATGCAATTTCCCATTGTGCAATTGCATTTACTGTATCTCCCATTAATAAATAATAATTTCCCTTATCAACATAGGGTACATCTATTTCTGGATTAAGAGAAATCTCTATATCAGCAATTCTTATGGCACTATTATAATCTTTTAGCTTCAAAAAGAATGTTTTTAAGTCATCAATTACTGGTTTACTAAGATTTTCCATTTTTAAGTTATCAAGTGCTTTGATGTAATATTGTCTGGCTTTTGCAGTATCGCCAAGCTCGAAGTAAGATTTTCCCATAAAAACATAAGCCTTGTCTTTCTCCTTATTTTTGTAATTATTATTTTTTGTGAGGTAATCTTTTAAATCTTTTATAGATTGTTTAAAGTTACCTAAATAATAATTGCAAATTCCTCTGTTTAGATATGCCGGAGCCAAAGTTGTATCGTTTTTGAGACAATTTGAAAATTGTTCTTCAGCTAATTTATAATTTTTAAAAACCAACATATTTAGATATCCCAAATTATGCCATGGATTTGAATAGGTTGAGTCAATTTCTATTGATCGATTATAGTGCTTAACTGAAAGATTAATTTGATTTTTAAAGTTGTCAATCGGAATGTTTTTCTTAATACCTTCATAAACTTCAGCAATAATCAGATTTGCATATAATGTATTTGCCTTGGCAGAATTTTCCAAATATTTTAAATCATGTTCAAAGAGGGTTTTTCTGTCCTTCCAATCTTTATTTCTGTTTAAGGTAATCAAAAAGTTGGGTAAAATAATTAAACCTAATAATAAAATTGCAGTATTCCTTTTTGACTTACTAAGTAAAACATTCATATTAATTTTACTTATTCTAAAAACTATATCAACCATTGCAATAGCAAAACCAATACTGGGAACAAATAACATACGTTCTGCAATAACCCCGGTTAAGGGAAAGAATGTGTTTGCAAATGGAAATATTGCAATGAAATAAAACAAAATACCAAATGATAGAAAACTGCGTTTGTTAAATTCTTTGGATGCAACATATAATAAATAAATATGTACTGCGACAGACAATAATACGATTGGATTGTAAATGCTGACTTCAGGAATCATTTTGTACCCGTAATAAAATCTTAGAGGATACGGGATGAACAGTAATTTTAAATAATAAATCAGACTGTACAAAGCAATTGCAAGTTTGTCCCAGAATGTAATTGTTTTTTCAAAAACAGGATTTTGCCATTTAAATACAGGGGCATTTGTCTCGGGTAAAAACTGCTTTGGAATTAAATAGGTTATCAATAAAACTATTCCTGCTATAATTACAATGCTCAAAATTGATATTAAAACCGATTTCGGCACATTTCTGAATATATTAATTTCGATGATGTTTTCCTTCGTTTGTGGGATTAATGTAATTAAGAATAATAATAATGTAAGCAGTCCCAGAACATTCGAAAATGTAATAACTATTAAAGGTATAATAAATAAAATTATTCCCCAGATAATTAGATTCCTCTTGGTAATAACTTTTTGCCTGTAGATTTTTTTACGGCGAGACAATAAATAACTGTACACAAAAACGAACATTAACCAATATACATATTCATTAATTATGGGATCGTATGAATGCAGTATAAATCTAATCTGTTCTCTGTAAATGGTTATAAAAGGATTGGTGATGCTAAATAAAATTATGAATAGCAAAAGAAAAGCAATAAGAATTTTCTCTGTTCTATCAGGTTTTCCAAGTTTTTCTGAATAAAATTTAATGCCATTTTCGATTTTGATATCGGTTTTGAAAAATATAATCATTAATGGAATTAATAACACGAATACAACACTTGACTCTTTTGCAAGAAATGCAAAAGCAAGTGATATTATCGATAAGATTAACATATAAAATTTTTTGCTTTCAAAAAATTTCAATGCTGCTAGCGTTGATAAAACAGCTAAAATCATTGCAACAATTTCTTCCCTGTTTTTTATGCTTAATACAACTTCTGTGTGAATGGCATGAACAGCAAAAAATAATGTTGTCAATAAGGAAAAGAACAAAACATTTTTTTCAGGGAATTTATCTCTAAGTAAAACTTTCAAAAGATGAAATAATAAAGAGCAACAAAGTACATAATATAAAATATTAAAAAAATGAGCGGTATTTGCATTGTACCCCAATAGTTCCACTTCAATAGCACATAAAGCAATTGTAAGAGGACGATAACCGAAATACTGTTCATCACGAGTGTTATATCTGGATTTAAAAATTTCGGGGATTCCTGCTATTCCTTTTTTTACAGATTCATGGTTTTCGTAAACATAATCATCATCAATGTTAAAACCATTAGAAATGGATTGTCCGTATAAGATAAAGCAAGTTAATAATATTAATAGGTAATATAATACATGATTTTTTTTCCCGGATGTGTTGTCACGATAGTTCGCTTTAGATTTATCTTGCTTTTTCATCAGTAAAAATTTGTGTAAAAGTAAAAAAAAAAGATTTAAAGATAGTTTATATAGATAAAATTTTTAAAAAAAATGGCTTTGTAATTTATTGATAAACAGTAAGATATAAAAAAAATAAAAATTTTTTACAAAAAAGTTTAAAAAAGTTTTGGATGGAATAAAAAAAGCTATATCTTTGCAGTCCCAAAACGATAAGGGTTAAAAAAAATAGAACGGTCTTTGACTTAATGGCAAGTAGCACAAAAAGGCGGGTACTAAAATAATATAGTACAAAATATAAAAAAGGGGGTCAGGATTACAAAAGACACTAAAGAAAAAAATAAATACAATGAAGAGTTTGATCCTGGCTCAGGATTAACGCTAGCGGGAGGCCTAACACATGCAAGTCGAGGGGTAACAGGTGTAGCAATACATGCTGACGACCGGCGCACGGGTGAGTAACGCGTATGTAACCTACCCTATACTGGGGGATAGCTCGGAGAAATTCGGATTAATACCCCATAATACATAGATATCGCATGTTATTTATGTTAAAGCTTCGGTGGTATAGGATGGGCATGCGTCCCATTAGCTAGTTGGAGAGGTAACGGCTCACCAAGGCAACGATGGGTATGGGGTCTAAAAGGATGGTCCCACACACTGGTACTGAGACACGGACCAGACTCCTACGGGAGGCAGCAGTGAGGAATATTGGTCAATGGGCGGAAGCCTGAACCAGCCATCCCGCGTGCAGGAAGACGGCCCTAGAGGTTGTAAACTGCTTTTCTACAGGAATAATAAGGACTACGAGTAGTTCGATGCCAGTACTGTAGGAATAAGCATCGGCTAACTCCGTGCCAGCAGCCGCGGTAATACGGAGGATGCAAGCGTTATCCGGATTTATTAGGTTTAAAGGGTGCGTAGGCGGGACTTTAAGTCAGTGGTGAAAGGCAGTAGCTTAACTATTGTAAGCCATTGATACTGGGGTTCTTGAGTTAGGTAGAGGTAGGCGGAATGTGTTGTGTAGCGGTGAAATGCTTAGATATAACACAGAACACCGATTGCGAAGGCAGCTTACTATGCCTATACTGACGCTGATGCACGAAAGCGTGGGGATCAAACAGGATTAGATACCCTGGTAGTCCACGCTGTAAACGATGATCACTCGTTGTTGGCGATATACAGTCAGCGGCTAAGCGAAAGCGATAAGTGATCCACCTGGGGAGTACGTCGGCAACGATGAAACTCAAAGGAATTGACGGGGGCCCGCACAAGCGGAGGAACATGTGGTTTAATTCGATGATACGCGAGGAACCTTACCTGGGCTTAAATGTAGGTTGCATTCGGGCGAAAGTCTGATTTCCTTCGGGACTACCTACAAGGTGCTGCATGGTTGTCGTCAGCTCGTGCCGTGAGGTGTCGGGTTAAGTCCCATAACGAGCGCAACCCTCATTGCCAGTTACCAACACTTAGGGTGGGGACTCTGGCGAAACTGCCGGTGTAAACCGAGAGGAAGGTGGGGATGACGTCAAATCAGCACGGCCCTTATGTCCAGGGCGACACACGTGTTACAATGGCCAGTACAGAGGGCAGCCACCTGGTGACAGGGCGCTAATCCCAAAAGCTGGTCTCAGTTCGGATCGGAGTCTGCAACTCGACTCCGTGAAGCTGGATTCGCTAGTAATCGCACATCAGCCATGGTGCGGTGAATACGTTCCCGGGCCTTGTACACACCGCCCGTCAAGCCATGGGAGTTGGGGGTGCCTGAAGTCCGTGATCTGTCGCAAGATGGAAGCGGCCTAGGGTAAAACCAATGACTGGGGCTAAGTCGTAACAAGGTAGCCGTACCGGAAGGTGTGGCTGGAATACCTCCTTTCTGGAGTAATTCCGACTCCTTTTGCCTTTGCTACTTGCTTTTATAATATAACCTTGGCTAAGAATATTTTAGTCCCTTAGCTCAGTTGGTTAGAGCGCTACACTGATAATGTAGAGGTCCGCAGTTCAAATCTGCGAGGGACTACTTTATTGTGTCAGATTATAGCTAAATGCTATATTTTCATTTCTGAAAATATGCCGGGGAATTAGCTCAGTTGGCTAGAGCGCCTGCCTTGCACGCAGGAGGTCATCGGTTCGACTCCGATATTCTCCACTAAATATCCAAAGGTTATAAAAAGGATATTAACGATCTTTGACGTATTGAGACTGAGAAAAAAAAGAGCATACAAACAGGCTACACTGTGAATAAAAAAGAAGAAAAAAAGAGCGTACGGAGGATGCCTAGGCTCTCAAAGGCGAAGAAGGACGTGATAAGCTGCGAAAAGCTGCGGGGAGGTGCAAATAACCTGTGATCCGCGGATATCCGAATGGGGAAACCCATCCCGAGAGGGATATCCCGAAATGGGAGGCGAACCCGGGGAACTGAAACATCTAAGTACCCGGAGGAAAAGAAAACAAAAGTGATTTCCTTAGTAGTGGCGAGCGAAGAGGGAAGAGCCCAAACCGATATTGTTTAGGCAATATTGGGGTTGTAGGACTGCGAGGATATTTATAAAACTGAATTGGAAACGTACTGGAAAGTTGTACCGAAGAGGGTGAAAGTCCCGTACAAGAAAGGTTTTATAGATTTTGCAGAATCCTGAGTAGCGCGGGGCACGAGGAACCCTGTGTGAATCTGGCGGGACCATCCGCCAAGGCTAAATACTAATGAGAGACCGATAGCGAACTAGTACCGTGAGGGAAAGGTGAAAAGAACCCCGAGCAGGGGAGTGAAAAAGAACCTGAAACCGTGCGCTTACAAGCGGTTGGAGCCCTGAGAGGGGTGACAGCGTGCCTTTTGCATAATGAGCCTACGAGTTAGTCGTCTCTAGCGAGGCTAATGGCTTAAGGTCAGGAGCCGAAGCGAAAGCGAGTCTGAAAATGGCGTTAAGTTAGAGGCGCTAGACGCGAAACCTAAGTGATCTACCCATGGCCAGGGTGAAGTTCTGGTAACACAGAATGGAGGTCCGAACCAGTTGACGTTGAAAAGTCTTTGGATGAGCTGTGGGTAGGGGTGAAAGGCCAATCAAACTGGGAAATAGCTCGTACTCCCCGAAATGCATTTAGGTGCAGCCTTGGGTATAATGTATCAGAGGTAGAGCTACTGATAGGGCTAGGGGGCTTCACCGCCTACCAACCCCTGACAAACTCCGAATGCTGATACATTTTAACCAGGAGTGAGGGCATGGGTGCTAAGGTCCATGTCCGAGAGGGAAATAACCCGGACCAACAGCTAAGGTCCCGAAATGATAGTTAAGTTGACCAAACGAAGTTCGACTGCATAGACAGCTAGGATGTTGGCTTGGAAGCAGCCATTCATTTAAAGAGTGCGTAACAGCTCACTAGTCGAGCGGTTGAGCGCGGATGATACACGGGCATAAACTATCTACCGAAGCTTTGGATCACGAAAAAGTGGTGGTAGGGGAGCATTCCATTAGAGTAGAAGCAATAGAGTAATCTATTGTGGATTAGATGGAAAAGCAAATGTAGGCATGAGTAACGATAATGGGGGTGAGAAACCTCCACACCGATAGACTAAGGTTTCCACGGCGATGCTAATCAGCCGTGGGTTAGTCGGGGCCTAAGGATAAGCCGAAGGGTGATTCCGATGGGAAATCGGTTAATATTCCGATACCTGATGTAACTGCGAAGGAGGGACGAAGGAGTGACATACCCGCGTACTGACGGAAAAGTACGTTAAAGGGAGTAGAAATATGTTGTGTTAAAAGCATAGCATTTCGAACCTGACAGTACCATGACCCTTCGGGTGATTGGAAAGAGGTAGTAAACAGACTTCCGAGAAAAGCTTCTAAGCGATAGGTTACATTAGCCCGTACCCCAAACCGACACAGGTAGTCAAGGAGAGAATCCTGAGGTGCTCGAGTGAGTCGTGGCTAAGGAACTAGGCAAAATTACCCCGTAACTTCGGGAGAAGGGGTCCCTACGCAAGTAGGGCGCAGAGAAATGGCCCAGGCGACTGTTTAACAAAAACACATGGCTTTGCTAAATCGAAAGATGAAGTATAAGGCCTGACACCTGCCCGGTGCCGGAAGGTTAAGAGGGGGGGTTATCTGGCGAAAGCTGGAGAAGCTCTGAATCGAAGCCCCGGTAAACGGCGGCCGTAACTATAACGGTCCTAAGGTAGCGAAATTCCTTGTCGGGTAAGTTCCGACCTGCACGAATGGTGTAACGATCTGGGCGCTGTCTCAGCCACGAGCTCGGTGAAATTGTAGTTCCGGTGAAGATGCCGGATACCCGCGACGGGACGGAAAGACCCCGTGCACCTTTACTATAGCTTCATATTGGTTCTGGGTAAGTGATGTGTAGGATAGGACGGAGACAGAGAATCGGCTTCGCCAGGAGTCGAGGAGTCGGCCTTGAAATACGTCCCTTTGCTTATCTGGAATCTAATCCCTTGAAAAAAGGGAGACAGTGTGTGGTGGGTAGTTTGACTGGGGTGGTCGCCTCCAAAAGAGTAACGGAGGCTTTCAAAGGTACCCTCAGCACGCTTGGTAACCGTGCGAAGAGTGCAATGGCAAAAGGGTGCTTGACTGTGAGACCGACGGGTCGAGCAGGTAGGAAACTAGGACATAGTGATCCGGTGGTTCCGCATGGAAGGGCCATCGCTCAAAGGATAAAAGGTACGCCGGGGATAACAGGCTGATCGCTCCCAAGAGCTCACATCGACGGAGCGGTTTGGCACCTCGATGTCGGCTCGTCACATCCTGGGGCTGGAGAAGGTCCCAAGGGTTGGGCTGTTCGCCCATTAAAGTGGCACGCGAGCTGGGTTCAGAACGTCGTGAGACAGTTCGGTCTCTATCTGTCGTGGGCGTAGGAAACTTGAGAGGGCCTGACACTAGTACGAGAGGACCGTGTTGGACAAACCTCTAGTGTACCTGTTGTGGCGCCAGCTGCACCGCAGGGTAGCTATGTTTGGAAGAGATAAGTGCTGAAAGCATCTAAGCACGAAGCTCGCCTCAAGATGAGGTTTCCATAGAGGGCCGTCAGAGACTATGACGTTGATAGGCTGCAGGTGTAAATTCAGTAATGGAAAAGCCGAGCAGTACTAATTGCCCGAATCTTCTTTTAGAAAAGCATTCCGGTAAGCCGGTTTGTATGCTCAGTCTTAATACGTAACGACATTAAAAATCTTAAGGTGGCTATAGCGATGAGGTTCCACCCGATCCCATTCCGAACTCGGAAGTTAAGCTCATCAGCGCCGATGGTACTGCGTTCAGCGGGAGAGTAGGTCGCCGCCAAATTTTTTAAATAGACTGTCTCAAAGAGGCAGTCTATTTTTTTTATTAATTCAAAAACAATTAACTCAAAAAATCTTATTTATCTTCCCCCAAATTGCATTAAATATGCTTTTATGAAATCATGAATTTTGCCGTCTAAAACTGCTTGAGTGTTACCTGTTTCGTAGCCGGTACGCAAATCTTTTACGAGCTTATATGGATGCAATACATAGTTTCTAATTTGAGATCCCCATTCAATTTTCATTTTTTGACTTTCAAGTTTATCCTTTTCTTCTTGAAGTTTCCTAAGTTCCAATTCGTAAAGTCTTGATTTTAAAAGTCTTAAAGCGTTTTCTTTGTTTTTTAACTGTGAACGGGTTTCACTGTTTTCAATAATAATTCCTGTTGGGATATGACGCAATCTAACTGCTGTTTCTACTTTATTGACATTTTGACCTCCGGCACCACTGCTTCTGTAGGTTTCCCATTCTATGTCTGCCGGATTTATTTCGATATTTATAGATTCATCAACCAAAGGGAATACAAAAACCGAAGCAAAAGATGTGTGTCTTTTATGTGCAGCATCAAAAGGAGATAACCTTACCAAACGATGGACTCCCGTTT